>Ga0172371_10003821_pt1 | contig 23190 bp, 24 predicted proteins | sample Lak12m_FD_114543 | JGI IMG/M metagenome (GOLD analysis project Ga0172371, IMG submission 114543) | Freshwater microbial communities from Kabuno Bay, South-Kivu, Congo - kab_022012_12m | ecosystem: Environmental > Aquatic > Freshwater > Lake | place: Democratic Republic of the Congo: South-Kivu...
GACACACTATACATTAAGGAGCCTGATGTTTTACTGCGCACCCACACTTCTTCCATCGAAGCCCACATTCTGGACGAAATGAAACCCCCGTATCGCTTTGTTATTCCCGGAAAGGTCTATCGCTATGAAAATGCTAATGCGTCCAACAACATTATGTTCTATCAATACCAAGGGTTAGTCATGGGCGAGGGGATTACTATGGCTCAACTCAAGGGAACGCTAAACACTTTTGTTCAAAAATTTTGGGGGAAAGAGACAAAAACTAGATTTCGTTGCAAATATTACCCCGAAGTAGAACCAGGTGTCGGCGTGGACATTAGCTGCACTTTTTGTCGCGGCGCGGGATGCAGTGTATGCAAAAATCGTGGCTGGATCGAAATGCTCGGAGCCGGAATGGTTCACCCCAACATGATTAAACGAGTGGGGCTGGACCCAGAGAAAATTTCTGGGTTTGCTTGGGGAATGGGTTTGGACCGAATTGTGATGACTCGCTTTGGAATTTCCGATGTACGAAGTTTATATAACGGAGACATTATCTATCAATGAATATTCCACTTTCTTGGTTAGCTGAATATGTTGCCCTACCAAAGTCTGAAGCAGAATTAACAGACAAATTAACTATGGTCGGACACATGTTAAATAAGCGCTGGCAAACCCCTGGCGGGGAAGTAGTAATTGATTTGGAATTACGAGGTAATCGTTCTGATCTGTTCGCAATCATTGGGGTAGCTCGGGAAGTTTCGGCGATTTGGAATACTCCTTTAAAAACACCCAGTTTAGCAAAACTACCCGAAATAAAATCAAATTCGGACTTAGTTATAGTTAAATCTCCTGGCTTGGTTGAAAGATTTTTGGCTTTTAAGCTAAAAGTCACCGTGGAACCTTCTCCAGATTGGTTGGTAAAACGGCTTTCCGATTACGGCATTCCATCCATTAATAATGTGGTTGATATTACTAATTTCGTCATGGTGGAAACCGGCGAACCGATGCACGCCTATGACACAGCAAAACTTGCCGGAAAAAAATTGATTTTAAGACAAGCAAAAAAGGGAGAAAAATTTATAACTCTCTTGGGGACTGACATTACTTTGGATGAAAGTGATTTAGTCATTAGCGACGAAGAAATTCCTCAAGGTCTAACGATGATTGGTGGTAAAAATTCTGGTGTTTCCAATGAAACCACCGAAGTTATTCTGGAAGCAGCTGTTTATAACCAAGCCAATGTCCGCCGAACGGCGCGAAAATTAAATATTTTTACTGAAGCCGGCACTAGACACGACAAACTACTCGATCCCAACCAAGTAGAATTTGCTCTTGCCCGGGCTTTGGAACTATTAACAAAACACGCGAACGCAAAAGTTGTGGGTGAAGCATTTGATTTTTATCCCAAAAAAAGACACCCTAAAACAATTAATTTAAAAAATGAGGCAGTTTTAAAACTTACCGGAGTTGATGTTAAACCTTCCAAGCAAGAAAGTATCCTTAAATCGATTGGGTGTGACGTAGAAAAATTAAATTCGGAATTAAAAGTAGTGGCCCCCACATTCCGCACTGACATCGAACAATCAGCTGATTTGGTGGAAGAAATAATTCGAATTTATGGCTATGAAGAAATTCCAGCACATAGTTTATTCGGGGAAACACCCGCAATTCAAACTTCAAAAATAATCTCATTCGAAAACAACGTCCGTGATGGGTTAGTGCGTTTAGGAATTAATGAGGTGATTACCTCGCCTTTAGTTCATACGGATAAAAATGCCATTTCCATCATTAATCCACCAGATCCTGATTTTGCTAGTTTAAGAACAAACTTGACTGACAGTCTAATTAACTATGCTAAGCGATGTCAGGGGTTTCGCGTCGAACGAATTGCACTTTTTGAAATCGGAAAGACCTATCACCATGACGGAAAAAAATATCAGGAAGAACTTAAATTGGCTCTCGCTCTTTCCGGAAAAACTGGTTCACAGGCATGGGGAGTAAAAAATCGGCCCATGTCAATTTATGATTTGATCGGCACAATCGAAGCCTTATGCGAAATTCTAAATGTAGAAATATTAGTTAACAGTGCGGGAGCCATAATTAACAAGGAACTTGGAGTAATCGGAAATATATTTCAGGCGGGGGACATATTTGTCGCCGAGTTATCACTGGAAAAGATCGCCGATCTACCTAAGACACCCATAAAAAACTATCTTGCCCCCGCTTTTCCACCAATTATTGAAGATATGTCTTTCGGGGTATCCAAACAAACAGAATTTGGCCAATTTATGAAAGCGGTAACTAAAATTAGCCAATTAATTTCCCGAATAGAATTGGTTGATCTTTTTGAAAAAAATCGCACCATTCGAGTGACATATATAAGTGCTCAAAGAACTTTAACCGAAGACGACATTAAACCAATTCGCAATGAAATCATTTCATTAGCCAAAAATGACTATTCATCGGTAGTAAGAACTGTAAAATCCTAAGGAGTTGGTGTTGGCGTTGGTGTGGGTGATGAAGTATCCCAATTAGTTTTAACTCCAATGTGCACTTCTGTTTCGGTTGAATTTCCCCCAGAATCATCGGCATGAAATTTAATGGTATGAGTGCCGTCCGAAAGCACCAAAGTTTCATCAAGAGAATCTTGTGATTTATTAATCTTCTCACTACCATCTACTTCCACCCTAAACCGAGTGATATTTTTTAAAGACAGTGCTTTTGCCCTGATTTGAACATTATTACTATCAATCCGATCATGATCATTAGGTGATTCCACCCGAACCACAACGTCATTTAAACGATTGTCTGAGGTATCGGTCGGAACCTTATACAGAGAGTTATCTTTTTGGGTATCGGCAATCCAAGCATTAATCCCGTCTTGCCAACGATTTTTTCCGTCAGTCGAAACTGGGTCGTTTTCTGTGATCACGATGAAATCCTTTTCATCATAATCACCGGTTTTAATTTCCATTTCGTTAGCAAGCTTTCCATTGGCCTTACTTACTTTCACTTTGCGATAGATTTGTGCTTCCGCAGTTGGCTCTGTTCCCTTGATAAAATATTCTGTTCGCTTCGGATTACTGCCATGCGGAAGACCACCGCCAACGGCATCAATTTCCATGGCCACTACCTTGTCAGGAACTTTAAACTGATCGTTAGCCGCTCCTTTTGTGATCTCGACCATGATTCTATGCCAAATGGGAGAAGCTCCAGTAACACCTGAAGTAACTAGCGGATTCATAATGGAATTATCGTTATTTCCCACCCAAACACCGGCAACAATATTTGGTGAATAGCCAATCGTCCAGTTATCTCTTTTTTGATCGGTGGTACCAGTTTTTACTGCCACCGTTTTTCCAGGAATAACCAACATACTGCCGGCACCAAATGTGTCTTTTCTCGCATAGTCATCGGACAAGATGTGTGAAATTAAAAAAGCGATTTCAGGAGCCATGACTTTTTTACCCGGATTTGGTTTGGATTCGAATAGTTTTTTTCCGGTGGAATCAGTCACCTTGAGAATGGAAATTGGATCTTGGTGCACACCTTCGTTAGCAAAAACACCGTAGGCGGAAGTTAGGTCCAATAATTTTACTTCTCGACCTCCCAAAGCAAGAGATAATCCGACTTTTTTAAGATTATCGTCAGTCGGTTCCCAAGTGGTAATTCCAGCGTTATAACCCATGGACATCACATCTTTTAGGCCAACCACGGCAGTCATTTTAACTGCAGGAATGTTCAAAGAGTTGCCCAACGAAAAACGCATTTGCATTAAACCTCGAAATTTTCCATCATAGTTTTGTGGGGTATAAATTGGATGCAGGGGATCACCTGAGGGAAAATCAGTTTTTACATCCATAAGAACTGTGGCCGGAGTGTAGTTTCTTGCCAAAGCCGCGGCATATATAAACGGTTTCCCTGACGATCCCGGCTGTCGTTCATTAATGGTAACGTTATAATTCCCGTCATAGTCCTTGGCAAAATAATCATAGGAACCATCCATGGCAAGAATTTCTCCGGTCTTGGGATTTAATACCACCGCAGCACCATTACCCACTTTGAGTTTCTTAATCTTTAACACTTCCTCTTTGACAATAGTTTCCACTTTTGCCTGAATGTCGGTGTCGAGTGTGGTAGTAACACGCAAACCTCCATTTTCCACTACTTCTGAACCAAACATCTTAACCAGCTGGTCTTTAACATAAAAAACAAAATGGGGAGCCGAAATTCCCGCGGACTGACTGGCAAATTGCATGCTATCCAATTGTTTAATGGCATCTGTTTGCTGTTGCTTTGTGATGTAGCCATCCTCATACATTCTTCGCAAAACATCATTTGTGCGAAAAACATAAGCCTTGGGTGATGATCCGAAAGGGGAGTAGTTAGTCGGTTGTTGAGGTAAACCAGCTAACACGGCGCTTTCAGCCAGGGTAAGATCTTTTGCGTGCTTGCCGAAGTAGGTCTCTGAAGCTGATTCCACTCCATAGGTAGCTCCGCCGTAGGGAGCTTCATTAAGGTACATTTGCAAAATTTGATCCTTAGTAAATTTTTTATCGATTTGCTCGGCTAAAATGGCTTCCTTAATTTTTCTGGTTATAGACCGTTCGGAGGTAAGAAGAACATTTTTGACGAGTTGCTGCGTTAAACCTGATCCTCCGGTTAGCTGACGATTTACAATTAAATTTCGCAAAATTCTAAATGGAGTTAGCGGATCGATTCCCATATTGTTATAGAAATTTCGATCCTCGATGGCCACTGTGGCATACTGCAAATCTTTTGGTATTTCACTGAAAGCCAAAGGAATTCGGTGTTGTTTATCGTAAACGTCATAAAGCACTTTGCCGTTGCGATCATAGATAATTGTTGAATAACCTTCGCGACGGACCACCTTGGATGGGTCGGGGAGCTGAGTGGAAAAAATGGCAAAAACAATTGTTGTCAGGATAAAAATCGCGATGATTCCCAAAAACGTTCCAATCGCCAGAAACTTAATTAATGCCAAACGGCCAACGGGGTGATAGAGGTAATATTTAATTTTCCTTTGCCAGGAATTCATGCTGTCAGTCTAACAAAATTGGATCAATATGGCAAACAAATTTCTTAATTTTAGCCAGACTTATATATTTTGCGCTATAATGATTGAATGATGGACAAAATTGATGAACTATTAACACGAGGGGTAGAAAACATTATTCCAAATAAGGAAGAGTTGGAAAAGGTTTTGCGGTCCGGAAAGAAACTCAATGTCTATTTCGGAATTGACCCAACTGCAACACACATCCACGTGGGGAATGCCACTCATATTCGTAGGCTGGCAACTTTTGTAGAACTTGGCCACCATGTCACGTTTCTTATCGGCGATTTCACTGCCCTAATTGGCGACACCTCGGACAAGGATAACGAAAGACCAGTCTTAACTTCGGAACAAATTAGAGAAAATTTTAGAGATTTTAAAAAACAAGCAGAGAAGCTCTTGGATTTTTCCAAAGTTGATCTTCATTTCAATTCCGAGTGGCTCTCCAAATTAAATATTGCGGATGTAATAAAAATATCGCAGCATTTTTCCGCCGGAGACTTCGTCGGCAGAGAATTAATCAAGAAAAGACTGGCCGATGCTAAAAAAGTCGGGCTTCACGAGCTTCTGTACCCAGTTTTGCAAGGTTATGACAGCTACCACCTTGATACGGACATTCAAATCGGCGGCACTGACCAAACTTTTAACATGCAGGCTGGACGCGTTCTCCAGAGAGACTTAAGAAACAAGGAATCCTTTGTCATCGCCGCCGGATTTCTGGAAGGAACTGACGGAAGAAAAATGAGCAAATCATGGGGGAACGCTATTTGGCTGGATGACTCTCCTGACGATATGTTCGGCAAAGTGATGTCAATTCGGGACGAACTTGTTATTCGGTACTTCACTCTTTCAACGAATTTACCCATAAATAAGGTAGGGGAGTTTGAAAAACGATTAAACGATGGTGAAAATCCGATGAATTTGAAGAAAGAACTTGCTTGGCAAATTGTGTCGGAACTTCATTCTCCGGTATTGGCCGACCGCGCCTGGGAACAATTTGAAAATACTTTTCAAAAAGGGAACACAGAGTCGGCTGAAATGGAAGAAATTTCGCTTAAAAAGTTGCGCAGCAAGTCGGTTGCTGATGCCCTTTTGGAAGCTAAGATGGTATCGAGTAAATCTGAAGCCAAAAGACTTTTGGAACAAAAAGCGATCGAAAGAGATGGCCAAGTTTTGATGGCAGATGACGAAATCACTTCAGGAGTTTACAAAATAGGGAAGAAGAAATTTTTAAAAATTAAATGAGACAACTGCGTAAACACGAAAAGTTAATGAAAATCTTGGTCTTTGTGGCTATGTTGGCACTTTTGGGTGGTTCAATTGCTCCCAATCTTTTGTTACTGCGATAGGGCTATGACTTTTGACTCTCCAATCGGCACTATTCCCCTGGTGGGAACATATTGGCAATCTCGCCTCAAATCAGTCGGAATCCACAATATTTCTGACTTACTATATTATTTTCCATTTCGTTATGACGATTTTTCCTTAGTGTCCAAAGTGGCCGATGTTCAAGAAGGGGAAGTGGTGACAATTCAAGGAACAGTGCTTTCCATGAAAAATCAATACACTCGTGGGGGATTTGTTCTACAACAAGCTGTGGTGGAAGACGAAACGGGAAAAATAGAGGCGATTTGGTTTAATCAAGTTTTTTTAACCAGAGCAATTCATGCCGGTGATTCCATCTCGCTTTCGGGGAAAGTTAAACGCCAAGGAAAGAAATTGCAATTAGCTGGACCAAAATATGAAATTATGCACGGCGGGTCAGCCAAGCACACCGCCCGGTTGGTTCCAGTCTACTCTGAATCAGGCGGATTAAATGCCAAATGGCTCCGAGGTCGAATTGCTTGGTTAATTGAAGCCATTAAAAATGGTCTTATTCCCGTCGTTGATACTTTGGATCAGAAAATACTAGATGAAAAGGGATTGATTGACTTAAAAACAGCCTTGATTCAAATTCATTATCCCGATAGCCAAGAACTGGCTGACCAAGCTCGCAAAAGACTAGCATTTGACGAACTATTATTCGCGCAATTAACTTCACAGATTCGAAAAATTGACTGGCAGAAAAAAACCGTTGGTAATAAATTAGATATCACCACTCACCACGACAAGTTAACTAAGTTTGTCGATAATCTTCCCTTTAAATTGACCAGCGCGCAATCTAAGGTGGTCAATGAAATCTATGGAGATTTGGCAAAAACAACACCAATGAACAGATTGCTCCAGGGAGACGTGGGTTCGGGAAAAACGGTGGTGGCGGCCTTAGCATTATTAGTCTCATATTTTAATAACTTTCAATCAGCCCTAATGGCCCCGACGGAAATTCTGGCTAACCAACACTATAAAACTTTGAATTTGCTATTCGCCCCATTAAATATAAAAGTGGGAATTGCCACCGGTTCCAAAAAAGACTACGAAGGTTTTGACATTATTGTGGGCACGCATGCACTTCTCTCTGACAAAGTTAATTTTTCCCGTCTAGGATTAATTGTCATTGATGAACAACACCGATTTGGTGTGGATCAACGGGGCGCTTTGATCGGAAAGGGGATTCAACCACACGTTCTTTCCATGACGGCCACCCCGATTCCACGAACCGTGGCGTTAACTCTGTACGGAGATTTAGATATTTCGGTTATTGATGAAATGCCTCAAGACAGAAAAACAGTTAAAACCTGGGTGGTGCCAAAAGAAAAACGCGATAATGCCTATGAGTGGATTAAAAAACAACAAACCCAATCGTTTATAGTTTGCCCATTAATTGAAGAGTCGGAAACTATGCTCTCGGTTAAATCCGCCAAAGCAGAATTTGAAAAACTATCTAAAGAAGTGTTTACCGACCTATCTCTCGGCCTTATTCACGGTAAACTCAAGGCTAAGGAAAAAGATCAAGTTCTGCAGCAATTTCGCAATAAAGAGCTAGATATTTTGGTGGCCACTCCGGTCGTTGAGGTAGGAATTGACATTCCAGCTGCCACAATCATGGTCATCGAAGCTGCGGACCGGTTTGGCTTAGCTCAACTTCATCAGTTGCGCGGACGAGTGGGCCGAAATGACCAGCAATCTTTTTGTTTGCTTTTTACCGAAAATGACCAAGCCGTCACTCGTCTTAAATTTCTAGAAAATATCCACAACGGGCTCAAACTAGCGGAAACAGACTTGAAATTTCGCGGCCCGGGACAAAGATTTGGCACCGCTCAACACGGCCGTTGGGATTTCAAAATTGCCGACTTTTCTGATTTGTCGATGATTGAATCTGCCAGTCAAACAGCTAAAGAGGCCCTAAAATCACCCGATAATTTTCCCGCCTTGCACAAAACCCTGACAAAAAGTAAAATCATGACAACATTTAACTAATATATGACACCATTACCTAAGCGAAAACTATCTACCAAAAGACAGGGAAAAAGACGCGAATCGATTAGATTAACGGCACCAAAACTCGACAAATGCAAGAATTGTGGAGAAGCAGTGGAGTCGCACAAAGTTTGTCGTAATTGCGGCTATTACGCTGGTCGTGCAGTGAAAACTCCGAAGAAAAAAGCCGAGAAAAAATGATCAACTCCCAGGATCCACGTCATTTAAAACGCCGCAAAATCGTTCAAGAACTTTTTGAGTGGAACACCCAATCAAAAATAACAAACATTCAGTCGCGTGTCGAGTTCTACGACGATAAAACAAAAAAAATAATTAAGGCGGTCGAAAAAATTGATAATATAATTGAAGGCGATGCTCAAAAATGGTCCAAAGATAAAATAAATCTTGTTGACCTGGCAATTTTACGTCAAGCAGTTTTCGAAATAGTCTACGAAAAAACGGAGCCGGACAAGGTAATAATTGACGAAGCGGTAGAATTAGCTAAAGAATTTGGGGGGGATTCCAGCCCGAATTTCATCAATGGAGTATTAGCGACCGTCAAATTAAAAAATGATTAATAAGAATATTCCCATCGATAAATTTGAGAAATCATTAGGTGTAGTTTTTAAAGATAAAAAGTTTCTAATTGAAGCTTTGACGCACCGTTCGTCAGCCAATGAGGATCGAGAAATTAGCTTCTCTAACGAACGGTTGGAATTTTTAGGCGATAGCGTTCTCTCAATTATTGTCTCGACATTTCTCTACAAAAAATATCCTGATTTTCCCGAAGGCCGATTAACATCTTTACGATCTATCTTAGTTCAATCAAAAAGTCTGGCAAAAGTTTCAGTCGATTTAGGAGCGGGCGAATTTCTTACCATGAGTAAGGGTGAAGAATTAAGTGGCGGCCGATCAAACACATCAATTTTGGCCGACACGTTGGAAGCCATTATCGGAGCAATTTACCTTGACCTTGGATTGGAAGCCGCAGAACGCTTCGTTTCCTCTCATCTGTTGACCAGAATTGACGAACTTTTGGTAGCGGTAGAAACGGTGGATTATAAAAGTCGACTCCAAGAAAAATCTCAAGAAAAAGAGCGTGTTTCTCCTCGATATGAAGTAATTAAAACCGAAGGCCCAGACCACAACAAACAGTTTTATGTTGATGTTTTTGTCGCCGACGTTAAAAAGGGTGAGGGAAGTGGCAAAAGCAAACAAGAGGCGGAACAGGCCGCCGCAAAGAACGCTCTTGAGAAGAACTACTAGTTACGCTATAATTACGACATGGCTGTAAAAATTCGACTATCAAGAACTGGCAGAACCAATAACCCAAACTATCGGGTGATTGCGATTGACAAGCACAAAAAGCGCGACGGATCTTTTATTGAAATTCTTGGCACATATTCTCCACTTTCTAAGACTGACAAATTCAGTTGCAAACGAGATCGAGTGGACTATTGGATTTCTAAAGGAGCAAAACCAACCGCCACAGTTGGACACCTTCTTAAGATTAAACCCTCATGAAAGATTTCATCATCAAATTAACTCAACTATTAGTTGACCATCCTGAAGACGTGTCAGTCGAGGAATCGTCTGACGCCCAAGGAGAACACTATGTTTTGATCGTTAATCCGGCTGATATGGGTCAAATCATTGGTAAATCAGGAAAAGTAATTCGGGGTCTGCGAGATCTTGTCCGAGTAAAAGCCATTAAAAGCGGGTTACGGGCGAGCTTGTTGCTGTCGGAACCACTTGATCAAACAAATTAGTCTGCGATGGCAAAGTTGGTAGCATTTGTAGGGCAAACTGATTGAACGAGTCCACTTTAGAAACAACTTCTTTATCTGAAAGCGTGATCGGTGTTAATTGGGCAATGTCCTCTAATTGTTTTGGCAAGGGTTGATAGTACGCTCGGAGTTTAATTATTGTATTACTCGTCTCTCCTTTGTTTCCCACGCCATCAAATTCCACCGATTCTAATGTAATTAACCTTCCAGATTTAACTATTTTTCCACTTAAATCAATTAAATTGGCACTATTACTGTTTATTCCTACCTTCGCATCAAGATATCCCATATTGGAGGGCAGAGTATCCCGATCCCTCAATTCTTTGTCGGCGGCAAGAGCAGATGTCGTCGCGGAAATTAACCCTGGTGACGAATCAAATTCCACCAATTTTGAACTAGCCTGCAAAGCTAAAATTTCTAAGCCTGTAAGCAGACCAGAAAATGATTTTTCCGTTGGAAGGGCCACTCGTGCCTTTTGCTCGATATCTTTTAATTCTCCGGCATTAAAACTATCTAGCACCTGTTTCTTTCTGGTTAACGCGGCGACGTTGTCATTTAGTGATGCAATCTTAGAATTATTATCCAAAATCTTGTTAAAATTTGGCCAAACCACTGCCAGAAACAGCACCACACTTACACCCAGCAAAATAACAGTCGGTAAATATCCTTGCAATCTAAAAATAGTGTCAGAGTTTTTTTTCATTTGAAACATTATTTGGTGAGGCCACACGGTAGCTCACCGCGAGATCATAGGAACTTTTTCCTCGATAGTTAATGTTGCCAAGAACAATTTCTTTAAAGTTCGTTTCTGGAAGACTTAAACTAGAAATAAAGGTTTTTAAAACATTGGAATCAGACGCGCCCAACTCAGCTTTAACTAAACCCAACTTATTAACAGAGACTGATCTCAGATTAGATCCTGGAGGAAGAAGTTTAAAAAAACTTTGTAATGTTCCGGGATAGTCAAACTGAGAATCTAAAATATATTTAATGCCGGAGATTTTGTTCTTTACTTCCGAAACCTGCGCAATTTTGTCATGACTATTTTCAATTTGTCTGGTTAATAGTTGTTTTTTGCTATCTAAATCGTTGATTTTTGTATCCTGATTGGAAACTATTAAAATTGAAACTAATGTCGGAATTAGCGCAACAAACAAAAATAAAATTACATACACTAGGGCACGATGCTGATTTGCCTGTTCTTCTTCAGGCAAAATTTTCTTGGGGGGCAGAAAATTAAACTCGGCCATTTTAAATCTCTTTCAGGGCTAAGCCAACGGCATTGGTAAAAATGACAGACGATTCTCCGATGGCAGCTATTTGGCTTGGTGACCTTTCAATTTGAGCAAATGGGTTACCAACAATTACCTCTGCACTCAATTGTTGAGCAAGGTAAGAAACCATTCCCGGGATTAATGCTGAACCGCCAGAAATTACAATTCTTTTGACTAAAAGATCGTCTGCGGGATTTGAATTACTCACAGTTAACAAAACGCGTTTTAGTTCGGCCAGAATTAAATCCATCACTGGTGCCATGGCTTTGGCTACCGATCCCGATAGTTGATTGGGGTCCATTCCATAGGTATTTTTATATTCTTCAGCCTGTAAGGTTTCCAAACCTAATTCGGTTGCAACTGCTCGAGTTAAAGCGATGCCACCCGTATTAATGGTTCTTGATGCTGTTAATTCGCCTTTAGTAATGACCGCAAAATCGCTGCCGCTGGCCCCAATATTCACTAACAGCGTGGTGGGGGAATTCGAATCAGATCCCACCAAAGCTCTAGCAGAACACAAAGTTTCGGTATCGACTGCCATTAATTCCAGACCGCAAGCCTGAACAATGCTCAAATAACGATTAATTAAATAGTTCGGACTGGCCACAATTAAAACACTCATTTTTCCGTCTTTGCGAAGATTTTGGCCGGCAAGCAATGTGTGTTTTACAGAAATTTCATCAGCCGGAAGGGGAACATATTGTTCCACTTGAAACTTTAACGCGGCAGTTAATTCTGCTTCATTCATTGTGGGAAGTTCAATCACGCGAGTGTAAACCTGGGTTTCTGGCAAAGCCACGGCCACTAAGTTCGTGTTGATGCGACAGTCTTTAATTAATTTTTTAACTGTTTCAGAAATGGTAGCAATATCTGAATCGGCCACATTAACATCCGTTGCTTTGGGAGTAGGGAACTGACCAAAGGTTGACAACTTAAACTTATTGCCTTCTTTTGATAATTGAACGACTTTTATGCTCGTGGACCCAATGTCCAACCCAAAGTGGTTTTTAAAACTCATTTCGTCAAAGCTCCTTCTGTGTAGATTGCATAATCGAACATTCCGGAAAGCACTCCTGGAGTAATTGACGCCTGAACACGGCGGGTGGTTCCACCAGTAGTTGTGGCAGTTCCAATTACTGAAAGTGATGGAATATCCATGGAGGCATACGCAAGTGTTCCGAGTGGAACTATTTTTTGACCACAAACCGCGGTATCACCAGAATTATAGAGCCGTCGAACGCGAATTAATTTTGCAGTTTTAGTTCCTGAAATTAAACTAATTTCGGTATTCGCCGTGCAGCTGCTACCTGCCATATATGAATCATCCCCACAAAATTGACCACTCCTGTTTGCTGCAATAACACAAGGAGCGCCGGGATCAGCTCGAACAAAATTGTTGCCAGCATTCGATGTTGAATTGCTATTAAAGGCAAATCGTTGGACTTCATATCCTCCGGCTACGGAGTAATAGAGAACGCTGACTTCCACGGCGGAATTAAACCCTTTCCACATCACTACCGCGTGATCGATAGAGGGAGACGGTTCCACTTGCAATACATCATCTTTGGCCAATCCAATTGTTTCGGCGTAAGCTTTATTTGGTTCTCGACAAATGGTGTAGCCAATAGATCCAGTATTAAAACCCGGGAATGGCGTAGTCATCGGGACTGGCACTGGAGTGGGGGCGGGACTAGAAATGCAAAATGGATAGGACGTGGCAGGCAGGGAAGGATCAAATTTTGTTAAACCATATTGTAACCCGGCTTCAGCGCCCGCCAAAGCTCTTGTACCAGAGTCGGTCTGAGTGCTTTGATTGATGTCTTGCAACGATCGAGAGGCTGCTGACAAACCAACTGTTAAACCTAACATTCCGAGAAGCAGGATTAGCAAAGTAATCTGACCTGATCGAAAAAATTTGTTCATAGATTGATTCATAGTAGCACGTCTAATTCCTTGGTGTAAAGGTGTTGGTGAGGCTGACAAAACCACAAAAATCGTTGCGCAGATCAGCTTTTGGTGTTTGTTGAACACTTAAAGTTACCTTGACAGAACCAGTCGTTCCACCATCGGGAATCAGACTGCCATCAGCTTGAACGACATCAAATCCATTTATACATGGTGCATTACCACAACTATTCGGACCAGACCCACAATTTACAACGACTACATTACTGGAAATTAAATTTTGTGTTGCTGGGTTAGCCTTATTAAAAGTGTAGGACGGCCCAGGTCCAGAAATATAGCTTACTTTCAAATTAGAACAAGATTTATCGGTAAAAATAGAAAGAGTATTTACGCCGGCAGACCTGGTAAATTGCATACACCCAGCACTACGCACTTCAGATCCAATATTGGCCATAATTTTTTCTGCATTTTGGCGCACTTCGTTTAAGACTAACGAACGATTGGATTCTTTAATGATGGAAATCATAACCGTGGTGAGAGTCATCATGATAATGCCAAAAAGCGACAGCACCACAAGAATTTCAATTAAGGTAAAACCGGTTCGATTAGTTAATTTCATATTTCCGAGATATAAGAAACGAATTTTACTGTCATGTCCTTCCCGCGATCTTTATAGAAAATATAGGCGTCAATCTGAACTAATCCCGATTCACCAACAGCAGTCAAGTTGGTTAAAGTAAAACATTGGTAGAAATTAGTTCCAGAAATTTGGCTGCCGCGGTTGGTCACCGAACATACCACCCCAGTGCCATTATTTTGATCCATTGTCCCGCCAATATTCAAGCTTTGATAGCTAGCTCCCGTCGCGTAGGACACAAAATTCGTCCAGGTGGTAGCTTTTTTATACGCCAATGCATTCTCCAAAATTTGATTATCATATTGAGTCGCTTGGCTGGCCAACACTGACGAATTGGACACTATTTGAGCTTGTAGGGCTACCGCCATTAGAACACTGCCAATCACCGCGGCAATACCAATGGCAACAGCCACTTCAATTAATGTCAGTCCCGATCTAAATTTAAGGTGTTTCATATATTCGACTAACAAATAGTGAATCAAACTCTAGAATAACATGGCGAGAAACGCCACCAGAGGAAATTTGTATATCCAGCGGAGAAGTTGCCAGTGAAGTGTTAAAACAGACAGGGCCAGGGCACGGGCAATTTGGAGACCCCGGTATTGCTATCATCGACGGATGGACAAAGCAAACGGACAGCGGGCTCGAACCGGAAAAAGAGAGGTCAACACTTTGCTTAAAAGTAATATTCGTCCCGTTTACACTGTATGAAGTTCCGAGTGAATTATATTTAAAGTAGGTATAGTTTGCGCCTGATGATCCATTAATGGCTTTATTTTGCAAAGAACGAAAATTGGACACTAATTCTGTCGTCACCGCCCGAACATCTTCATTAGTGTTGACACTTTTAAGGGCGACAATGGACAGAAGCGAAACCATTCCCATAATGGCCAACACCACCATGACTTCCATTAATGTGTAACCCAGTTTTTGCATATTATCTAACACCTAAAATTTGCCAAAAAAAGTCAGAATATAAAAATGCCAGCACTGTTCCCAAAACCAAAAACGGACCCAGGGGAATGGCATCTTTCATTCCTTTTCGCCGCAAAATCATCAACAATAGCGCCACGATTCCACCTCCCACAAAAGCCATCCAAAACGCCACCAAAATTCTAGGAAAGCCAAGAAAAATTCCCATCGGAACGGCAAACTTAACATCGCCTAAACCCATCCCACGACCAAGGGTAGCGATCACTATTAATAGTAAAGCCAAACTGGAAAGAAGTCCAACAATAAGATTAAAACCTACATTGGATAGGGGAGTGGTTAACAAAAGTGCACCAAGCGATCCCAAAATAAAAGTGACCACCATTTCATCGGGAATAAGAGAATATTTTAAATCAGAGAAAAAAATTACAATTAGAGATAAGAAAATAATCCAGTAACACAACACTATCAGTAACTCAGTGACATTTGAGTGGGGGAGTGAGACGAATAATGCCACTGTTGATGACGTGCTAACCAATTCGACAATGGGGTATTGGATGCTAATTTTTTTATGACAATGTCGACATTTGCCACCCAAAAATAGAAACGAGAAAAGAGGAATGTTGTCCTCCCAACTTAGAGTGTGTTTACAACGCGGACAAAAACTTCGTCCCTGCCAAAATTTTGGCACTCCTTCTTCATTAAGGCGATAGATAAGAACGTTTAAAAAACTGCCAAAAATTAATCCTAAAACGGCACTAAAAAAAAGAAGTAAATATTCCACAGATTCATCTTAAACAAAAATCACACCCAAAGAAATGGGTGTGATTTCGCTTATCTTTCAAAAAAAAATTAAAGTTCTGTGCAAGCTGCGTTAGCTACTTCCGCACCAGTTCCGTTTGCCGTGTTGGCCCACCACATTGTGGCGCCTACGACGCCCCCATTGGTATAGTTAACTTCCATCTGATTACAGAGACCATATTTTGTACCATCAGAGGAAATATACATATAACTCACGTTCGTTCCGGTTGTACCACCCGGTGCAGTCGGAAGTGTGGAAATATATGCAGTTGGCGTAGTTAAAACATTTAACGGTGTCGTGATGATAGTTGGCGATGCAGAAATCGGATAAGCTCCTTTTTCAGTAAAATATACCTGCAGGGCCGTTTGCAGAGCACGAACATCTGCCTTGCGCTTTGTATCTCTGGCTTGCTTTTGAACACGAGTGAAAGAAGCCACGGCAATGGCCGCCAAAATTGCGATCACTGTGATAACAATCATCAATTCAACTAATGTAAAACCTCTTCTATTCATATTCACCCCCTTCAAAAAAAACTAATTAGGATTGGTAAAGGGAAATAACTTAGTTTCCCCTGACACATCTAAAGTGTATGCTGTAGGTGCAGATCTAGCATATACATATTGCACTGTGCCAGATCCGGTATAGTTAATACTTCCTGAGACACTAAACGTATTTGTTCCTGTTGAAAGAGTAGATTTATATGGATCGGTTACCGTCGCGACAGTCATACATTCTGAACCAAGACCATTATTTGCGGCCGTATCATTCAACTTCGCCCAATCAATATTTGTTGGGTATGTCCCTTGTTCCCGCATGTAACACTCCAGTGCTGCCCGAATCCCATTGGCATTGGCTTGTCGCTGCACATCACGGGCTGCAGCTTGGGCCCGATTGAGACCAAAAAGGGCTACGGAGGAAAGCACCGCAATAACGGCGATAACTACCATTAATTCAATAAGGGTAAAACCCTGGAAGAAAAATGAAGAATTTTTAGCTCGGGCAGAAAGCATATGTTTATTCAACTATCTTAGTATGTGACATGTCATCATTAAATGTCAAATGATGTTTTACTTAATTACATTAACCAAATTAAACATGGGCAAAAGAACAGCAATTGCGAGGCCACCAACGGCTGTTCCCATGATTAAAATTAACATCGGTTCCAAAGCGGTAGTCAAAGTTTTGACTTTTCTCTCGGCGGAATTTTGGAAAAAATCTGCTAGACGCATTAAGGATTGATCCAAAGTCCCGGTTTCTTCTCCGATTGAAATAAGTTGCGACACCATAATGGGAAACTCAGGTACACCACGAAGCGATTGGGACAAGGGGATTCCTTTTTGCACGTCACTGGCTGCCTGAGTTAAACCTTCACGAAAATAGTTATTTCCTAAAGTGCCACAAGTCACTTTAAGTGAGTCGACAATTCCCACACCGGCTCCCACCAAGGTGGCTAACGTGCGGTTAAGAATGGCCAATTCTGATTCTTGGCTCATGGGTCCAAAAATTGGAAAATTTAATAGCGCATTACTAATGAGCAGGTCTGTGGCTTTATTTTTTCGCAATGTATTCCAGACAAAAATTACAACGGCAATGATAAGCAACGCAATGATTGTGTAATTGGTTAAAAAATTAGCAAAACTCATTAAAATCCTTGTTGGCAAGGGAAGTTCGGCACCAAATTCTTTGTAAACATCGGCAATTTTGGGAATAACAGTGGTGATCATTAATATTCCAATTCCGGTCATGGCAACAACGATAATCAGGGGATAAAGAAGGGCACCTTTTATTTTGGCTTTAAATTCAATTTGTGACTCCAAAGTGTCCGCTAATTTAGCCAAGGCGTCATCAACTTTTCCCGAAGTTTCTCCGGCTTTAACCAAACTTAAATAGAGATTGTTAAAAATATCCGGGAAGCGAGACATCGAGATTGACATGGTTTGGCCACCTTGGACATCGACTAAAAGAGATTTAATGACATCTTTGAACTTCTCATTGGTCGTCTGCACCGCCAGATTTCCCAAAGCTTCGGTCAGTGGCAAACCGGTGTTTAACATGGTCGCCAATAATCTGGTGAATTGAGCAATGTCTTGGGCCGAAACTTTATTAACCGAATTTCCTAGAATATTTAGTTTCCATTCTTTTTTTTCGTTTAACTCGATCACTAAAAGCTTATTGTCTTGAAGCGCTTTGACAGCTTGTTGAGGATTTATGGCTTCGACAACTCCAGATTTAGTCTTCCCGGTGGAGTCTTTAGCTTTGTAATTATATTTAAGTGGCATAGGAACAAAAATTTATTTTCTTGAGGAATGAACTAGTTTAGCCACATCGTCGGGGTGATTGCTATATTCTTGTGCTGTTTCCAGATTAATAATCCCCTTATTAACTAATTCTGCCAAACTAGTAGCTAAAGTCTTCATTCCAACATCGGCTGATGTTTGAATAATGTTGTCGATTAAGTGAGTTTTTCCTTCACGAATTGTGGACCGAATTGCTGGTGTAGCCACCATAATTTCATCAGCCACAGTCCGACCACTGCCTATCTTGGGCAACAATCTTTGTGAGACAACCACTTCTAAAACATTGGACAGTTGCAAACGAATTTGTGGCTGTTGGTTTTCCGGAAAGACATCGACAATACGATCAATCGTCTGCGCTGCAGAATTAGTGTGTAAGGTGGCAAGAACCAAATGTCCGGTTTCCGCAATGGTTAAGGCGGCGGCAATTGTTTCATAGTCACGCATTTCTCCCACCAAAACCACATCGGGGTCCTCACGAAGAGCGGCTTTCAAACCATCAGCCCACGAATAGAAATCACTACCAAATTCTCGTTGCGAAATAAAAGCCTTCGACTTACTAAAAATATATTCAACAGGGTCTTCTAAGGTTAAGACATGGGATTCCCGAGTCTTATTTATCTCGTCAATAACTGCCGCCAAAGAGGTGGTTTTCCCATGACCCGTGGGACCGGTCACTAGCACAAACCCTTGGCGCAGAAGGGCAATATCATGAAAAATACTAGGAAGCCCTAATTCATCAATGTTTTGAACTTTTAAAGGGATAAGCCTTAAAGCCGCACAAAGTTGGTTTTGGGAAAAATAGAGGTTAATGCGAAAACGCCCGGTGCTATGGCTGTGAGCAAAATCGAGTTCTCGATTGGCCTCCAAAAGCTTTTTTTGTTCTTCGGACATAATGGGGGTGATGAGAGTGGCCACAGTTGTTCCTGTCAAGGCGTCGTAGTTTAGGGGGACCAAATGAGTGTCCACACGAATTGATGGGGGATAACCAGAAATTAAATGTAAATCCGAGGCTCCCTTGGAAATTGTTTCTGTTAAAAGATCAGCAATGGTCATGGGCAGAAAATAGTTAAAAAATACTTACAATATTAATGTATAACAAATTTTAATCTTGTGCCACCCGCAATACTTCTTCGATAGTAGTTACCCCTTCAAGAGCTTTTAAATAACCGTCTTCTTTCATTGTAATCATACCTTCTTCACGCGCTTCTCGTTCAATTTCGCTAGAATCAGCCCGAGACAAAATCATTTTAGAAATTTTATCGGAAATAGGAAGGACTTCAAAAATTCCAACGCGGCCCAAGAAACCAGTGTCACCACACTCTTGACAACCTTTCCCCTTATATAGTTCACACTTACCATCTTTAAACTTTTCTATCGGCAACATATTGCCCAAAACTTTTTTAATGTCTTCCACAATTAATTCCGGTGGCTGATAGGTTTCCGTGCAGTGAGTACAAATCTTTCGGGCAATTCTTTGACCAACAATTGAATTCAGTGATGAGGATAATAAAAACGGTTCAGCACCTAAATCCAATAAACGGGGAATTGCTCCAGCAGCATTACTGGTGTGAATAGTGGAAAACACTAAATGTCCCGTAAGAGCGGCTTGAATAGCCAGTTCCGTTGTTTCTTTATCCCGAATTTCTCCCACTAGAATAATGTTCGGATCTTGACGAAGGAATGACCGTAACACTGAGGCAAAAGATAATCCGGCCTTGGAATTAATCTGCACTTGATTCACTCCGGAAATTTTATATTCAACTGGATCTTCAACCGTAACGATATTTACTTTGGTGGAATTAATTTTGGACAACACTGAATACAGTGTAGTTGTTTTTCCGGAACCAGTGGGACCACAAACCATAATGATTCCATGCGGTCGCAACATAGAAATTTCCAAATTCTTCATGGCCACACCACGTAATCCCAAATCTGGAAGTGTGGGAACACCACCTGATTTTCTGAGCAACCGCATCATGATCTTTTCGCCATAAACAGTGGGCAGGGTGGAAACCCGGATGTCCACTTCATTGTTTTCCATCTTGTAATTAAATCGACCATCCTGAGGAATACGCCGTTCATCAATTTTTAATTCCGACAAAATTTTAATTCTGGAAACTAAAGCCTCTTGCACTTTAACTGGCAAAATTAATTTTTCCTGCAGGATTCCATCAATTCGATAGCGTACACGAGTTTTATCTTCTAACGGTTCAATGTGGATATCAGAAGCCCTGGCCCGAATGGCAAACTCCAAAATTGACGACGCAATTTTGGCCACCGGAGCATCGCGAATTAAATCCTTGTCCTTATCGATGTTTAAGCCACTCGGTGATTCAGTTTTCGATTCTTCACCAGACTCGGAAAGAACCGCCGTTACTTGAGTGCTTAAATTTTGCGAATAATGTTCTTGAATAGCCACTCGCAAGGCCTCAGGAGCAGCTAAAAATGGCTTAACCTTTTTTCCGCTACGCCGCTCAACGAATTCCACGGCGACTAAATCCATAGGGTCTTCCATGGCAACAAAGAGAACCATGCCGTCGGGGGAAAGTTCAAACGGAATACAGTTGTATCGTTCGGCTACCGGTTGAGGAATTAATCCTAAAACTTGAGGGGATAAAGCTTTTGTGGCAATGTCCACTGTCTCGATTCCCACCATTTTAGCCTTAGCTTTAATGATTTGTTCTTTAGTGGCAAAATTTCTTTCCAGAATAATGTCTTCCACACGTTTACCACTGCCTAATTGTTCTAACTTAATGGCGTTAATCTGATCGGGGCGCAAAACTCCTTGAGCTGAGAGAATATCTTCGAGAGACTGGGCAGTATCCATAGGTCCAGTTTACTATTAAAATAGTCCTCATGACAATGCCTGTGATTGTTTGCGGTGGAACAGAAAAAACGAGACAGAGAAAATTAGCGGAATTGCTCGCCAAAACAAATCCGGACAAAGCCTCTAGTGACCTTCTCGATCCTGATCTTGAACAAAGGGGAATAGAAGATGTTCGCGGATTTATTTCTTGGTTAACCATTACTCCGGGAGCCGGGAAAATTCGCACCCTTATTTTGAGAGAAGCCGACAAATTTGGAATCGAGGCACAAAATGCCATGCTGAAAACCTTGGAAGAACTGCCAGAAAATTCTTTGATTATTCTTGAAGTCCAAAGTTTGGATTCACTGCTACCAACCATTGTTTCCCGGTGTATCGTCATGGAATTAGTTGAGAGTGGCACTAAAGATGTCCCCAAACTTAGTACCCGGCATAACGATCTACTTTCTGGAGATTTGGGAAATAAATTTCACCTGGCTCAAGATCTTTCCAAAGACAGAAAAAGTGCTGTTTCTTGGTTAAATGACCTTATGCTAAACCAACGAGGATCGTTGGCCACCGATCCACTTTGTGCCACCCGAATTAAGCTCGCACTACAAGCTAAAAAAATGCTTCTAGCAAACACCAATATTCGATTAACCCTAGAAAATCTCTTCCTAAATTGGTAAGATGAAGTTCGTTAAATTTTACGTTTATGTCTACTGCATACTCTGCTGATAATATTCAAGTCCTAGAGGGCTTGGAACCTGTTCGTAAGCGTCCAGGAATGTATATCGGTTCCACCGATGATAAGGGGCTTCTCCAATTAACCATCGAAATAATTAACAACAGTGTTGATGAATCACTGGCGGGATTTGCTTCTAAAATTGATCTAGTTGTACACAAAGACCAATCCGTGACAGTCTCTGACAACGGGCGGGGGATTCCGGTCGGAAAAAACGAGAAATATGGTGTGACTGCTTTGGAACTGGTCATGACCAAACTGCATGCGGGAGGAAAATTTGATTCTAAAACCTATAAGGTTAGTTCAGGTTTACACGGAGTGGGAGCTTCAGTGGTTAATGCTTTGTCCACATGGACAAAAGTAACCGTTCGACAAAATAGAAAAGTCTACGAACAATCGTACAAAATTGGCATTCCCGATGGACCGGTAAAAGAAGTTGGAAAAACGGACGAGACGGGAACCAGCACACAGTTTCTTCCTGATGCCACTATGTTTTCCAACATCGAAGCGAATTTCGATGCCATTAAGAAATATGTTCGTGATGTCGCTTATCTGGTCCCCAAAATCTATTTTCACTTAGTTGATGAAAGAACCGGGGAAGAAATTAGTTTCTATTTTGAGGGTGGAATTAAGTCGTTAGTTGTTCATCTCAATAAAGGGCGAGCCGCACTTTCGGATGTGTTTTATGTGGAAAAGCAAGTGGATTACATTGGCATTGAAGTGGCAATGCAATATAACGACACTTTTTCCGAAACAATTGACACGTTTGTCAACACCGCTAACACCAAAGAAGGCGGTACGCACTTGGTCGGTTTTAGAACCGCCCTTATCCGTGCTATTAACGACTACGGGAAAAAATCTGGGCTTCTTAAAGAAGGACAAGAAACACTGACTGGTGACGATTTAAAGGAAGGACTAACAGCCGTAATTTACATCAAAATGCCGGCCGACAACCTGCAATTTGAATCCCAAACAAAAACAAAATTAAATAATCCCGAGGTCCAACCGGCAGTTTATGCCACAGTTAAAGAAGGACTAGACGCCTATTTTGAAGAAAATCCCCGAGACGCCAAATCTATTTTGGCCAAGGTGCTGTTAGCAGCCAAAGCGCGTTTAGCCGCTAGAGCAGCCAAGGACGCAGTAATCCGAAAGGGCGCCCTCGAAGGATCAACGTTGCCGGGAACACTCGCCGATTGCCAAAGCAAGGACCCATCGAATTCAGAATTATTCATTGTGGAAGGAGATTCCGCCGGAGGGTCAGCCAAGCAGGGAAGAGATAGAAAATTTCAAGCAATTTTACCTCTCTTCGGAAAAGTATTGAACACAGAACGTGCCAGAATCGACCAAATCGTCGCCTCAGATAAGTTTAAAAATTTAATTATTGCGGTCGGAGCGGGAATTGCTGATCAATTTAATATTGAAAAGTTACGCTATCACAAAATTATCATCATGGCTGATGCCGACGTTGACGGATCACATATTAAGTGTCTTTACCTAACATTTTTCTATCGCCATCTTCGAGACGTGGTAGAAAAAGGCTATGTTTACATCGCAATGCCACCACTCTACAAAGTGGAGTTTGGCAAAGAAAAAA
>Ga0172371_10003822_pt1 | contig 23189 bp, 17 predicted proteins | sample Lak12m_FD_114543 | JGI IMG/M metagenome (GOLD analysis project Ga0172371, IMG submission 114543) | Freshwater microbial communities from Kabuno Bay, South-Kivu, Congo - kab_022012_12m | ecosystem: Environmental > Aquatic > Freshwater > Lake | place: Democratic Republic of the Congo: South-Kivu...
CACATTCTTGCTCATCCAATCTTTGACCAGCATTTATTCCCTCCTAGGAACCCGGGCGAGGTTGGTCGTGAATTCTAGTTACAGACCACGGCGCCTTGCATTCTGGCGTCCTTCCGAAGCGAGGAGTCTCTCCTGTTGTTGGCGGCGTCTGAGTTTGGCTTCCTGCATTTTTGCGAGCAACTCGTCAATATCGCAAGGTTTCATAAGGTAGTCGCAAGCGCCCTGTTTCATACCCTCCACAGCAGAGGCAAAGGTTCCGTGTCCTGTCAGCATCACTACTTCCAGGCCAGGGAAGAGCCTCTTGATCTCCTTGAGGGTCTGGATACCGTCCATTTCCGGCATCCTTACGTCGAGGACCACTATATCCACATCCGGGTCCTCGCCGAGAAGGCGAATCGCCTGGCGGCCGCTCAGGGCGACGGACACCTTAACGTTTCTTTTTTCGAGGCGCCTGCGCATGGCTGTCACGAACGCCTCTTCATCATCCACCAGCAGTACCTTTGTCGGTGTCATTTCTGTCTCCGCGAAAAGGTCCGGAAAAGTGCCGGTTTGGAATCAGCAGGTCGTTTCAGTGATCGCGCAGCGTTCAATACAAATGTGAATGCCGCGCGATCATACAGTTTTCTTGCGGCACAGTAAACACGCTTTTTCCCGGGTACCGAGGAAAACCGGCGGCCGGTTTCAAAAGCAACGTTTCTGACGAAATCCGCGTGGGGCGCCCGGTCGGCCACACGGCCGGCAGAGTTATGGTTCGTGTCTCGCTTCAGCTTCCTGAGAGCCATCAACTCCGGGTCTCACGGGTATCCACAGCGTGAACACCGTACCTTCCTGGTCGGATCTTACGGAAATCGAACCGCCGTGATCTTCCACTATCTTCTTCGAGATCGTCAGCCCGATTCCCGTTCCCCGGTCTTTGGTGGTATAGAACGGATCGAAGATTCTTTGGATGTCCTCACCGGGTATGACGTTTCCACCGTTTCTGATTTTCATCTCGAAGTAGCTATCCGCTTCCAGTCCACCTGCGAGATGGGCCTTCTCGCTGGGGACATATATAACGGTCTCCAAACGTATAGTTCCACCGTGAAAAGAAGCCTCTATGGCATTGGAGACCAAATTCCTCACCACCTGCTGAAATCTGTCGGGGTCGAGGAGGATTTCTCCAATCTCGTCACCCAGTCTAAGGTCAAGGCTGATGTCCTTCTCCATGAAACGCTCTTCGTTCAAGTGTAGGACGTCCTCGATCAGGTCGTTGGGGTTGATCAGCCCCAACTGGAGTCCTTCGTGCCTCGTGAAGTCAATCAGGCTGCCCAATATTTTCTCCAGCCTTTGGACCTCTCTGATGATTATATGGAAGCACTCTTTCGGCCTTCGGGGTCCAGTTTGTTGCAGCACTCCAACTGCCGAGCCATCCGCCGGGCGAAACCGCCGATTATGGTAAGCGGTTGCCTCAGTTCGTGGGCCACTTCAGCGGTGTGCTGAGCGATGGCTTTTGAAGTGCCCGATGCCACGATGTGCTCGTACAAATCGTCAATGATTTTCATCTTGGCCAGCAGTTCCTCTTTGGAGGACCTGAGCTCGTCTTCCAGAAGCTTCCGGACGGTCCGATCCCTCATCACTCCTTCGTAGCCGGCCACCCGGCCCCTGTGGTCCATCGAGGATTGGCAGCGAATCCGCACCCATTTGTGTCTGCCGGAGGAGTCCACAATCCCGATTTCCTCGTCCCAAATCTGATCCGGCCTAAGCTGGAGAATCGTCTCGGACAGTACCCTGTCTTCGGGCGGCACGTACCGCCACAGCGGGGCGTCAAGCATGTCCACGACCTTGTACCCAAGGAATTTCTCCACCTGGTTGTTGACAAAAGTGAACCGCCCGCGGGTATCCAGTGAGAATATTATGTCGGGAACCTGTTCCACCAGGTTCCTGTAGCGGCGTTCCGATTCCTTGAGAGACACCTGGTATGCCCTGAGGTCCTCTTCCATTTTCTTTTGTGCTGTTCTGTCCCGCATGACGCCCTCGAACCCAAGCAGACGCCCCTCTGAATCACACGTGGCATTGACTCGGGTGCGGGAATGCTTCCGGTTGCCCTGAGAATCCAGGATGCCGATTTCATTGTCCCAGACGCTCCCCGTCACGGTATCCCGAACGGTGCGGGCGATCTTCCTGGCTTCGGGTACTACGTAATCCCAGATTGGCGTCCCGATGATCTCTGAAGACGGACGCCCGAGAAACTCTTCCCCGCGGCTGTTGATGAAAGTGAACTTGCCGGCGGTGTCCAACGAAAAAATGACATCGGGCACCCGTTCCACCAGGTCGCGATAGCGGCGTTCAGACTCCTGCAAGGACTGCCGGGAGGTACTCAGTTCCTCTTCAAGCTTCCTCTGCGCGGTCCGGTCCCTCATGACGCCCTCGAAACCCGTAATCGTCCCCTGATCATCGGTGTAGGCCCGACATCGTATGCGGCTGAATTTCCTTTCACCCGACGCCGCTAGAACACCCATTTCCCGGTCCCAGACAGCTCCGGGGGTCAGATCCAGGAGTGTCTTGGCAAGCGTACGATGTTCGGGGACCACATAATCCCAAAACGGCGCGTCCAGAACATCATTGACCGGGAATCCGAGGAAATCCTCTATACGAGAGTTCACGAACGTGAAGCGCCCATACCTGTCCAGAGAAAACAACACATCCGGCACCTTCTCCACAACGCTTCGATAGAGGCGCTCAGATTCACGCACGGTCTGCCGGGACAGGGTGAGCTCTTCTTCAAGTTCTCTCGTGGCTGTCCGGTCTCTCATGACCCCTTCGAAACCCTGCGGCCGACCGTCCTTTCCGTCAGCTGCACGGCACCGGATCCGAACAAACTTTCTACCCCCGTGCGCATCCACGACATGCATCTGCTCGTCCCATACCACCCCGGGCTCGATATCCAGGATGGTCTTGGCCGCAGTCCTCTCCTCGGGAACCACGTAATCCCAGAGGGGAGTGTCAAGGGCTTCACTTTCCGAGCAACCCAGCAGTTCGCTCACACTGCCGTTGACAAATTTAAAATATCCTTCGGAATCCAGCGAGAAGATCATGTCGGGGACCTGGTCCACAAGGTTGCGATACATGTCCCTGGATTCTTGCAGGTCATCCTCTCTTCGCTTCTGCCGGCTCACGTCGTCTATCAGGACTGCAACCATCCAGCCGCCGTCTTGGGTGCTCACCGGCGCGGCCGTCACGTGGAGCCGGAGGTCGTTGCCGTCCAGGTCGCGTCGAAGGAACTCGGCTGACGCGCCGTCCGCTCCACGAATCACCTCCCTGGCCGGGCATTCCGGGCAAACCTCGTTGCTCGCGGCAATCACGCTGTGGCAGGTCCGTCCGGTGGGGTCACCGAATCGGCGCTTGAGAGCCTCGTTTGCGAACATCACCACGCAGTTGCTGTCCAGCTCCATGAACATGCGGCCGCACTCATCGAGCCATTTGCCCACCGATGGTCCGAGCACGGGTTGGTGAGTCAAGGTGTTCCTCCCTGGGGTGCGGGTAAGGAGATTGGGCCCCCGGTTGCCGTAACCGTTTTGAAAGCAACTTTCATGCCAGTCCCAAGGAGCCCGGCTGCACCTCGACATTGGCTCAGAATCGTGCCTGGTCGTTTCGTTCCCGATGTCGGTGAAAGACTTTCTTGACACCAGACTGTAAAAATTCTCGACGCGCTGTAACAAGCTATGGGTTTGGATCTGAAACTGGGGAGCGCGGCAATGCGGAAGCGGATGCAGGAACTGGGTAACCGCTAAGTATTCTATGGCTCAAATGCGGTTGCTTATTCTCGCCCGATGAGATTGCTTCGCTTCGCTCGCAACGACAGGTCGGGGCATGTCATTGCGAGGAGTGGAGCGACGAAGCAATCCCGAGGGCGCAAAATACGTCAGCGTATTTGGGCCTCCAGGTACCAAGCAGGACATGCTCCAGCAGTGTACGAGAGTCGCGCCTGATGGGCGCCGTTCCACGGTAAGCGATTATCGGATCTATTTCCTGGTCGCATGGCTCCGTTCGGAGCCGGCATCCCATTTCCGAGCCCCAATGGTCTCGATGGTCTCGAAAAGCTCTCTCTTGTCAACAGGCTTGGACAGATGACCGTCCATTCCTGCCTTGAGGCAACGTTCGATATCGTCCTTGAGGGCATAGGCGGTCATGGCGACCACGGGAACATGCTCTCCCCTGTCCTTTTCCCTATCCCTTATGGCCTTCGTTGCCGCCAGTCCGTCCATTTCCGGCATCTGCACATCCATGAGCACCAAGTCGAACTTTTCCGTGTCCAGGGCTGACAGAACTTCCTTGCCGTTTGCGGCCACAGAGACCGAATGGCCCATCTTCTCCAGCAGCCGCACCGCGAGCTTCTGGTTGATAGGATTGTCTTCGGCAAGGAGAATGCTGAGAGGCCTGCGTGATTGCATTTCAAGGACCAAATTGTGCGGAGGAGTTTTGTCGGAATCGGGAAGCGTTTCAGCAGCCTGCAACCCGAGTCTTACCGTGAAGTGGAAGGTGCTCCCGGAACCCATGTTGCTTTCCACCCAGATGTGGCCGTCCATCATCTGGACGAGCTGGCTTGCAATAGCAAGCCCCAGCCCTGTTCCTCCATATCTCCTGGAGGTTGAGTTGTCTGCCTGTTCGAAGGCTTCGAAGATCAGGTTTCGCCTCCCGTCGGGGATTCCTATTCCCGTGTCGGAAACGGAACATCGCAACAGGACATCGTGATCAGTCCGAGAGTCCAATCCTACCCGGACCATGACTTCACCATGCTCGGTGAACTTGATGGCGTTGGCCACCAGGTTGACCAGTATCTGTCTCAGGCGGCCGGAGTCACCGGTGAGTGCGTCGGGAACGCTAGGAGAAACGTGCTGAATCAATTCCAGCCCCTTTGCCTGAGCTACACCTGCGAAGGTTGCCATCGTGCCGGTCAGAAGGTCTCTTAGGCTGAAATCAACGGGGGTCAACTCGAGCTTTCCGGCTTCAATCCTGGAAAAGTCAAGCACGTCGTTTATGATCCCGAGAAGCGATTCGGCGGATATCTTCACCGCGTCCAGATATTCCCTCTGTTCATCGTTGATTTCCGTGTTGAGGGCCAGTTCGGTCATTCCGATTATGGCGTTCATAGGAGTGCGGATCTCGTGGCTCATCTTCGCCAGAAAATCGGTCTTGGCAAGGCTTGCCGTCTCGGCCGCGATTCTGGCCTGGTTCAATTCGGTGACATCCACAAAGGATTCCACCGCGCTGACGGTTTGGCCACCTTCGTCGGTCACGAGGGTTGCGTTCTTCAACACGGTAAGAGTGCGGCCATCCCTTGCCGTGATCTTGCACTGCCGTCTGAAGAGGCTCTCCCCCGCCCCCTTTTCGAATATGCCGCATCCGGTGTGGCACGGCTCCTCCGCGAAGAAGGTGCAAGGTCGCCCCACAACCTCTTCCCTGTCGTATCCGGTTATCGAGCAGAACTCCTCGTTGACGTCGGTCACCACCCTGTCTTCGTTTACGACGAAGATTCCAGTGGCCGCTGTTGCCAGCACCTGCTTCTGGAACTCGTTGGCGCGGCGCAGCTTTTCTTCTGCAACGATGCGATCCGTTATATCTCTGGCAATGGACCTGAACCCCACTATTTTACCGCCGTCCTCGATGAGTTGGCAGTTCTGACCGATCCAGACTGTTTGACCGTCTCGGGTGAGAATGGGCAGTTCGTAATAGGTGTCTCTGGTTCTAGTGCGCGCCTGATCCCGGTAGAATTCATCGGCCTTGTTCCTGTAGTCCGGATGAACCATGGTCAGGAAATGCATTCCCACTATTTCCTGAGGAGAATAGCCGGTTATTCTTCCCGCAACGGGATTGACCGCCGTGAAGTTGCCAGTGGGGCCGGTTTCGTAGATTACGTCGTTGGCGTTCTCCACTACCTGGCGGAAGCGTTCCTCGCTTCTACGAATCTCGATGTCGGCTTTCCTGCGCTCTGTTATGTCGTGGGCCACGTGCACGGAACCGGCCAGCGTTCCCTTGGAGTCCCTGATGGGTGCCACCCTGACCTCGAAGACTCCGCCCAGTCTTTTTTCTTCGATTTCTATGCAACTCGCCATTCCGGAGGCGAGAAGCCTGGTATGGGGGCAATGCTCGTGAGGAGCTTCCGTGCCGTGCACCGCCTCGTAGCAGTGCAGGCCCACTGCTTCGTCGGGCCTGACCCCCAGTCTGTCCGCCATGGCCTTGTTACATCTGACTATTCGGTGCTGGTCGTCAAGGATGGCGATGAGGTCGGGCACCGCGTCAAAGGTTCGCTCCCAGTCTTCCTTGGCTTGCAACATGGCCAGTTCGGCCCTTTTCCTCGCTGTAACGTCCTGAAAGATCCCCTCGAAGTAGAGCAATCGCCCTTCCGCATCTCGAACCGCACGTGCGTTAAGTGAGGCCCATATTCGGGACCGATCCTTGCGGTAACAGAGGAACTCGAAATTGGAAACCTGGCCGTTCTTTTCCATCAGATCGAGAAGCGCGATGTTGCGCCGGGGATCCACGTAGAGTTGCTTCCCGAAATCCACCAGATTGGTTCGCAGATCTTCCACCGAGTCGTATCCCAGTATCATGGCAAGCGCGGGATTAGCCTCGATGAACCCGCCTTCCCAGCCGGCTCTGTAGAAGCCTTCCGTCGCGTTCTCGATCATTGACCTGGATCGTTCTTCCGATTCCTTGAGCGCTCCGGTTCGTTCCTCCACACGCCGTTCGAGCTCAAGGTTGGCTTCCTGGAGGGATTTCTCGACCTCTCTTCTCTTGACGATCTCCTTCTGGAGGTGTTCGTTGAGCCTCTGGAGCTCTGCAGTCCGTTCTCTGACACGGTTTTCCAGTTCGTCCTGATATCTCCGGGTGAGAATTTCCTTTTTCTTTTCAACGGTGAGATCCTCGATGAGCACCAGAAGCAGCCTGGATCTGCCTATCCGCAGGGACCTGAAGTTCATGCGTCCCCACATCTTTCTCTTTTCGGTCTGGATTACTGCTTCGGTGACGTGCGGCTTTCTGGTGGCGAAGACTCTCTCGACCAAGATTTTGATTCTGCGACATGAAGCCGGATCCGGGACAAAGTTTTCAAAGGGTTTTCCCTGAAACTCCTCTTTGTCACCGGCAATGTCCCTGAAAGCCTGGTTGGAGAAAACTATGGCGCCAGCGGGATCTATCAGGACGGTGGCTACCGGTACCGCCTGAAGAAGCTTTCCAAGGGAAGTGAGTTGTACCTGGCTGATGTCGAAGCTGCCGGAGGTCGTGACGTCCCTTGTGAAGAGGCTGTTGAGATCAATGGTCTCGGTCGCCACGTTGGCCTCGCGCAAAAACTTCGGCGGGCCGTCGTCATCATCCAGGGAATCGAAACTCGGAAGGTCCTTATCCGGCATTGTGTCGTCCTCACTGAACTTGATCAGCGGCCATGAAGAATCGTTGCTTCTATTTTAGCTATTTTCTGATGTTAAGGACAGAATCCGTTAAGCAGTCCTTTCATTTTTGCGACAAGTGTCTAAAAAAAGCAACGACCCGAAGCCTCCGATGCTACAATAGCATAAGCAGAAAACGTTCCCAATCATCGAGGTGGAAGATGTCCGACCTGAAAGTCAAAGACCTGATGGTTCACCTGTCTCACTGTGCCACCGTGTCCGAGAACGCGACTCTGCACGACGCGGTCGTAGCCATGGAAGCAACCAGGATGATGTTCCAGCGATGGGATTACAGACCCAGGATCGTACTGGTCTACGACGAGCATTTCAGAATCATAGGGACGCTGAGGCACTTTGAAGTGCTCCAGGCACTGGAACCAAAGTACAGGCAGATGGGGGATTTGCGGAACCTGTCGCGCTTCGGGTTCTCAAGAGAGTTCGTCACCTCGACCTACAGCAGGTTCATGCTCTGGAGCGACCCTCTGAAGGACTTGTGCAAAAAGGCCTTGGAACTCAAGGTCAAGGACATCATGTCCGTGCCTGTGGAGGGCGAGTTCATTGACGAAAACGCGCCGATCTCCGAGGCAATTCACAGAATGCTCATGGGAAATCATCCTTCGCTGTTCGTCAGAAATGAGTCCGGCATCCAGGGGATACTCCGGATGAGCGACGTCGCGAGCCATGTCTTCAGCGAGATGAAGAAATGCGGCATTCCAGGCGGTGATGAAGACAAATGAACCCGGTGGCATGAAATAGAGAGTCGCCTCTGGTCTTCGCGACTGCGGCGATGTTGTGCGCTGCCGCGTTCAATGTTATACCGATGCGCAGTGGAACCCGCGAGCTCACAGGGCGGCCGGCGGTTTTGCGGGGACTGTTGGGGTCTTGCCTGCCACGACAGAATTGTGGCAAACTCGCTTCTCACATGCTCGCAAGAAAAATCATTCCTTTCAGGAGGCTCCAGCTATGAAACGGTTGGGATTGTTTGCTCTGGCATTTGTTTTTTCACTGACAGCCACACCGCTGTTCGCGTCCGAGCAGTGGCTGGTGGTAAAAGACAAAGCCGGAGCCTGTAAGATAATGAAGACCAAGAAAGGGACGCCTACCATCGTCGGCGGGCCGTATTCGGACAAGGAAGCCGCGCAAAGGGCGCTGTCTGACCTCTGCCCGGGCACAACCGACAAAACCCAGGAAAAGAAATGAAGCCTTGATAGGCAGTGCTCCTGTTGGCAAACTTCTTTCAAGACGGCATAAGGGTCAATGGGAGGCTGCTTGAACACATCAGGGAGGAATTCCCGGTGAAGTAGGCCGGTCCTTGAGACCGGCTCACAATTTTGTGAAGACGCTGGGCAGCAAAGCATCTTAATCTTAACAAGTTATCGGCAATCTTTTTTAATAAGCATGAACAAAAAGATGGCTGGACAGGAAAGGTCTCTCCTGATATGAGAAGCAGCCAGGAATTGGGGCTTCACGCGGTCCCAATCAGGCATCTTCGGCCGGGAGAAACATCATGGCGGCTCAACTTAGAGGATTGTCATCTCACAGGACTAGGGCGGCCACATTGACGCTGCCGGTGGTCCTCGCGGCCGTTCTATTCTCTGCCGGTCCTGCTTTGGGACTGTGGCTGCCATGGGCCGGTGAAGAGGATAAGATCAAGCGAACCGTCTCTGATATTTGGCAAGCCCTGATACAAAACGACATGGTGACGCTCAAGCAGAACCTGGTAGGAACCAATGTGGACGCCTTCATAGCTCTCCAGAAGCAGGCCATAACCGAACATAAAATCAAGAATTACAGATGCGTGATCAATAAAGTGAAAATAGATCCTCAGAGTAAGGCCATGGCTTTCGTGGAGTTCGTCAAGGTAGCCACCTTCCAGGATGGCCACGAATCCAGCACTCATGACTTCTCGGTGCTGCGGAAGATACAGGGCCAATGGAGGCTTGTAACAGGGTACGACAAGAAGAGGAAGCTCCCGCACGAACAGCAGAAGCAGGGCCAGGATTCCCAGCCCGGCAGGGCCAAAGACGTCTACCCGGTGCCTGATGAAGAGCTTCCCTCGCCTTCCGGGTTGCCGCCGAAGTACGCTCAATGAGGGGTGTTTGGATGGGCGATTCGGGCAACGGCTGTGTCTTCTGCAACATCATATCGGGAGACATCCCTGCTCTCAGGGTCTACGAAGACGACCTCGTTGTCGGATTCTGGGACGCTAATCCTGTGGCTCCAATACACATTCTTCTTGTCCCTAGAGAACATATCAGGACTCTTAACGATATCCCCCCGGGAAATAACATCCTTGCACACCTGGGTCAGGCGGCGAGGCAGGTGGCCGAGCAGATGGGGGTAGCGGAAAGCGGCTATAGGGTCTTCATCAATGTGAACCGCGGTGGCGGCCAGGTGGTTTTTCATCTCCACGTGCACCTCATTTCCAAGAGCCTGCCCGGCTCAAAGTGATTCCACCAGTGAAAGGCTTACCAACAGCTTTATGAGCGACTGCATATTCTGTGAGATCATCGCGGGAAGACTGCCTGCGACGAAGGTATACGAGGATGAGACGATCATGGCTTTTCGGGATGCTTATCCGGCTTCTCCCATTCATATTCTGATCGTCCCGAAGAGGCACATTTCCACCTTCAACGATGTTTCAGACGATGATCCCCTGCTCAGCGAGATGGGAAACGTGGCGCGGAAGATAGCACGGGAACTCGGCGTAGCCGAGCCGGGGTACCGCTTCTTCATTAACGTGAACCGAGGAGGCGGCCAGGTCGTCTTTCATCTTCACGCCCATCTGATAGCCGGTCGAGATCTGGGAACCTTCCTCATAAACTTTGCCGTAGCCGGATCAGTGCTTTGGAGAAAGGTCGCTGGTCTCTTTCGGGGAAGAGGCCGTACGTTGGAATGATACTCTCCCGTCGGATTCGTAATTGAAAAGGACTGATACCATTTCGCATTCAAACGAGTGACTTTGTCATGCCGGCCGGGTACCTCCGGAGCGAAGTCAGGTCGTCCGTCCGAAGCGGAGGATGCGCCCCGCCGGCTTCACTGACAGGAAAGCGCGCTGGTATGAAACGCGTCAAACAAGTCAGGGTCGCCGAGCCCACAAAAAAAGCACAGGGACGCACACCCATGCGCCCCTGCAGTTGTACGCCTGGATGGAGTGAGGGGGAAACCGGTCGCTTTGAGCGGGTACCAGGCGCGGTTTCGATGACGTTTGTCCTTAAGGACACCCGTCGCCGGGATGTGTTTTTTATGAGCAATTCATGTGCCACAATACCGGGAACGGCTCACGTCCATTTGTCGTGTCTTATTAACTAGTTGAACGCTGCTGAAAATAACCTTCCCGGTTAACCCCACGCGGGACGCACAACTCTGATGCGTGTTTTACAAACACAAAACCTTGCTCTCTGCAAAAACAATGGGTTAACATCAGGCGAAAGTACAAATTTCACACACGCACCACCCTCGGTAGCGTGAAATTCACACCCGTGGACCGAAAACCACCCCGTCAAGCCACATTCTTGCCGGTAGCCAGAGGTTCTGTCTTTTTGGATTCGACCCCTTCTTAGCAGGAATTACGCGTCGGGTTTCAAAACGATCTGCGGAGCAAAGTCAACCGTCCATCAGTCCAGATTTTTTGGTAATCGCCACAAACCGCCCCTGGGCCTGAGGTATTAGAATTCCTTCAGCGCCTCGGCAATCTTGGTGGCTATGTTATGGGCTACTCCCTGACCGAGTTCTTTGATCAGGCCGTGCGACCGGTCGAAGGAGCGGTTCTCAATGCGGGAGAGCGCCGCTCGGACCCGCTGCATGTCTCGTCCCACCAGGGAGGAAGTACCGTACTCCAGGTATATGGGGCGCTCGGTGTTGTCGCGGCAAACCAGGCATGGGACATCGAAAAAACTTGCCTCGGCCTGTACCGATCCTGAATCGGAAAACATGAACCCGGCACCATGCAAAAGAGAAAGAAAATCCGTGTACGGCTGAGGAGGGAGCAGCTTCAGATCTGCGACGCTCTCCATCCGCGCGCTCAGGCCGAACTCTGCCAGTCGCTTCAGGGTTCTGGGATGGATTGGAAAAACCTTTGGGAAGGGAAACACATCAAGGATATCAATCACCTGGCTCATGGCCCGCGGGTCGTCCACGTTGGAGGGCCTGTGAAGCGTAATCAGCGCGTACGAACCTTTGTCGAGATCGAAATCCTCCCACCGTCTCTTTCTCTCTATTACCGGCAGAAACATTTGAAGTGTTTCCAACATGATATCGCCCACGAGGTGCACCCTGGTCATGTCAATGCCCTCGCGGCGAAGGTTTTCCACCCCGGACGGCTCTGAAACAAAAAGAAGATTTGACAGGCAATCCGTCAGCCGCCGGTTGAGTTCCTCGGGCATTGTCTCGTCAAAAGATCTTAGTCCGGCCTCCACGTGCGCCACGGGAATAAAGAGTTTCCTGGCGACCAGCGATGCAGCGATGGTGGAGTTCACGTCTCCCACTACCACGACCATATCGGGTTTCATTTCCAGACAGGTCTTCTCGAATTCGATCATAATTCGGCCCGTCATCTCTCCGTGGCCGCCGGAACCTACCCCCAGGTCTCTCGACGGTTTTTCCAGCCCGAGTTGATCAAAAAAAACCTCGCTCATTTCGCGATCATAGTGTTGGCCGGTATGCACGGTGAGGTGTTCCAGATCGGGAAAGTTCCGAAATTCTCTTTCAAGAGGGGCTATTTTCATAAAGTTGGGACGGGCCCCGACCACGCTGACGATTCTCTTCCTCATGTCTCTTGCCTCACCTTGAAATCCTGGACCGTATTCGGCCAATGAGCATCCTCAAATCCCCCCAATTACGGGGGACGTGGAATAGGAATCGCTGGACGCTGTTCTTCAATTGGGATGAAGGAGACACCCGTACTGAATCCGTTGTTTTGAAGGCTCGCAGGACCTCCGAGGCGGTCTTCTTTGGCCACAGCAACGGATCGGGAGAGGCGGCGTTTTCTCTTGTCCCCCATCGGTCAGGATAAACGCAGATACGCCGGCCGGCTACAGGCACTTCTCCGCTGAGAACCACAGCCGTGCCTGCCCTTTCAAGCGCATCCGCCAGGTTCTCGGTTCTTGCGGAATGATAAACCGGCGGAGCCCACCACGAGGCCGTCTTCTGCTGCAACGGCGGGATTTCCCCGGCGTCGGCCTCGTTGCCGTCCCAGCGATAGAGTATACGAGCTGCATTCTCAGGAGGCGAAACAACTCCGGGAAGGTCGGACAGTGTTATGGGCCGAAGGCCGAGCCCGCTCATCAGATAGCCGATCAAATGACCGACCTGATCCAGTCTTCGGAGCGCACCATCCTTGAAGGGGTGCATAAGGACGCTCACGTGGTTGACGCCCTCCCGTCGGGCCTTGTGCCAGGCACTTCTCAACATGCCAATGATCTCTCCCCGGCTGAGTCCGTAAGTCTCGATCGAAACCGGAATCATGGTGATGTCGCCGGCACCTGTCCGCACTATCCTGGGACGGACCGAGGCGGGCAAGAACCTGCCTCTGAAAAAGATATGCTTCCTGAATAGCACGAAGTAATCCAGCCCCGCGGCCTTGATGGCCGCTGGAGACAAGTGATCCATCCTGAATATGAAATTGGCCCCCTGGATCTCAGCGAAGCCGCGCAAGCCATTCGCATTGGCATTGAGGCAGTCAACTTGGTCCTCGAACGGACGGCCCTGCAGGAACTCGTGCATGGAACCGTGGGCAGCGATCTCATGGCCGGCCTCTGCTATTCTTCGGATCAGGTCCGGATAAATCTCCGATATGAATCCTGTGACAAAAAACGTAGCTCGAATCCCTGCGGATTCGATGATCGGCAGAAGTCTTGGCATACCGAAGCGGGCTCCCCCGAGTTGTTCAAGGTCGAATATGAGAGAAAACGTGCCGTTGTTGCGCGTCCGACTCCGAGGGACCGGCACAACACGCGGTATCTCGACTCTTCCTCTTCTGCTTAACAGATCCCTCAGGCACTCTCGGGTCTGGCGTTCCTGATGCTCCGGGTCAATCGCCGACGCCGCGGTGTAACCCATCCGCAGATCGCGCAACAACCCTCCGATAGGGGGTGATCCCTCCATATCGTCGTTTCTGGTGAAGATGATTGCCTGGCCCCCGGTTGAACGGATTTCCCGTGCAAGTGCAGGGTCGTTTCCAATCCTATGGTAGGAAGCTTTGAGCGTCATCAAGCCCTGCGACTGGAAATCCTGCGCGTTGATCCCGAAGCGCGGGGAGTCTTCCGGGTCCCAGAGTAGTAATGTGCGGCTCCAATCGAGGGGCATCACGTATTATGCCGTTTCTCTTTCACGGGCAAAGAACACGCACTCCTTGGGATTGCTTCGCTTCGCTCGCAATGACAAAGAGATGGCCTCACGGATCGCGTTCCAAAACGATCTGTGGAGCAAGGTCAGTAGTCCCTTGAACTGCTCTGCCTGGGTGCAGCGGCCACTCTAGTCACCACCTCCGCGTAATGGTCACCAATGCCGCTCCACGAAAAGTTGGCCTCAGCCATTTCCCTGGATCTCCGGCCCATATCCGCCAGGGCTCCGGGGCCCGCAGTCGCGGCCAGTCTCATGGTCGCTGCCAATTCCACCGGTGAGGGCTTCGACACGAAGCCGCAGCTGTACTTCCTGACAAAGTCTGCGGTTTCATCTACGTCGTTGACAAGGATTGGCCTTCCCATTGCCGCGTATTCCGCGAATTTGGTGGGAAACGCGTGCTTGACGGCAAGGTGCGCTATCCTGGGTATGAGCAGTATTGCAACACTTTCCACGAGCTTGCGCAGAGTCGCACGATCCGTCCTGTCCACCAGGGTGACCCTATCGCCGAACCTGATGCGAAAAAGGTCTTTGAGCGCAAGATCCTCTTCCCTGAAGCCCACCAGCAGGAACCGCACGGAAGGATCATCGAGAATGTCCATTGCCCCGATAAGATTGTCAATCCCTTGCCATACCTGGAATTCCCCGAAATAGCCGAACGTAAAAGCCGGTTCCAAAGGCTGAGGCACGGGGGCGAACAGCTCCAGATCCACGCCGTTTCGCACGAGGCTGATCATGTTCCCGGGCAGTCCCGATTGCAGAAAGGCGTCGGTCTGATAAGACGAGACGGTCAACAGATGATCGGCGCAGGACATTCCCAGCCGGTCAATGAGCCTCACTCTTGCCGAAGGAGAACGCCTCTTGCCGGCGGAGCGGACCTCATTGTCCAGGGAGGACTGGGCCAACAGATCGCCGTGAACATCCAGGATTACGGGCCCATTCAGGAAGGGCTTGCAGAAGAAGAGGGCCTGAGCCGCCTCCTGTCCCCCGCAGTAGATGAAGTCGTACTTGCGCAACCGGGAAATCCATAACGGCATGAAGATCGAAGCCGTGGTCTCCATGTCAAGCGGCGGGTTGTTCGGCATGAAGAAGAAGTCGCATCCTATGGAGCGCGTCTGCAGGCATTCCGCTAGCTTCACGATCCGGTGGGTGTACGCGGAGCGGTCTTCTTTGTCTGCCGCTGAGAGAGCCAGCCCGTTCAGGCCCATTATATTACACCTTTCCCCTCGTGTTGGGCCCCAGGAACTCTTCCACAAGATCGGCTATGCGCTCCGCGGCACGGCCATCTCCAAAGGGGTTTTCCGCGACCGTCATGGAGCGATAATGGGCGGGGTCATTGAGTAGCAGGGAAGCTTCTTCCACGATTCGCCGGCCGTCGGTTCCCACTAGTCTTGCTGCGCCACATTCCACGGCTTCCGGGCGTTCGGTGACGTTCCGGGCCACCAGGACGGGTTTGCCCAGAGACGGCGCCTCCTCCTGGATGCCTCCAGAGTCGGTTATTATGAAGAAGGCCTGCTGCATGAGGCCAACGAAGCCGAAGTAATCCGGTGGCGATATCAGCGAAATCCTGGGGTGGCCGCCCAGGATTCTTTCCACGGGCATTCGGACGTTCGGATTCGGGTGAACCGAGTAGACCACGACCACGTCCTGGAATTTGTCGGCCAACTCGACGAGGGCCAGAGAGAGGTTCCTGAGGCCTTCTCCGAAGTTCTCCCTGCGATGACCGGTGACCAGAATCATGCGGCGGAAGGGGATCTGAGCATCAAGGCCCGGGATAGTGGGCCGCGGTCTTGCCTCAAGCATTTCCAGGGTCTGCACCAAAGCGTCTATCACGGTGTTGCCGGTCACGAAGACCGAGGAACCTGAAATCTGCTCCTTCAGCAGGTTTTGGGCAGCTCTGGGGGTGGGGCAAAAATTCAGATCTGCCATGTGGGAAACAAAAGTCCTGTTGATCTCTTCTGGAAAGGGCTGAAACTTGTCGTACGATCTTAGTCCCGCCTCCACGTGGCCGACGGGAATCCTGAGATAAAATGCCGCCAGTGCGGCTGCAAACGCGGATGAGGTGTCTCCCTGAACCAGGACTATGTCCGGCCTTTCGCTCAAGAGGATATGTTCCATCTCCCTGAGAACGCTGGTTGTGGTGTGAAAAAGCCCCTGATTGTCTTTGATTATGTTTAGGTCATAGTCGGCATGAATATCAAAGAACTTCAGAAACGGGTCAAGGAGGTCCCGATGCTGCCCCGTGATGCAGCAAAGGGTTCTTATCCGACCGGATCGGGAGCGGAACTCTCTGTACACCGGGGCCATTTTTATTGCCTCAGGCCGTGTTCCGAAAGCCAACATCACAGTCTTGGTGTGCAAACCGGACTCCAATCTTCATACCTCGCGTCGTCTGCGTCCCGGAATATTATCCCGTGGAGACGGTGCGTGCAAGCACGTCTCTCCATCGGCGGTCCGGCCGTGTTTGTGTCGGTGGAATTGAGCAGTAAACCAAAGGCTGAAAGCCGTTGACAAAGGGTACGTGTTCTGCAAAGGTGAAATATCCGGGTCGGTGAGGGGTACAATGGGGTTATTGAGACTGTGCTGCCTGATCGCGGCGGTGGGCGTGCTCTTGACAGCAGGGCCGTGCCCGGCCGACGTATTGATGGACAAAGAGCCCGACGAAATACTTGATGAGGCCGACTTCTATATTGAGCCAAGACCGAATTACCAGGGCTCGTACTGGGTAATTGACCAGAAGAGCCGCAAGATAATAGGCTACGCTCCGTGGGACGCGGTTAAGAGGCGGTGGACGCTTTTCAATCTTGGTTCCCAATACAGGGGTTTTCTTCAGGCAACCATGGGCGACACTGAGCCTCCTCATCTGATTCAATATTTGTATTACGGTACGGACGGCAATTACAAAGGAGTGTTCATTGCAGATATCGGGGGAAGGCCGGTAACTCCGCAAAGGCCTTACGGGGAGCTGGGCGGAGGATTGAGTCTCTATCCCATCGGGAACATTCCTATGGCTTTGCCGCAGTACGAACTGGAGGTCCAGCCGCTGCGGCTATTCCCGGAGGGTGTGGACATTTCGCCGGTGGATCCCCTGTCCGTCAAATGAGGTAAGCCAAACCTTTGGGTACAACTGTCGAAGCCAAATTGAAAGGGGAGTCAATAGCCTTGCGGCCACAGGCACTCGTTGACATCTTCTCGACATGGAATCCAGAATCAGCATCCTTAAGAATACCATAGCCCTCTCGATTCCCAACGTCCTCAATCCGATCATCTCGTTCATTCTTGTACTGATCATATCGAGGTATCTGGGCGTGGAGGGGCTCGGACAGTATTCTCTGGTCCTGGCCTATTTCGGGATATTTGCGACCCTGGGATCTCTGGGTCTGGCAGACCTGGTGGTCCGGGAAGTGGCCCGTCGTCCCGCCGACGCGCATCTGGTTCTAGTCAATGCAGGGGCATTCGGCACGATCTCGTCACTTGTGGCCGTAATTGCAATGAACGCCGTGGTCGCGCTCATGGGCTATGGAAGAGAGGTTTTTCTGGCAGGATTCTTCTGTTCCCTGTCTTTGGTGATTTCCACGGCCATAACATATTTGGAGGCCATTTTCAGGTCTCTGGAGAGATCTGAATACGTTGCCCTGATCTACATCGCGGAAAACGCCGTGAGGGTAGTGCTCTGCGTCGGGCTCCTGTTGATGGGATTCGGGATAATACCTCTGTTTGTGGCGGTGCTTGTCAGCCGGGTGTTTGGTTTTGCGGCTATGGCAATGTGTTATCAAAGGACCTTTGGTTGGCCCGCGTGGAGATTCGATAGAGAGATCTGGCGGCTCCTTGCACGGCAATCTGCAACTTTTGCCAGCATTGCTGTTTTTTCCACCATACATCTCAGCATAGACCAGATCATGCTCTCCAAACTCAAGACCATTGACTCAGTAGGTATTTTCAGCGCAGCGGATAGGCTGCTGAGCATATGCAAGACGCTGCCGCTTGCTTTTTCTTCGGCGCTGCTGCCGTTCATAGCGAAGGTGTTTTCGTCGGGAACCGAACCTCTCAGAGACCTGGTCATCAAGTCGCTGAACTACATGCTGCTCCTGGTAGTGCCCATGGCGGTGGGAACCTTCGTGCTCGCGGACCAGTTCATCGGCCTGGTCTACGGGCAGAAGTTCACCGCGGCGGGTCCGGTTTTGCGCCTGCACATACTGTCGTTGATCCCCTTCAGCATGGTTTTTGTCATGGCGCAGGTCTTGATTGCCACGGACAATCAGGCCGTAGACCTGCGCATAAATATCGTTGCAGCCCTGATCAATGTGATACTCAATTTCATTTTCATACCGCCGCTAGCGGAAATAGGCGCAGTCCTCGCGACTCTGTTGACGATAATGGTCTTTAATTACCTTCAGAACCGGTACATCTCCAGGCATCTTTTCCGCATTTCACTCCTCGAAGCAGGAGGCAAGGCATTCCTGGCCTCTCTGGCAATGGGAGCAGTGACCTACTTGCTGAGGGATTGGAATCTGTTCTTGAACATAGCCGTCTCCGCAGCGGTTTACACTTGTCTGGCAATCATGTTGAAAGCGTTCTCCCCGAGGAAAATACTGGAAATGGCCGCGGACTTTTCTTCGGCCTCCGGAAAGAGGGACTAGAGATTGAGAGGCTTCTTGAGAGATCTATTCAGAAAAGCTCCGGCTCCGGTCCTCGAATGGGGTCAATTGGCCTACCATCTTCTGCCGAGGACCTGGAGATACGGAAAGGCCTTCAAGGACGCCCTGGCCCTGTTCGCTCAAAGCGAATCCTGGGACCAAGAGACTCTGGTCACTTACCAGGAGAGGCTTCTGGAGCCGCTCCTGGCGCATTGCTATGAGAATGTTCCTTACTACAGGGAAGTCTTCCAGGAACGCGATCTGAAACCTCGCGACATCCAAAGTATTGCCGATCTCTCAAAGCTGCCCGTCCTTACAAAAGAGATAGTCAGAAAACGTTATAGGGATCTCATTGCAGCCAACGTCTCTGCAGTGGGAAGGGAAAGCGCCCGCACCAGCGGTTCCAGCGGATCGCCTCTCGAGTTCTTCATGGACGGAACTACCAGATCGGTTGAACGGGCGCTGGCACTGAGGCGATTGTTGTGGCTGGATTACAGGCCAACGGACGTCCTCGCGTACTTCAAGGTGTTGCCGTTGTCCAATCCGGACCGTTTCATCAGGTATTTTCCGGGTGCGCGGGAGCTTCGGATCTCGTTCCACAACTCCGACGATGAGCGACTGGCTCAGATGGTAGAGGCCTTGAATCGCTTTAGGCCTGCATTTATGGACGGTTGGCCGTCCTGTATGCTCGTCCTGGCAAGGTGGCTTGAGAGGACCGGCAAGAGCATTCCTGCGCCGAGATACATTGCCACTTCCTCCGAGAACCTGTTCCCCGAAACCAGGAGAACCATAGAAAATGTGTTCAAGGCTCCGGTCATAGACTTCTACGGTCAGGAGGAATCAGTGGCGGCAGCCATGCAGTGCAGGTTTGCCGCGGGCTATCACGTTCAAATGGAAGTTGCGGTTCTGGAGTTGCTTCCAGTGCAGGAGAGTGAAGTCGCACAAGTGGTGGGGACCTGTCTGCACAACCGTGCCATGCCGTTGATCCGATACAGGACCGGCGACCTGGCGATCAAGGGCGACCAAGGACCGTGTGCGTGCGGGAGAAAGCACTGGACTGTAGCGGGATTCATCGGCAGGGAGGCAGACGTGGTGTGGACCCCTGAAAATCAAATGGTGTCGTCTCTTGTGCTCCACTACGTGTTCTACGACTTCGATGAGATCAAAGAGGCCCAAATCATTCAGGAAGACTTGTCCACCCTGCGGATACTGGTCGTCCCGTGGGAAAAGTTGTCCGACGAAACGCGAAAAGGTATGCTCAAAGAGACGCGAAGCAGGTTACAGTCACCCGGGATGACGCTCATAGTCCAGGCAGTGGATGAGATTCCCGCAACCCCCGGAGGCAAGAGGCCCTTCATGGTTTCAAGATTGTCGTCCAAGGATCGTCTCTGAAATGAATTGCCCCGTCAGAAGCATTCTGATGGTGGGTCCCGTGCCGCCTCCTTTCGGAGGGATAGCCTCGGTGATGGAGGACATCATCCATTCGGATCTGGCTAAGGACTACGGTTTTGAAATTTTTGACAGGGCAGCGTCGCTGCCCCCCTATCTGAGCTTGACCGGAAGGTTCCTCTTCAGGTTGCGTCGGTTTATGGGTTTCTTCATGAGGGTCCTCGGAAAAAGGTATGATCTGGTCCATATTCATTCTGCAGACCCCGCGTTTCCCGGGACGGCCATCTTCATGCTCTTGGCGAGGCTTGCAGGTTGCCGGGTGCTCTTACACCACCACGGCACGGACTGGGACTGGTTTTATCCACAGGCGTCCCCGACCGGGAGGGCGTTCATAAGGCTGGGGTTCCGTTTGCCCCACTGCATCCTGGTCCTGTACTCGGCATGGGTGAATGAAATTAAGCGGCTTTGCCCCGGCGCCGACGTACGCGTTCTGGGCAACATGGTGCGGCGAGCCGAGCCGCCGGACCCTGAGGCCGCAAAAAAGGAAAGGGAAAACCTGGGGTTCAACGAAAGCGATTTCGTGGTCCTCACGGTGGGGAGCGTGGGTCATAGAAAAGGAAGCTTCGAAATACTCCGTGCCATCCCTGAAGTCATTAGGAGTGAGCCCGGTGTTCGATTCGTACTCGTCGGCGGCGAGGAAAAGCCCGGCGAAATGGGTCAGTTGAACAATATGATCGTCGAATACAAACTTGAGGATTGGGTCAGGTTTGCCGGCGAGGTGGAAAGGGACCGGATTCCCGACTTCATGGCCATGGCCGACCTGTTCTTGCTCCCGTCCTATGTCGAGGGCATGCCCATCTCCATAATCGAAGCCATGAGAGCAGGCCTTCCGGTGATATCCACCAGGGTGAACGCGATCCCGGAGATGATCGAAGACGGAGTATCCGGGTTGCTCATTGACCCCGGCTCTCCCGCGGAAATAGCCGCTGCGATCATCCGTTTGAAGCGGGATGACGCTTTGCGAAATCAACTGGGGGTCAATTCAAAAGACGCTTTCGAGGAAAGGTTTGAATTTTCGCATGGTATCAAAAAGATCCGGCTCCTGTATGAAAACGTGATTCATTAGGATGAATGAAGTCGAATCATACCTGTTTGCCGTCAAGTAATGAGGTGACTTTCGGCTTCCGGGAGAAGGGTCAGGGCTGAGAAAATTCTTTGGCCGGAAGCGGATTCGTGTCAATCGGACAATCATGTACGCGAGATATCGTAACTACAAGATGATATTGATGCTCTTGGACGTGCTCGCCACCGTTGCGGTGTTGGCCGTAATGGAGCATCTGAGACCCTATCTACCCGGGCGGGTAGTCTATGTCGGCGAGGGCCTTCCACATCCGGTGGTGTACGTTATGGTGGCCGTCCTGTGGCATGCGGTATTCGGATTTACCGGCGTTTACGAGTCCAGGACAATCCCTAGTCTTCGTTTGCAGTTCCAGAGGATGACGGCGGCTTACGTGCTGACGGTCCTGATATTTACCGGTTTCCTGTTCTTCACCTTCAGAGAGCTCTCCAGAATGCTGGTCATCTACTTTGCGGCTGCGAATTATTTGGTTCTGCTGATGATTCGATACGCCATGACCGTTCTTATCATGGTGAAAGGGAAGATGGGCGGCGCCAGCCACGTGGTGCTTGTGGGGGCTACCGAGAACGGCAGGTATCTGGCTCGAACTCTGATGGAGGACCACGGCGCGACGTTCAAGGTTGTAGGCTTCGTGGACGATCAGGTCCCCTTAGGGAACCCTCTTCCGGCGCCAATCATAGGTACACTGAAAGACCTTCCTGGGATCATAGAGCAACAAACCATTGACATGGTAGTGATAGCCCTGCCCGAAAATCGCTCCGCAGAAGTAGATGCACTCATCGTAAAGCTCGACAGTCTCCCTGTGAGAGTCTACGTAGTTCCCGATATGGGAAAGCTGGCCTATGCCGGCGCAGAGATGGAAACCGTGGGCGCTCTCCTGGTGATAGGATTGAGAGAGTCCGTCATCAAGAGGCACCGCCGCGTGGCCAAGAGGATTCTGGATCTTGTGGTAAGCTCTGTTGCGCTTGCGTTGTTGTGGCCCGTGACGCTTGCGATTTGGATTGCGGTAAGGCTGGATTCTCCGGGGCCGGGACTCTACGTGGCAAGAAGAGTGGGTGAAAACGGCAACACTTTTGACATGTACAAATTCCGGACCATGGTTGCAGGCGCTGAGAGGTTTCAGGACGAGGTGGCGGAAAAGGATGAACAGGGCAGACAGGTCTTCAAAGTCAAGGCAGACCCGAGAGTGACAACTCTGGGGCGGTGGCTCAGGAAGACCTCACTGGACGAGTTGCCTCAACTGTTCAACGTTTTCAAGGGACAGATGTCTCTGGTGGGGCCTCGACCTGAACAGCCCTTTATTGCGGAAACGTACGACCACTGGCAGCGAGAGCGGCTTTCTGTACCGCCGGGAATAACCGGCTGGTGGCAGATATCGGGCCGCAGCGATCTGCCGATGCACCTTAACACCCAGTATGATATTCACTATGTGCGCAACTATTCGACCCTGCTGGATATTAAGATACTTCTGAGAACCATAGGTGTGGTATTAAGAGGAAGAGGAGCGTACTAGGCCTCGCGGGGAAGTCAGAGCCGGTGCAAGCCTAACGGTACAACGGCAATTTGTGTTTTCGACATTCAGTCCGTACGCTTCCAAGAATCAATGAATCAAGCCGCAACATCACGGCACTTGATATTGATCGTGGCTATCGGGCTCGCATCGGTCTTGCTCGGTTACGCCTACGTGTACGCGTTTGCCGCGGGCAAGAAGATGGTGTTCATACTCCATGCCAGCGGCTTCCTGTTCTTCGGAACTGCCCTGTTCCTTCGCGATTTCAAATCCTTCCTTGTTTTTTCCCTGATCGCCGCTGTGCCGCTGCAGCTCGATTATCACCTGCTCTACGAACCATTGAAGGGTATCGAGAGCACGCCGTTCATGGCCGGGATAACCGTGGACATAACGGATCTGATCCTCTTGGTGCTCTACGCGCACTGGCTCATGGTGCTGTCCGTGACCAGGGGAAGGCACAGCCTGACAATAGCAGGTCCGTTTGGGACGGTTCTCCTGCTCTGGATCACATATGTTTTCGTCTCCGGCCTGCTGGTGTCGGAACATTTCCAATACACGTTCTATGAGTTCGTGGCATTGTTCAAGGGATTCCTGATATTCTTCTATCTGGTCAACAACGCCACCACCCACAAGGATCTCCGGATAATCGTATACGGTTTGTTCGCCGGAACCTTGGCTCATGCAGTCTACATAATTCTGCAATACGTCACCGGCCTCAATTACACTCTTCACGGAGAATTCCAAGCCTA
>Ga0172371_10003824_pt1 | contig 23177 bp, 14 predicted proteins | sample Lak12m_FD_114543 | JGI IMG/M metagenome (GOLD analysis project Ga0172371, IMG submission 114543) | Freshwater microbial communities from Kabuno Bay, South-Kivu, Congo - kab_022012_12m | ecosystem: Environmental > Aquatic > Freshwater > Lake | place: Democratic Republic of the Congo: South-Kivu...
ATCGCCCGGGGGGAGCAGGGCACGGCCGAAGTGGTTCTCGCCGCCAGGCGCGATGCCCCGCTCGGCAGGCACGCCGTCTCCCTCACGGTGAGCACGCCGTCCGGGGTCCCGGCGCCCCTGACCGTGCAGGCGCGCGTCCTGGCCCCCATGTCGGTCGGTGTCGAGCCCTTCGATACGGCTCGCATCGGCCACGAGCCGCTCCGGCTGAATGTGACCATCGCCAACCGGGATGACCAGCCCCTCGGCGGCGAGGTGGCTCTGAGCGTTCCCGAGGGGATGGCGGTCACCCCGGCTGTCGTCCCGTTCGGCACGCTGGCGCCTGCGGCCTCGGCACCGGTCGTCGCCAGCCTTGCCTCGGTACGCCCAGCGCGTCGCGGGGATGCCCTCGAGGCCGTCGTCAGGCTCACCGACGGCGCCCAGGTGAGCCTGGTACGGTCGCTGGTGCCTACCATCGCCGACCGCGATGGGGACGGCCTTGCCGACGGCTGGCGGCTCAACCCGGAGAGCCGCCGCGAGCCGGGTCGCGGCAATGCCGCCAAGGCCGCCATCGAGCCCGGCGACGCCGAGTTTCACTGTCAGCGCATCGACTGCACCCGCTTCACCGATGGCTGGATCATCCTGCACCGCGACAACCAGGACCCCATCATCCAGGGAAGGCAGTACCGCATCACCTTCCGGGCCCGGCAGCAGGGCCTGGCTGGGACCGTCGGCGTTGCGGTGTATACCATCCAGCCCTGGGAGAGCTGCGGCATCGAGCGGCACGTCCGCATCGGGGTCGACTGGACCGACACCACCACTGAATTCACCGCGACCCGCAACAGCACCAACACCCGCTTCGAGTTCTACTTCACGGAGACGGGCACGCTGTGGTTCGAGGGCATACGCTTGGAGGACATCACCAAGGCGCCGTGAGGGGGCCCGGTCACCACCGGCATCACGCTCCCCCGCAGCGCCCCCGTTGGGGTCTACGTAAGCTCCGCGCCCGCGGCCTGCGCGCCGACGGTCCCTGGAGGCCGGGATCTCCGCATCCCGGCAGCGGGTCACGGAGAACCCGCTCTCCAGCGGCGGCCGAGAGCAGGGCATGAGTGGCGTCGCGGGGCTGCGGCACGGTGACGGCGAGTCTAGGTCCGTCCGAGGTCACGGCGGATCTTCCGCCGTCGCCCCGCGGGCTATGGCGGGACAGGCCGCAGCCGCGCGGCGGCTTGCGGAGAAGCCGACCTCCAGGCGTTCCCGGCGTAGCCGTGAGCTTGCCTCAACAGCGCAGTTGCTGCGTCACCAGGCGCATCTACCGCCACTGCAGGCAGAGCACCGACCAGACCTTGACCTCAGGGAGGGTGACCGCGTTGTCCTGCACCGGCAGGGAGGTGGCGAACGCCTCGCCGTCGGGTGTGAGCATCCAGGCCTGGGCCAGGGACTTGCCTGTCGGAGGCGTGACGGTGACCCGGACGTTGGGGCGCGGGTCGGGAGCCGTCGCCAGCTTCGGGTCCGGGGTGTTGGAGACGGGCGGGTTGATCAGGTGTATGACCCATTCCTCGCCGTTCTCCGTGGGGCGGCTGTAGACGTACTCCCGCCACCAGAGCCTGTCGTCCGCCACCGCCACACCCATGGCTTTCTCCGGCAGATCGCGCAGGGCCCGGTCGAAGACCTGGTCGGCAAAGCGTAGGGCGAAGGCGTTCACCCGGGAGACCCCGACGCCGGCGTAGGCCTCGTTGGCCACTTCGCTGACGGCGCTGAGGTGGGCGCGTGAGGCCAGGGCCGTGGCGGCCTGGTACTCGTAGGCCAGAGGGGAGCGGATGATCCCTGCCCGGCAGAGGTGGATGTAGTAGATGCCGCCGTAGTCCAGGACGTAGTAGCTCTGCTCCTTGACGGTGCGGCGGTAGTACTCCCAGTCGTGGAACACGTGGTTGGGTTCCCACAGGGCCACGGTCTCCTCGAAGAGCATGTAGTTGCCCTTGCCACAGGCGGTTCGCCACATGGCCAGGTTCTCCTCGGTCGGGGCGCCCTCAGCGCGATCGGCGCCGAAGCGGACGCCGTAGTTGTGCCCGATGAGGACGTTGGGGAACGCTGCCCGGACGCGTTCCTCCATGAGGCGGTGGTTGCGGGCGCCCACCGCGTCCTTCGAGAGGGCCTTGTCCGGCATGCGGCCGTGGGCATCCGGGCAGGCGGCCGACTGCATCCAGCCATCGTAGCGGACGCCGTCGTAGCCCGCCTCGCGCAGGGCCCGGACGACCTCGTCCGCGTGGTGCCTTGCCAGGTCGGGGTCCTGCCAGTCCCACTCGATGGGGTACCACATGGGCTGTTTGTCGGAACCGGGGGTGTCATACTCGCCGCGCGTACGGTAGCGGAAGCCGTCGTCCTCGAGCTTGTCCAGCAGGGCCACCTGGTAGTCGGCGGCCCAGCTTCCATCCAGGTTGCGGCGGACCCACTCGGGGTGCTGGCGGGCGAACTCGAACCCGTCCGGGCCGAAGTCGCAGGGGAAGATGTAGGCGGTGATGCGGATGCCCTGCTCATGGGCCTTGCGGGTGACTTCCCGGATCGTCGGCAGGCTCTCGCGGAAGCCGCAGTTGGAGACCCACTCCTGGCGTCGCGGGATGAGGCTCCCGATGTAGGCTGCGCCCTGGCCGAACTGCTCCGCCATGCAGGAGTAGCTGCGCCGGAAGCGGCAGATGGTGAAGTCGGCATTGAGCCCGTAGCTCCAGATGACGCTGTCATAGTGGGCCACGCTCCAAGGCTCGTTGGAGACCACGAAGTAGTCCCGGCCTTCGGAGAGGACCTGCCCGTCGCGCTGCAGCCGGGCGCGCACCTCCCAGCCGCGCCGGCGGCCCTCGGCAGGAAAGGGCATCGGGATCTCGGTAGTGGCCCCGGCAGGAACGCGGATGGCCTTCTCCAGGAGGACCTGCTGGTCGTCCATCCCGGAGACCAGGCGGACGTCGAGGGCCGCCTCGGCGTCCTGGGCGCCGGGGTTCGCGACCGTGACGGTGACGGTCTGCGTCTCGCCCGGGCTGCAGAGGAGCTTCTGAGGCCAGGCGCGGGCGATGGTCAGCTCGGCTCCGGCCGCGACGTCGGCGGCCAGGGCCAGCCCGAGCCAGAGAACGGCAGTGCTGCAGCATGGCGGACGGCGGCTGCGATGCATGGTCCTATCCTCCTGCGGCAAGCGCTAATCGCTGGCGATGTCCATCAGTATGCGTGCCAGGCATTCGGGCCACGGGCGCCACTGCCAGAACGGCACCTCACCCTCGGGTGGGTCGCCCAGGACCGTGCCGAGGAAAACAGCCACGCGGCCCTTCCCGTAGGGCGCCTGGACCAGGAGCGGCCGCGCGCCGGCCGAGAGCAGCGTCGCAGACCGCGCGGCGGGGGCCAGGTCGTGGGACCACAGGCAGCGTGGCTGGGGCTGGAGGCCGAGGCCTTCGAACAGCCGCGAGCCTGGCGGGGCCGCCAGCGCACCGCCAGCCGCCAGGGGGGTCAGTGCCGGTGCCTGGGCCAGGTCCACGGGCAGCACCTCACCCAGGCAGGCCTGGGCCATGCCCTGGCCAGGTAGGGCGAACGGGCCACCCACGACCAGCAGGCCGCCCCCATGGCGCACAAACTCCCGCAGCATCTCCAGGCCCTCGTCGCCGATGGCCCGAGGGTCTACGTCCACGAGCACCACGGCCCGGTAGCCCATGATGCGGGGGTAGTCCTCGGGCCAGAACGAGACCTCGTGTCCCGACCACACGCCCTTGGCGGCCTCGCTGTGGTCCGTCTCCCAGCCCAGGTGCGCCAGGGCCTGGTCAACCCTGTAGAGGCGGTGGTAGACGCCGTTCACCACCAGGCAGCGGGGCGGAACGCTGGGGCGGTAGGCCATGCGCTTGGGCTTGAGGAACCGCTTGGCCTTGGCAGGCACAGGAATGCGGTAGATGGTCTCATCGCCCAGGCCCCCCAGCAGGGCTACGGTCAGGTCCCGCCCCGAGAAGACCAACTCGCCGGTGGCGTCGGCCCCGGCCCCCTGGAGCGAGAACGGGATGACGCACTCGGTCGGGGTGATCGCGGCGTCGAGGGCTGCCGTGAGCGTCTGGGGGGTGGTGCCAACCTGGGTGAAGGTCACCGGTTGCGCCCGCGCCGCGGGCACACGGTCCACGCTCCTCACCGCAGAGTCCAGGGCCAGACGGTGGCAGCCGCCCGCGACCGTGCGCACCGTATACCCGATGGCCTGCTGGGCCGGCGCTGCGTCGAGGATGACCCGGTCCGAGGCGTAGGCGACCCCTGCCATGTCGAGCAGCGGCACCACCGTGACCTCGGTCTCCCAGCTCGCGCCGGCCGGGATCAGGACCTTGTCGTAGAACCACTCCGTCGAGCACGCGGACTGGCAGTTGTAGGGCCAGCGCAGGTAGTCGTAGTCCAGCAGGAAGAGCAGCCCGCAACGGTCCTCCCGGTTCAGCGTCGCCATCCAGCCGGCCGCGGGATCGCGGACATCGTCCTTGCGCAGGCCCCTGCCGGACTTGAAGTCATACGCGGTGACGTCCACGCCCCGGGCCGAGGGGCGGAAGTAGGTATTCCGTTCGCTGTCCTTGCCGGCGGCGAAGAGGCTCTGCACCCAGAAGGCTGGGGCTTTGCCGCGGCCGGTGGTGTTGGTGAGCCGGTAGCGCAGGTGGAGGTTGGGCGAGGCGGCTCTGAGGGTGATGGTCTTCTCGATCCGGACGCCGGCCACCGCGGGTTCGAGGCCCTGGGGCGTGACTCCGGTGGAGGTGCGGCTGAGGCGGATCGACACGACGTCGGGGCCGTTCTGGAGCACCGTGTGTTCGTAGGGCTGGTGCTGGAGTTCGCCGGGGTACTGCTGCTGGCTGAACATATCAGCGAAGAGGCCCCAGCCATCGCCGCGGCCGTCCACCATCTCGACGCCTGCCGGCTTGAGGAGAAACGCGGTGATCCGGCCGCCCTGTGACGGACTGAGGCGAAGGCGGAGGCTATCGCTCTCGATGGCCAGGACGGTCTGCTCTCCCGTGGTGACCGTCTGCAGCGTCACTGGTCCCGCCAGGCACGCGGCGGCACCCGCTATGGCCAGGCCCACCGAAAGAGCCCACTGGCACCATGGACATGGTTGGACTACCCCCCGGGTCATGGGTCGTTGCCCTCTGCCGCGGGTGCTGCGCTGGCGCGGCCGGCCAGCCATTCGAGCAGGCGTGCCAGGAAGACCGGCCAGTCTGGGCTCTCCAGCAGCGGCGTGCCGCCTTCGGGCTCTCCCAGCGGCGTGGCGCCGATGGCCACCACCCGCCCACGGCGGTATGGGCCGGTGACCACCAGGGGCTGCCCGCCTGCAGTCATCACCACGGTCGCCCCATCGCGCGCCGCAAAGCGGTGGTGCCAGCCGACGATCGTCCTGCCCTCGCTGAAGAGGCCCGCGGCCAACGGCCCGGAGAGCACCTTGGCCCGGTCGCGCCAGCCAGGCGGGGCCAGTCCCCAGGGCCCGTCGTCGGTGACGGGGAGCATATCCGCCAGAAAGGTGCCGCCGTAGAAGCCCATGCCGAAGGCGAAGGGGCCCCCGGCGACAAGCACCCCGCCGCCCCCCTCGGCGTACTGCCGGAGGGCAAGCCGCCCGTCGACGTGCAGCGGCGCCGCCGATACGTCAAGGAGCAGGACCGCATGGTAGGCGGACAGCCCGGCGGGGTCCGGCAAGGGCGGAGCCAGGCTGTGGCCATAGATGTAGTCCTTGACCGCATAGCAGGTGTCGGCCGTGGCTCCCGGCAGCCGTGCCAGGGCCTCCGCGACCCGCACCCGGCGATGGTAGGGCCCGGCCAGCACCAGGAAGCGCAGTGGGCCCGTCGTCTCGACCCGCAAAGGCGTCGGGGCGGCGCTGAGTTCGAGCTTCGCCACCATCCCGGCGTCGGTGAAGCCCTGCTCACGGTGCACGGTCACACGGTCGACGAACAGCTCCACGCGCTTCTCCCAGTTCACGGCAAAGGCGGCAAAGGAGATATCGTAGCGCTCCAGGGGGAGCACGAACTCCTCGTAGGCATTCGCCTGCGCGAAGTCCGCGGTGGTCAGAAGCCGGTCCGTGGAGAACAGCCACTTCGGCTCACCGTGGTTGTAGGCGAGGATGCGGCAGACGGGGACCGCGGGTTCGGGCTTGGCCGTGATCTTCAGGCGGAACGCCACCTGGTACCGGCCGGGCAGGAGCTTGGTGTCGTTGCCTGAGCAGAAGACGAAGGGATGTCCTTTCTCGTAGGCACCCGGCGCGATGCGCTGGGCGACGCGGTTCAGGGCCGCGGGATCGCGCACCGAGTCGCCATTCCACCAGTAGGCTTCACCCTCGTAGATGCGGGTGCCGGCATCCTCGACCGACTGGCGGAACACGGCCAGCCCTTCGTCCACGGCAGCGTGCGTGGCGGACAGCGCCATGGCCAGGGCGGCGAGCGCCGCGCCCCTCGTGGGGTGCGCCCACCGCCAAGGCCGCTTGTGGAAGGCCGTCGCCAAGGGCCCCCGCAGCATCCGCATTCCCATGTACATAGACTCGGCGACCCGCGCGACCCCGGACGGACCTAGACTCGCCACCACCGTGCCGCAGCCCCGCGACGCCACCCATGCCCTGCTCTCGGCCGCCGGTGGAGCGCGGCATCTCCGTATGCCGCGGTGCCGGGATGGAGATCCCGGCCTCCAGGGACTGTCGGGGCGCAGGCCGCGGGCGCGGAGCTTACGTAGACTCCAACGGGAGCGCTGCGGCGACGCCGTAAGTCTCCCGTTTATCGGAGCTTCCGTCACTGGCAGACGACGGCCAGTGACGGAAGATCCGCCGGTCTGTCGCATGGGGCTGACTGTAGCGCCAGGCTGGCCAGGTTCCCACCTGCTTGCGCCGCGACGGCACTGCCCCGGGTCTACCCACCCAGGCCCGCCCCTGTGCGCGGCTTGGCAAGGGGGGTCGCCAGGAGCCCGCGTTGCCGCGGCCGACCTCAGGCGACTACCGCGCGGCCGACCCCTGGGCAGTGGGTCCCGGCACCTCGACGGCGGCCTCGATGCCGACATCGATGAACTGGCCGCCGGCGGTCTGGCGGCAGTGGACGGCCAGGACGTTCTCGCCTGCGGTCAGGGCCTTCCCCAGGGCGTCGCAGGGCACCAGCACGTAGTCCGTGGCGTAGCCGCTCAGGGTAGCCACCGCCTGGCCGTTGACATAGACCTCCGCGTCCTCATCGTGGTGGATCTTCAGGGCGACGCAGGCGGCGCCGGTACGTTCGACCTGGAAGGTGCGGCGGATCCAGATCTCGGGGCTCTTCCACTCGGTGCCGACGACCGCCCCGGGGGTACTGGCGATGCCGAAGCCGCCCTTGCCGGTCTCCCAGGCGGCAGGCTCGAAGCCTGGCTTGTACCAGTTCTCTGCCGGCGGGGTCAGGGTGTAGCGCCACTCCTGGGCCTCGGTTTGCGACGTCGGCACCACGGTGCGCCATGCCAGGGGCCGGACGCGTGGCGGCTGCGTCTCGTAGGCGGCGGCTCGCGCGTTGATGGCTCGCAGGCGGGCCGGGTCGTATTTCGGCGTACGGTCATAGAAGTAGACCCCGTTCTGCTCCTGCTCGATGTCGGTGAGTTGGGTGTAGCAGAAGCCGAACATGTTAGGGTTATCGAGCAGGACGTCGGTGAGCCCCTGGTAGCGGGCCAGGAAGTCCGCCACCGGCAGGCCGGCTCCATCGTAGCCCCAGGCCGGCCCCGTGTCGCGGTCGGTCTTGACGTGCATGCCGCCATACTCGCTGATGAGGAAGGGCTGGCCCCGGTAGCGGCTGCGCGGGTCCGCGGGCTGGTTGTTCCAGGGCTCGGAACCGGTCAGGCCGAAGAGGCCGTAGCGCGCGGCGAACTGCCCGGGGTCCTGGCAGTAGTCGTGGGTGTCGTAGACGTCCGTCTCGGGCAGGAAGTGAGTATAGCCACTGGTGTCGAGAAAGGGCCTCGTGGGGTCGAGCGTCCGCGTGAAGGCCAGCAACGACTGGAGCCGCGCGGCGGGCTCGTCCCGGCCGGTCTCATTGAGCGGGCACCAGCCGATGATGGCGGGGTGGTTCCGGTCGCGGCGCAGCACCTCCCGCCACTCCTCGACGACATCCCGCACGGCGTCCTTGTGGTCGATGTTCACGCCCCAGCTCGGATACTCGCCCCAGACCAGGTAGCCCAGCCGGTCCGCCCAGTAGAGGAAACGGGGTTCGAAGACCTTCTGGTGCAGTCGGGCGCCGTTGAAGCCGGCCGCCATGGAGAGCTCGATATCCCGCCGGAGGGCCTCGTCGGTGGGGGCCGTGTAGATGCCGTCCGGGTAGAAGCCCTGGTCGAGGACCAAGCGCTGGAAGACCGGCTTGCCGTTGATCAGGAAGCGGTTCCCTTCGATGCTGATCTGGCGCAGGCCAAAGGAGGTGCGGACCGTGTCCAGGACCGTGTCCCCGCGCCGCGTCTCGATGGACAGGTCGTAGAGGAATGGCTTCCCGGGCTCCCACGGGACAAGGCGCGCCAGCGCGACTACGGCGGTGGTCGAACGGCCGGACGCGGGTACGGTCTCCTCACCCACCGGTTGGCCCGCGGCCGTTGCCCGCAGGCACAGGCTGACGCCCTGCCGGGGGCCGTCAACGTCTCCCTGGAACAGCACCCGGCCGCCAGCCAGGTCCGGGGTCAGCGCGAACTCGCGCAGGTAGGTGCTGCCCACGGCCTCCAGCCAGACGGTCTGCCAGATACCGGTGGTTCTGGTGTAGACGCAGCCTTCGCTCTTGCCGTGGCTCTGCTTGCCGGCGGCCTGCAGGCCCGAACGGACGTCGTCGCGGACGTGCACGACGAGGTCGTTGTCACCGTCGCGGACCGTCCCCGTGACCTCGAACGCGAAGGGCACGTAGCCGCCCCGGTGTTCGCCCAGGAACTGGCCGTTGAGCCACACCCGCGTGTGCCAGTCCACGGCCCCGAAGTTGAGCCGCAGACGTTGTCCCTGCATAGCCGGCGGGACCTGGAACAGGCGCCGGTACCAGACGTGCGTCATGTGGGCCGTGTTGCCGATGCCCGACAGAGCGCTCTCCGGGCAGAAGGGCACCGTGATCCGCTGGCTCAGGTCGTGCCCCACGGTCAGGCCGCGCGTCTCGCCATCCCCCGCCTCGTCGATCTCGAACTGCCACTCGCCGTTGAGGCTCAGCCAGGCGCTGCGCTCGACATCCGGGCGAGGGTGTTCGGGACGCGGGATGTCCGCACCGCAAAGGCCTGCACCAGCCCACACCAGGAGGGCCACGGCCGCCCGGAGCGCAGAACGCTTCGAGGAGGGAGGAACGCAGGACACGCTAGCCATGGGGAAGCTCCTTCTGCCGGCGCACTATACCGCCCGCCGCGCATGCCGCCAGGCCGGACACCGGACCGCGGCCGTGCCGCCTTGTCGGCATCGGGCTCCATGGGTACATTGGCCTTACCCCCTGGTCGATGGTCGTTCCGTGACAGACGGCAGGAGTTCCATGCCGGCAGCACCGACCCACTGGTTGCGCTTCGGGAAGGCGTACGTGCGCTCCATGCGCCTGTACTATGCCTTTGTCACCGGCATCGCCGGCTGGATCGGCGTGTCCTTCTACAGCTTCTGTTCCCCCGGGACCTGCGGCGTGGGGCGCCAGGCCGTGCTGCTGGCCATGCTCTTCTTGAGCTGGGGCGTCAACCAGGTCATCAACGATTACCTCGGCCTGCCCGAAGACCGGATCAACGCGCCGCACCGGCCCATGGTCACGGGCGAACTGCCGACCCGCCCGGCGCTCTGGCTCTCGGCCGGGTTGCTCCTCGCGGTCGTTGCCGTGTCCTACGCCCTCAACCCCTGGAGCGTGGTCCCGGTCGTCGCCGGGGTACTGCTCAATGTGTTGTATGAGTACGCCAAGGCATGGTCACTGCTCGGGAATGCCATCTTCGGCGTCTCCATCGCCATGTGCACCGCCTACGGCTTCCTGGCAGCCGGCCCCCTTCTCCCTCCTGTCTTTACCAGCAACCGGGTCAGTGTCTTCGGCCTGGTGGCACTGCTGAACGGGCTGATGACCTACTACACCTACTTCAAGGACTACCGTGGCGACCGGCGCGCCGGCAAGCGGACCTTCGTGGTCCGCTACGGCCTCTCGACCGCGCGCTACGCCGGGGTGGCCGGCGCGTTTCTGCCCACACTGGCCTTTTTGGTCCTGGCCTGGACCGGGATGCTGCCCTGGAGCGACGTGCGCCACCAGGACGTGTTCGTGTTCTGTGCGGTGATGACCGTCTTTCTGCAGTTGTGGACCGCGGCGCTGTTCTGGCGACACCCGGTGGGGGAGCGGACGTACTTCAGCCTGGCCACCAACATCCGGGCCTGCGTGGCCGGGCAAGTGACCCTGATCGCGATCTTCAACGGGACGCTGGCGCTCTACCTGTTCTCCGCGAGCTATGTTCTGATCGGGTTCCTTTTCGATCTCTACAAGGATGCCAGGTCTTGAGGGCCAGCGGGCACACGTCTCTGCCCGCATCCTGGGGCGGCGGCTGGCGGCAGTGACGCAGAGGGGAGCAGACCTCCGGCTGGCCCGCTGGCACGAGGAGTTGCCATGGCAGGCCGCTTTCTCACCGGCTTTGGCAAGGGGTGCGCCTACGGGCGTATCGCGGTGCACGTCGCCTGGCGGTACTCGCTGCAGCCCGGCCGGTTCGGCGGGTCGCCCCTGGCCCTGGGGCGTTTCCTCTGGCGGGCCGGGCTCCTGTTGCTGGCCTTCCGCCATAACAAGGTGGTGCGGGTGGGCCGCGGGCTGAAGCTGCACCTGTATCTGCCTGCCTACCCCACGCCTGCGTTCTTCCACGCCATCGAGAGCAAGCTCCTGCGCCACCCGCCCGGGGCCACTACCGTGGTCTTCTCCATGACCAAGGCCTGCAGCTACCACTGCCCGCATTGCTATCAGCGCCGCGACGCCGGGCCCGACCTGCCGGAGGAGCAGCTCCTGGCGCTGGCCCGCGAGATGCAGGAGGCCGGCGTGGCCATGTTCGACATCGAGGGCGGCGAGCCCCTCCTGCGCCTGCCGCGGCTGGTGCGGCTGATCGCGGCTCTGGACCGGCGCGCCGAGGTCTGGGTCAACACCACCGGCGCTGGCCTGACGGCTGAGGTCATGCACCAACTGCGCGACGCCGGGCTCTACGGGTTCATGGTCTCCATCCACTCGCCCCAGCGCGACGCTCATGACCGCTTCACCGGGGTGCCGGGGTCCTTCGACGTCGCCTGCGAGGCCGTGCGCCTCTGTCGTGCCAGCGGCGGGGCGGCGGCACTGAACAGCGTCCTGGCGGAGGAGGAGATACGCCAGGGCGGCCTCACGGACCTGATGGCCCTGGCCCGGTCCCTCGACGCTGACTTCGTCCAGCTCATCCACCCGAAGCCCGCCGGCCTCTGGCTCGACCGCACCGAAAGCATGCAGCGCGAGACCGCCTTCATCGCGCAGGTGCGAGAGCAGCACCGGCTCTACAACAGCCCCTCCCGCCAGGAGTTCCCCGCCCTCGCCGCGCAGGTCTTCGAGGAAGCCGAGTGGGTCCTTGGCTGCACCGCGGGAGGCGTGGACCGGTTCTACGTCAACGCCACCGGCGAGGTGCAGCCCTGCGAGTTCCTCAACCTCTCCTTCGGCAACGTGTCCCGGGAGTCCTTCGCCACGATCTTCGCCCGTATGCGTGCCTGTTTCCCCGAACCGTGCAGAGAATGGCTGTGCTGCACGCAGGCCGGAGCCATCGCCAGCGCGCTGCGGCAGCAGGGAACCGGCACCACCCCGTTGCCCTGGGAGGCCACGCGCGACCTGGTTGCCCACTGGGACCGCGGTCAGCCCACCCCGCTGTACCGGCGTCTGGGGATCTACCGATGCGGTACCGGCTCATCATGAACCCGACCTCCTGCGCCGGCCGGGGGCGCCAGCGCTGGACGGTCTGGGAGCGCGGTCTGCGGAGCGCGGGCGTGGCCTTCGAGTGCGTCGAGACCCTCGACCGAGCCCACGCGATCCGCGCCGCTCGGGAGGCGGTTGCCGAGGGCCTCGCGGTGGTGGCCGTGGGCGGAGATGGCACCATCAACGCGGTCCTCGACGGGGCGCTGCAGTCCGGAGCGCCTGGGCCGTGCCTGGGCATCCTGTATGCCGGGACAAGCCCCGACTTCTGCCGTTTCCACGGGATCCCGGTGCGGCCTGAGGAGGCCCTGCGGAGGCTGGTTGGAGGAGGGCGCCGGCGGGTGGACGCGGCCCGGGTCGAGTATGCGGCGGCCGACGGAAACGCCCAGGTGGCCCACTTCGGCTGCAGTTGCAACCTCGGCATGGGCGCCGCCATCGCCCGCCGGGCAAACCGGTGGCGGCCCTGCGTCGGTGATGTTCCCGGCACGGCCGCCGCGGCCCTGTGGGCCCTCTGCGGTTGCCCGCGCCTGGATCTTCGGGTGAGCATCGATGGTCAGCCGCTGGACCTCCCGGGGACGAACAACCTCTCGATCGCCAAGAACCCGTACCTCGCCTCAGGCCTGAGGCTGGCGCTGGATGTCCGCCCTGACGACGGGCGTCTCGGGGTGGCCGCGGTACAGGGCAGGGGGCGGTTGGGCCTGCTGCGGTTGCTGCGGCGCTTCTACGACGGCACGGCGGCCACGCAGGGCGGTCTCGTCATTCGCTACGGACGCCTGGTGGAGGTCCGTTCGGCAGCGCCCTGCGAGGTCGAGTTCGATGGCGACCCGCGCGGGTTCGCGCCCGTTCGCATCGAGCTCCTGCCGCGGGCGATCGAGTTGCTGGCGTGAGTCCGAGGGCAGTATCGACCCAACGGAGAGCCTATGCGGGAATATGACCTCATCCGGCGCCTGGCGGCAGGCTTCCCGCGCAGCCCACGGCAGCGAAATAGGCTCTTCGAGTGCGACGCCGAGGTCCTGGAGCTGGGCCGTGAGCTGTGGGCCATCACCCTCGACGAGTTCTCGCCGGAGGAGGACCGCTTCACGGCTGAGGCCCCTGTCCTTCTCGGGGCCAACCTTGCGGTGGCCACCTTGAGCGACCTCTTTGCCGCCGGGGCGGAGCCCGCGTTCTTCCTCCAGGCCCTGTCATTGCCGAGGGACGTCGCGGTCGGGTTCGCGGACGGCCTGATGCAGGGCGTCCGGTCTGTCCTTGACGAGGTCGGGTGCTGCCTCTGCGGTGGCGACCTCGGCAGCGCCAACACCTGGCGCTTCTCGGGGGTCGCCCTCGGGCGGATCGCGGCCGTGTGCGGCCCCTTGACGCGCAGGCTGCCGCCAGGCCCCCAGCGGCTCTGGGTCACGGGGTGTCTGGGCGACGCCAACCTGGCCGTCCTTGCGGGGGTACCGACGCCGCGGTTCGAGCTCCGCATCGGAGCCGCCATGGCCATCCGCCGGTGGGCCGGGGCCTGTATCGACACCAGCGGCGGACTTGCCGACGCCCTGTGGGTGCTCCACAGTGTGAACCCGGCGGCCTGCATCCGGGTGGATGGGGCTGCCGTGCCGCTGGCCCCTGGGGTCGCGACGGTCGCCCGCTCCCGGGGGCTGCCCCCGGAGGCGGCGCTGCTGGGTGGCGCCGGCGAGTACGAGCTCCTCTTCGCGGCTCCGGCTGAACTGCCGCCAGAGGCGTTCGGGGCGTTCGAGGCGGCCGCGGCGACGCCCATCGGCCGGGTGGACATCGAGGGGGCCGCGGGCCTGTGGTGGGTGACCCCCGATGGCCGGGTGCTGCACCTGGCGGAGCCACCCCCGTGCCCGCGAGCGGCCGCGGACCTGGGTACCCATGTCGCCGAGGTGGCGGCCGTTGCGAGACGTTGGTTCGGGTCGTAGGGGCGGGCACGGCCCACCGTCCCGGTGGCGCTGCGGCGGGCCTTCGCCGCCGGCAGCGTTCGCCGCGACGGAGCGCGCCTCCCACACTGCCGGGCTCTGCCCGGTGGAGCTGCGGTGGTCGTCCACTGGCCGAGTCAGGACACACAGCCATGAACAACGACCTCGACATTCTCTTCCAGCCCTCCTCCCTGGGCCGCTTGGAGGTCCCCAACCGCATTGTACGGTCCGCGACCTACGAAGGCCAGGGGACCCCCGACGGCACGCCCAAGCCGGCCTTGGGAGAGGTCTACGCACGCCTGGCGGAGGGCGGAGTCGGCACCATCATCACGGGCTTCGTCTTCACGTCCCAGGCAGGGCGGGCCATGCAACCCCGCCAGTGCGGCCTCGATACCGACGCCAAGACGGGCGCCTGGCAGGAGATCGTCGGCCACGTTCGCCGGACCCACCCAGGGGTCAGGCTGGTGATGCAGATCGCGCACGCCGGCCGCCAGACGCGCCGCGCGGTCACCGGCACTCCCGTGGTCGGCGCCTCGGCGCGGCCGTGCAGCTACTTCCGCGAGCCTGTCACCCCGCTGACCGAGGAAGGCATCGCGGCCGTCATGACGGGCTTCGCCGACACGGCCCACCGCGCCGGTGAGGCGGGGTTCGATGGGGTCCAGGTCCATGCCGCCCACGGCTATCTCCATCATCAGTTCCTCTCGCCATGGACCAACACCCGGACCGACCGCTGGCAGGACGGACCTCTGCTGCTGGAGGAGACCCTCCGCGCCATCCGCAGCCGCTGCGGCGCCCGGTTTCCCATCCTTGTCAAGCTCAGCGCCGCCGATGACACCGTACCCGGGATCCGCGTCGAGGACACGATCGCCACGGCCAAGCGGCTGGAGGCCGCCGGGGTGGACGCCATCGAGATCAGCTACGGCACCATGGAGCACGCGCTCAACATCATGCGCGGGGAGTGCCCAATCGACGTCGCCCTGGCAGTGAACCCCGTGTTCCAGGGGGTCCCGCGCGCGCTGCGGGGGGTGTGGAAGTGGCTCTTCTACCCGTCCTATCGCCGACGTATCATCCCCTTCAGCAATGGCTACACGGTCGCCGCTGCCACGCAGGTCGCGACCGCCACCAATGTGCCTGTGTTCGCGGTCGGCGGGATCTGCTCGGCGGACCAGATGGCGGCCTGCATCCACTCCCGCGGCCTGGCGGCGGTGGGGCTCTGCCGAGCCCTCGTCTGCGAACCGGACCTGCCCAACCGCATCCGGGCGGGGACCTCCCGTAGCGCCCGGTGCTGCCACTGCAACCTCTGTGCCATCTACTGCGACACGCCCCGGCCCACGCGCTGCTACTACCGCGTTCCGTGCCCGGAGCAGGAGCCCTGACATGCCTGATGTCAAGCATTTCGAAGACTTTGCGGCGGGCGGCGGCGGGGCTGACCTGTTGGCGAAGACCGAGGCCCTCGATGCCTATCTTCAGGGGTGCACCGAGGCCTACCTCGAGGGGCTCGGTCCGGAGTTGCTCGGGCCTCCGGCCCCGCGGGTCACGATGCGACTCGGCGGCGCCGAGCGTGAGGTGATCATGCTGGGCTCCAACTCCTACCTCAATCTGACCACGCATCCCGACGTCATCGCCGCGGCCCGGGCGGCCTGCGAGCGCTATGGCTATGGCATGGGCGCTGTCCCGCTCTACTCGGGGACGACCGAGCTGCATCGCGCCCTCGAGGAGCGCATCGCCGCTTTCTATGGGGCCGAAGACGCCCTCATCTTCCCCTGCGGCTACTCGGCCAACGTTGGCGTGCTCTCGGCGCTCTGCGGCCCCGGCGACGTGACTCTGAATGACGCCAGCAACCATGCCTCGATCTTCGACGGGTGCCGTCTCTCCGGCGCAGACATCAAGGTCTACCTGCATCGCAACCTGGAGCATCTCGAACGAGCCCTGAAACGGCTCCCGGAGGCACAGCGGGGGCGGCTGATCGTGACCGACGGCGTGTTCTCCATGGACGGCGACCTGGCGCCCCTGGCCGAGATCGCGGCCCTGGCAGCCCGCTACGGCGCCCGCGTGATGGTCGACGATGCCCACGGGCTGGGGGTGGTGGGGCCCACGGGCCGCGGGACGCCCGAGGCCTGCGGCTGCCAGGCACAGATCGACATCATGATGGGAACGCTCAGCAAGACCCCGGGAGCCGTGGGCGGTTACTGCGCCGGGCGCGCCATGCTGGTGCGCTATCTGCGCTACTACGCCCGGACGTACTTCTTCTCCACCAGCCTTCCCGCGCCGGTCGTCGCCGGGCTGCTCGAGGTATTCCGGCTCCTGGCGGAGGACCGGGCTGGCCGCGACCGCCTGTGGCGCAACGTGCTCTACCTTCGCGACGGCCTCCGGGCGCTGGGCTTCAACACTGGCCAGACCGGCTCGGCCATCATCCCCGTCATCGTTGGCGACGAGGCGAAGCTGGGCCCGTTCCACACCGACCTGGTGGCCCATGGCGTCTATACCAACCTGGTCACCTACCCAGCCGTCCGCCGCAAAGAGTGCCGCCTGCGCCTGTGCGTCATGGCCGGCCTCAGCCAGGGCGACCTCGACGAGGCGTTGCAGGGGTTCGCAACCCTCGGCCGGGCTCATGGCATCATCCCCGCGGAGGGCCCGGTACAGCATGCGGGCTGAACGGCAGCTCCCGCCCAAGGTGCTGGTGACCGGCGCCGCTGGCTTCATCGGCAGCGCCGTCGTTCGCGAGTTCGTCCGCGAGGGCTGGCGGGTCACGGCCCTCGTCCATCGCCGGACCACCGCCGAACTGCAGCGCCTGTCGGCCGAGGGACGGGTCATCCCGATCCCGGGCGACGTGGCGGACCTAGCGTCCCTGGAGCGGGCCTTTCGCGCGCCCGACGGCCTGCCTCCGGCGGCCGTGGTGCATGGCGCCGGTCGGGCGTCGGATGTGGGCTGGGAACGCTCCTTCCGGCGTGCCAACCTCCTGCCGGTGCAGTACCTCGTGGCCCTGCTTCAGAGGTGCCCGGCCTGCCGGCTGGTCGTCGTCTCGACCACGGATGTCTATGGCCTGCGCAACTTCCGCGGGGAAGGGGAGGACGAGCTGCCCTGCGCCGCGCAGGCCCCCAATCCCTACCCGCGCTTCAAGATCGCTGCCGAGGAAGCCATCCGCACCGGCCTGCCTCCCGGTTCCTGGTCCATCCTGCGGCCTGCCGCCGTCTGGGGGGTGGGCGACCGGACCCTGACTTCGCGCGTGGTGGGCTTCCTGCGCTGGTCGCCGTGGATTGTGCACCTCGGTCCTGCCCGCGGCCGCAACCGCTGGCCCCTGGCCCACGTGCGCAACGTGGCGGCGGCAGCCTTCCTCGCAGCCACCCGGCCCGAGGCCGCCGGCAAGGCCATCAACGTCCTCGACAGTGAGGTCACCAGCGTCGAGGAATGGTACCGCCTGGTGGCCGGGATCTTCCTGCCGAACCGACGCTTCCAGAGCCTCTGTCTGCCCCTTTGGTTCGGGTGGCCCTTCGCCGCCTTGGTGACCGCTGTCTCCAACGCCCTCAACCTCGACCGCCCCATCGCCGACCCCTCGCTCTACGCCTTGGCTACCATCAGCAGCAACCTGGACTTCAGTAACCGGCGGTTCCTCGAGCTGATGGCCGGCGCCCGCCGCCGGCCCGTGACCCGCGCCGAGGGACTGGAGGAGCTGGCTGCGGAGGCCTCCGCGTCGACATAGCGCCGGCTGCCGATCCGGCCGAGAGCGTAACGGTCGGCGTTGTACTCCATCCTGCTGAGCTGGTGATGATCCACGTGCTGTGGATGGTGTGGCAGCAGACGCCGAACCCGGCCAGCCCAATGAGGCACAGGTAGACCGGGGGCAGCAGTGCCATGACGATCGCCACGATGGCCAGGGCCAGGAGGCAGGGCCCTGACACCCGGACCGGCCGGACTTGGCATTGCAGTACTGCAGGGATGTCACTCTTGGTGGGGCTGTCGTCGTCGCCGCTGGGGCTGCAGAACGAGCCCGCCGCGCAGGTTCCGCCGTGGCAGGTCAGTCTCCCAGCGGCTTCATCCGGAACGACTCCAGGGCCGGCGTGGTGTGCGCCTCCCGCATCCGGTTCTCGATCTCGCTGACCGTATCGGGATGAGCGTCCGCGACGTCGTGTTCCTCCTGCAGGTCGGTATCCAGATCATAGAGTGCCAGCGTGAGGTCCCCCTTGCGGATGCCCTGGCGCAGGCCTTTCCAGCGGCCCATTCGCACGGCCTGGTGGCCGCCGGCCTCGGGGTACTCCCAGTATAGGTAGGGGTGTTGCGGCTGGGGGCTCGAGCCCAGGAGCGTCGGCGCGAAGCTGATGCCATCGGTGTCGGCGGGGATGGGAGCGCCGGCGAGGTCGCAGAAGGTGGGCAGGAGGTCCCAGAAGGCACAGAGGCGATCGGACTCCGTGCCCGGCTGGATGTGTCCCGGCCAGGAGGCGATGAAGGGTACACGGATGCCGCCTTCGCGGAGAGAGCCTTTGCCCCAGCCCGCCTCGCAGCGGAAGGGGCCCGCGCTGGCGAACCACGGGGAGTCGGTGCCGCCGTTGTAGGTGGGCCCGTTGTCCGAGGAGAACATCACGAGGGTGTCATCGCGTAGTCCCAGGTCCTCCAGGTGCCGGAGCAGCAGGCCCACCTGCTCATCGAGGTACGAGACCATGCCTGCATAGCAGGCGTGCGGATAGCGGAGCGGGAAGTAGCCTTGGTTGCCCAGGTACGGGGGCTCGTCTCCGAACTTCCTTACGTAGTAGTCCATCCACCGCGGAGGGGCTTGCAGCGCCGCGTGCGGAATGGTCGTTGCCCAGTAGAGGAAGAACGGCCGCTCGCGGTTGGCGGCAACGAACGACGTGATTTCGGCGAACATCAGATCGGGGGCGTACTCGGCCTGGGTGTAGCGCGCATAGCTCGCGGGGTCCAGCGGGCCGGCACCGGCAGGCAGCTTCGTGCCGGGGACCACCAGCTCGTTGCTCAGCGACAGGCGTTGGGCATTGCGGTAGAGGTGCTTAGGGTAGTACGTATGGGCCTGACGCTGGCAGTTGTAGCCGAAGAACAGGTCGAAGCCCTGCCGCTCCGGAGCACCCTCGCTGCCAGGCGGCCCGAGGCCCCACTTGCCGACGGCCGCGGTGGTGTAGCCGGCGGCCTGCAGGAGCTTGGGGAAGGTCAGCGTGTCACCGGGGATGGGCCGCTGCCCTTCGAGGCCCGGGTCGTTCACCACCGCCTGGTAGTCCCAGACCTTGCCGCGGCTGGCCCATTCGTCGTTCCCGCGGATGTAGGCATGGCCGCTGTGCTTGCCGGTGAGGAGCACGCAGCGCGAGGGGGCGCAGACCGGTGAGCCGCTGTAGTGCTGGGTGAAGCGCATGCCGCCGGCACGGAGCCGGTCGAGGTTGGGCGTCTCTATGCGCTGCTGCCCGTAGCAGCCCAGATCACCGTAGCCGAGGTCATCGGCCAGGATGTAGACGATGTTGGGTGGCCGTTTGCGGGCGAGGGGAAACGCCGTGCATCCGGCCAGGGCGGCAAGGCTCACGCCAGCCGAGGTCCTGATGAAGTCGCGACGGGTGGCTCCCATGCTCGAGTCTCCCTGGCCTGGCGCTCGCGCGCCCCGTGGTAGCGCGCGCCCCATACATCCGTTCGGCCCGCTGCCGCCCGGGGACATGGCGGCAGCGGCACCCTCAAGCCTGGCTGCACGCGTGCCAGGCTTGCCGCACGGCGGCAAGGCTGCGGCAGATGCCATCCGGCGGCACGAGATCGGGGTTGAGCTCCAGGCAGAACGCGCGTTCGTACCGGACCCCCCGCAGCGCCTGGAAGAGGCCTGCCATATCGACCTCGCCCGTGCCCATCTCGACGTGGTCCCGCCCAGCCCGGACGTCGTGCAGGTGGAGATGGAAAAGGCCACCCCTGCCGAGGTGGCGAACGACCCCGCCGAGGGAGCCGAACGGTATCAGCGGGGCGCGCCCATGATGGTGCATGTGCCCCACGTCGAGGGTGATGCCGACACGCGGGAGGGCCAGGTCCGTCACGGCGGCGAAGTTCGCGGTGGTCTCCAGGCCGATCCGCAGGCCCTGGCCGGCGGCCAGCCGGTCGAGGTGCTCGAGGGCACTTCGCCACCCGTCGTCCAGGCGGTCCGGCGGAGGGGGTTCGGCGTGGACGGTCACCACCGTCGCGCCGATCTGCCCCGCGAACTCCAGCACGGGTACCAGGCCCTGGACGACGTCCGCCGCGGCCACCGACCCAAGGGTCAGGGCGAAGGGGGCGTGGACCTCCACCACCCCGAAGACCGTCAGGCGCTCGCGGAGGCAGGCGCGGTCCAGGGCCTTGCAGGTGCCCGGGTCGATGCCTTGCCATTGCCCCGGGCTGCCTGCCGCCGCGTGGAAGCCGACGCCATCGAAGCCGGCGGTCCGAATCCAGTCGAACTGCGCCTGCGGATCGAGCACGTCCCCGATCCGCCAGGCCATCATGCCGACCTGGGGGCACGCCGGGCTGCTGTCGGGCCGGTTGCCGTCGGCTGCCATGGTCGGTGCTCCTCGCGCGTCCGCCGGAGTGGCTCTGGGAGTCAGGGTGCCGCCGGGGTCAGGCAGGCGTCCAGCTCTGTCGGCAAGTCGCTGACCCGCAGGCCGCTGGCAGGGCTGCCGCCAAGGGGCCTGAGAAAGACCAGGTGCGGCAGGCCATAGTAGTTTCCCTGTTGGCCGTTGTGACCCGGGATATCCACCCGTCCGTCCGGCCACTCGCGGCTGTAGACCGTGTCGTGGTGGCCTTCCCCCCAGGCCAGGGCCAGCCCCGTCGGCCGCCATTCGTCGTCAGGCCGGAAGGCGCCGCGGTCATGGACGGCGAGGTAGACGGTGACCGGGAGGCTGACGCGGAACGCGAACGGTGGCGCGGGCCTGTCCATGGCGCCACGGGCGACCGTGATCCGTGGCAGTCCGGCCAGCGCCGCCGGGAGTTCGGCGACCCGATGGTCGCCCGAGGTGGTGCGTGCCAGGCCCCGCGAATCTGGCATGGGGCCGGTTTCGCCGATCAGGGCCCGCAGTTCGGCCAGGTGGTCCTGTCCCACCTGCCGTGGTGTGGCGCCATGCTTGCGGCAGAGGGCCGCAGCGTAGCCGGTGGCGGCGCCCATCTGGCCACAGGTGTTCATGACCCGGGGGCCGCCCAGGCCGATGTGGGTCGAACTGAAACAGCGCCCCGCCATCATCAGGTTGGCCACATTGCGCGAGTAGAGGCAACGGAAGGGGATGTAGTAGCGTCCGACGGGGCGGAAGATGGCCTCGGAGAGGAAGTCAGGGGCGCCCTTGGCGTCCTTGGCCAGGGCCTTCTGGAAGTGGACGTCGATGGCCCGCGTCTCCTGGACCACGGTGTCGGGGAAGTAGGTCTGCGACACGGCGTCCTTCAGGCTGTAGACATAGTCCCCGATCAGCCGCCGGCTTTCCCGTTTGCCGCTGAGGTAGCCCACCCATTCCAGCACGGAGCGCTCGCGTCCGGGCTGGCGTTTGGCGTTGGCGAAGGAGCCATAGATAGCGCGCAGGAGGTGATCGCGGATCGCCTCGGCGTCGTCGATGGCATGGCGATCGTCGTCGCTGTACTCCCAGAACCACTCGCCCTTGAACGCGGCGTGGCCCTGAGCCACGGGGGCCGCCCAGGGGACATCAGGAAAGGTCACCGGTTGCTCGGCTTCGCGCGAGGACCACAGCAGCGACGCGCCCATGACGCGGCCGTCAGGCCGTTGCGGCGACCACAGCTCTCCCCATTTGGGCCAGTCCTCGCCAAACTCGTCACGGGCCTCGCGGCCGTAGCGCAGTTCGGCGCCAGCCCAGAAGCCGATCCAGCCATCGCCGGTGCAGTCGATGAACACCGGGGCTTCGACGGCCATGACCCGGCCGGTGACGATGTGCTGCGCCTTGACGGCACGGATTCGGTCGCCGGACATGTCCACCCCATAGGCCCGCCAGTTGAGGAACTGCCTGACGCCGGTGGCCGCCGCCATGGCCGCCTGGCGCTTGCCGTCGTCCTCGGAGGCCTTGGCCGAGCCATTGGGCCAGTGTTCGGTGTCGATGGCTGCCAGGACCCGTCCGGCATGGCCGTGGATGCCCTCGGTGTGGACCCGGACCTCGCTGCTCGCGTTGCCGCCCAGGACCGGGCGGTCGTGGACCAGGGCCACCGTGAGCCCCTGGCTGGCGGCCGCCAGGGCCGCCGCGCAGCCGGAGATACCGCCCCCGACGACCACCAGGTCGAAACGGCCCTCCAGGGGCGGCGTCGCCGGCCGACCGGCCAGACGGTCGCGCCAGTCGCGCAGTGTCCCCGCGTCGTCCGGCGGCGTGAAGCCCTCCTCGGAGGAGAGAACCAGCGCGTCGCACCTCCCGTCGAAGCCGGTCAGGTCATGCAGCCTCAGGGAGGCGGTCCCGGCGGCGAGGGGGAGCCTGCCGCCGTCCTGCCAGCCCCAGCCTTCGCGGGTCCCGAAGGTTGCCGCGGCGGGTCGCCCGTTGACCAGCACTTGGAAACGCCCTGGCGGGTCCCAGGGCCCAGGCACCCAGTTGCGCGTGCGTACCCAGAGCCGGTACTCGCCGGCCGCGGGGATGCCGACCGTGGTGCTGGCGTCCGCGACCGGTTGTCCCAAGCCATGGGCCAGGAGATAGGGCGACCCCATGAGGTGGACGAACTGCTGGTCGATCTGCCAGCCGCCCTTCTGGCCGAAGCTCTCGGCCTCGATGAGGATCGTGTAGGCTGCCATGGCCGCCGCTCCCGTCCACGCCAACATCCAGACCAGGGCCAGCAGGAAGAGACCCGACCCCGGTGTCTTGGTCCGCGCTCTCTGCACCCGACCTCCTGCGCGCATGCTCTGGCTCGCGTACGGGACCAGGCCAGAGGCACGATGCCGGACTATAGCCGTGGCTGGGAGCACAGGCCAGGCCTGCGGGCGCCGGCGGCAGGCCCCACGTCGCTGCGGGCACGGTGGGCGACAGCAGCCTTGGTGTCGCTCTCTGACGGAGTTTCCTTCACTGGCCGCTGCCTGCCAGTGACGGAAGCTCCGATAAACTGGAGACTTACGGCTTTGCCGGTGAGCTCCCGTTGGTGTCTACGGCGGCTTTCCGCGTGCGGCGTGTCCGGCGTTGTGAGGGCAGTTTGCGCCGGGTGTCTGGTCCCGGCCTGGCGCGCTCTGCGGCCGGGTGATGGCCGTGATGTAGTGCATGCCTGCGGTCGTGAAGTCCCCCACCTCCCGGCTCTTGAGCATACCCCGGTCGCCGACCAGAGTGAGTTTCCCGCCCCCGAAGCGCTGCGAGAGCTTGGCGATCTGCCCGGCCACCGTCGCCGGGTCCTGGGTGTTGCCCCGGAACCCCTCGATCGAGAGCGGCCAGCCGTCCTCGTCGGTCAGCAGACCGGCCACGACCTGCTTCTTGCCGCGTTTGCCGTCCCGGTTGTAGCCGAAGGCGCCCAGCTCGTTGCATACCCCCTCCAG
>Ga0172371_10003827_pt1 | contig 23173 bp, 16 predicted proteins | sample Lak12m_FD_114543 | JGI IMG/M metagenome (GOLD analysis project Ga0172371, IMG submission 114543) | Freshwater microbial communities from Kabuno Bay, South-Kivu, Congo - kab_022012_12m | ecosystem: Environmental > Aquatic > Freshwater > Lake | place: Democratic Republic of the Congo: South-Kivu...
AGCCGAACAGTACGTCAATCTTAAGAAGGAAAACGCGTCGCTTCGCTCCGATGGCGCTCGGCATGAACGGGATCACTGTTCGGCTTGCCGTGGAACGGGCGTTCGCCTTGCGTGGAATGCGCAACGTCCGCGTACGGTAGGCGCCCGCGTAGGCGTCCGCGGCCCTGAGCCGCACTCCGGAGCAGGCACCGACCCATTCACGGCGCACGAGGAGGAGAACGTGAGCACATCAGCATCAGGTGGACGGCCGATGACGAGAGCCGTCTCGGCCGCCGTGGGCATCGTCTGCCTGCTCGTCATGCTGGCCGGGACGGCCCTGGCGGCACCACAGGAGGCGCGGGCCGCCTCGAAGCCGGTCATCACCGTCCAGCCGACCGATCAGTCGGTGAAGGTCAATACACAGGCGACCTTCATCGCGACCGCCGCCGGCGACCCCAGGCCGACGATCCAGTGGCAGGAGTCTGACGACGGCACGAGCTGGCGGAGCATCCCGGGCGCGACCACCAACATGATCAAGATCAAGGCCGTCGCCTACAAGGACGGCTGGCGCTACAGGGCCGTGTTCAAGAACAGCGCCGGCACCGTCAAGTCCAGGGCGGCCAAGCTCGACATCAAGCAGCCCGGCAACAAGCCGAAGGTGACGTTGCAGCCGCTCTCGCAGTCGGTGATCGCCGACAGCACGGCGATCTTCAAGGCCACGGCCACCGGCACGCCGAAGCCGACCATCCAGTGGCAGCAGTCAAAGAACGGCAACGTCTGGACCTACCTCGCCGGTGAGAGCCAGAACGTGCTGTCGTTCAAGGCAAAGAAGGCACAGAACGGCTACCTCTACCGGGCGGTGTTCACCAATATCAACGGCCAGACCATCACGAGGACTGCCGTCCTCTCGGTGATCGACTCCTCCAAGAAGCCGGTCGTCACTCTGCAGCCGCAGAGCCAATCGGTGCGGGCGGGTTACAACGCCACGTTCACCGCCGCCGCCATCGGCGACCCCACGCCGACCGTGAAGTGGGAGCAGAAGAACCCGGGCGAGAGCTGGAAGGCCATTCCCGGCGCGACCGGAAAGACGTACCGCTGCGAGGCGACCCGGGCTCGCGACGGCAACCAGTACCGGGCCGTCTTCAAGAACAGCGCCGGCCAGACCTTCTCCAAGGCCGCCACGCTGGACGTGATCGCGGCAAAGCAGAAGCCGAAGGTGACCATCCAGCCGGTCGACGAGGTGGTCGATCTCGGTGACCGGTTCTCCTTCGCCGCCAAGGCCACCGGCGTCCCGACACCGCGGATCAAGTGGCAGCAGTCCAGGAACGGCCGCAACTGGAGCGACATCCCGGGCGCCAGGAAGTCGACCTACAGCTACAAGGCCACGAAGAGCCGTGACGGTCTGCGCTACCGCGCGGTCTTCACCAACAGTGCCGGTACGACGAAGACGAAGGCCGCGGAGCTGACCGTCATCAGCACCAGGAAGCCGGTGGTCATCACGCAGCCGATGTCTCAGACGATCGTCAGCGGCTCGCAGGCCGGCTTCACCGCCACGGCGGAGGGGACTCCCACGCCGAAGGTGCAGTGGCAGCAGTCGGCGAACGGCAAGAACTGGAAGAAGATCTCGGGCGCCACCAAGAAGACGCTCAAGCTCACGGCCACCAAGGCCAAGAACGGCTATCGCTATCGGGCGGTCTTCACCAACAGCGCCGGCACCACCCGGTCCAACGCGGCCAGGCTGACCGTGATCGACGGCAACACGAAGCCTGTGGTCACACAGCAGCCGGTCGGCAAGTACGCGATCGCCGGCGGGACGGCGACCTTCTCGGCGGCCGCCACCGGCGTGCCCACGCCGACGGTCCGCTGGCAGGTGTCGATCGACGGGACCAACTGGGCCGACATCGTCGGTGCGACCAACACCACGTACCAGTTCGTCGCCACCAGCGCGATGAGCGGCTGGCGCTTCCGGGCGGTGTTCACCAACAGCGCCGGATCGACGGCATCCAGCGGGGCACAGTTGCAGGTGTTGACCCCGCCGACCATCCTCACACAGCCGACGAACCAGGCCGGCCGGATCGGAGAGACGGTCATCTTCACCGCGACGGCCACCGGCATGCCGGCGCCGACGGTGCAGTGGCAGTTCTCGCCGGACGGCGGCTCCACATGGATCGTCATGCAGGGCGCCACGACGACCGCTCTTGCGGTCGGCGTCACCGGCGATGAGAACGGCTACCTGTTCCGCGCCGTGTTCACCAACGCGGCCGGGTCGGCGACGTCCGCTGCAGCCAGCCTGACCGTCCTCGCCGGACTCTGAGGCAGCCCGGAGCCCGCAGCGACGACCACGTCGCCGGGCTTCAGGCCGGCAGCGCGGCGATGAGCATCTCGCCGGGCGCCACGTCGACGAAGGCGCCGGCCGGCACTCCCCTCGCGGAGTGCCGGCCGGCGCCGTCTTGAAGCAGGGTCCGCTACAGACGGCAGGCTGCACGGCGCGCCGTCCGGGCACCGGGCCGATCAGCCGTAGCCGTAGCCGGCGGTGGTCCCGAAGTCGATGGGTACGGCGGCGCCGGTGATCGGCGCCGCCGCACGCGACGCCAGGAAGACGATCAGCTCGCCGACCTCCTCCGGCTCGATGAAACGGGCGTTGTCGCACTGCGGGTAGCAGGTGAGAAGATTGCGATAGTAGCCGTCCTCGTCGCCGTCGCCGAACTCCCGCGCCTGCCCCTCGAGCATCGGCGTCATCACATCGGCGGGGCAGATGACGTTGGCTCGCACGAGGTCGGGTGCCAGCTCGATCGCCAGTGCCTTGGTGAGCGCCACCACACCGCCCTTGCTCGCCGAGTAGACCGCGGTGCCGGGCGTGCCCACCAGCCCGCAGTCGGAGGAGATGTTGACGATGCAGCCCTTCGTCTGTTTGAGGTGCGGCACCGCCCTGCTGCAGCAGAAGAACGACCCCTTGAGATTGACGTCGACGACGCGGTCCCAGTCGTCTTCGGTCATGGTCTCGGCCGGGCCCTCGACCCACAGCCCGGCCGCATTGACGAGCACGTCGAGGTGCCCCTCGACGGCCATCAGGTCGGCGATCGCGCGTTCCACGTCGTCGGGGCGCGTGATGTCGAGGGCCGAGGCGTGCAGAGCCGGGCCGCGACCCGGCTCGGCGGTCATCTTGGCGACGAGGCCGGAGGCGATCAGGTCGGCGGCCGCGGCCGCCGCCCGCTCGGCGTCGAGGTCGGCGATGTAGACGATCGCCCTCTCTTCGAGGAAGCGGGCGGCGGCCGCCTTGCCCATGCCGCCGGCACCGCCGGTGATCAGCACGACCTTGTCTCTCAAGCCGCTGTCCATGGCACCCCTCCTCGCGTCGTCGATCCACCCGGTCCGCCCGTCCCGGGCGTTCACCTCGGACCGCCAAGACTGCACCAGCTGCGCCGGCGTGGGCGCCGGCCCCCGTCGGCGCGCGCCCGGACTACCGGGGGATCAGTAGTACAGCTCGCTCGGACCCTTGTACTCCTGGATGGTGTTGCCGCCGTCGACCACGATGAACTGCCCGGTCACGTAGCTCGCGTCGTCCGAGGCCAGGAAGCAGATGACCCTGGCCACCTCCTCAGGATACGCCGAGCGGCCGAGCGGCGTGTTGAGGCCGCCGACGTCCTCGCCGTCGACCTGGGAGCCGGTGGCGATCCACCCCGGCCCTACCGCATTGACGGTGACGCCATGCTTGGCCACGTCGAGCGCCAGCCCGCGCGTCATGCCGAGCACGCCGGCCTTGGCCGCACAGTAGCCCGACTCCTCCGGGTTGGCCACCAGCGGGCCGGTGACCGATGAGACGTTGACGATACGGCCGTAGCGGCGCTCGATCATGTGCGGCACGACGGCGCGCGTGACGAGGAACTGCGTCTTGAGGTTGATGGCGATGTCGAAGTCCCACTGCTCCTCAGTGAGCTCCTGGAAGGGCACGAACGATTCGTCCTGGCCGAAGATGACCATGCCGGCGTTGTTCACCAGCACGTCGATACGACCGTGTGCGGCGAGCGCCTGATCGACGGCCCGGGCGACCTGATCGGCTCTGGTGAGATCGGCGATGTGCGATGACGCAACGAAGCCCATGCTCTCCAGGGAGGCGGCGCAGTCGGCGCACTTCCCGGCGATGTCGACGACGGCCAGCGCGGCGCCCTCCTCCCCGCAGACCCTGGCGGTCGCGAAGCCGATGCTGTCCTCTTTGGCGACCCCGGTGATGAAGGCGACCTTGCCCTCGAGCCTGCCCTTGCGTTCCATGTCGATGACTCCTCGCTCCTGCTGTCTGGCGCTCGAGCTCATCGCCCGACCCGCACTGTCCACGACCCGACGGACATGCGGGTCACAAACGATACACGCAGCGACGACGTCGCGCCCCTGCATCCGATGTCGGAGGGTCACGAAGGCCACCGCGGTGCCGCTCGGCGCCGCAGCAGATCGGGTCGCCTGACCCTCACCCGCCCGACGCCGACGTTCCACTATCGATGGCTGTGGGCATGAGGAGGATACGACGCGGCGGGGCGATGTGTGTCCGCGCCGTGGATCATCTCCCTGGGAGGCGAAGATGGCGACGATCGAGCGCACTGTGGAAGCGGTCTGGGAAGGATCGCTGGCCGGCGGCGAGGGGCTGGTGACGTTCAACAGCGGCGCCACGCCGGCGCTGCCGGTCACGTGGGCTTCGCGGATCGAGGACCCCGCCGGCAGGACGAGTCCCGAGGAGCTGCTGGCCGCGGCTCTCGCGGCCTGTTTCTCGATGGCCCTGTCCAACCTGCTCAGCGAAGCCGGAGCAGAGCCGCAGCGGCTCCATGTGGCGGCGACCTGTCGCGCCGAGAAGGATACCGGCGGACTGCGCGTGAAGGGGATCGATATGGTAGCGCGCGGCCGCGTTCCGGGTGTCACCGCGCCGGCCTTCGCCGATGCCGTGGCCAGAGCCGCCGAGGAGTGTCCCGTCGGGCGAGCGCTGGCCGAAGGCATCGCCGTCACGCACGTTCCCCAGTTGGAGGGTTGAACCGCAGGCAGAGGCCTGCGATGAGGCGACGGATCGCCGAGCGGGGCCGCCGCCATACCGGACTCACGAGCCCGAGACCGCCTGATGCCAGGCCGTTCGCTGCGGGCGTCCTGATGCTGCCGGCTCGCTGAGCGCGATCTTCAGGTCGTTCACATTGGTCCCCGTCGGGCCTGTGACCACCAGGTCGCCGAGCAAGCTCAGCGACGTCTGAGCCCGGTGCGTGACCAGGCCGTCGGCGATGCGGGCCGCCCGTTCGGCGTCACCGCCGGTGAGGTCGTCGACGAGGCCGCCGGCCGCTTCGGTGGGACCATCGGTGCCGTCCGAATCGAGGCAGAGCACCACCGCCGGCCATTCGCCGGAAGCGCCGGCAGGCCCGGTGCGGAACGGAGGCGCTCCGGCCGGCGCGGCTCGTGCCGGGAGTGCTCCGGCCGGATGCGTGGCTCTCGCCGGGTCCGGCGCCGGAGCCGAACCGGCCAGCTCCAGCGCCGCCGCCAGGGCCGCCTCCTGACTCGGGCCGCCCTCTGTATGCCGGACGGTGCTCGTCGCCAGGGTGACGGTGTTCTCGCCGCCGGCGAGCAGGCAGCTGCCCGGCGGCGCCGCGCGCAGCTCGCGGGCCAGAGCGGCACCGGCGGCCCGCGCCTCCCCCTCCCAATCGAGGCCCAGGAGCCGCGGCCGGTAGCCGAGCGCCCGCGCTCGTTCGCCGGCCGCCGCACACATCTGCGCGGCATCGGCCACGACCCACGTCAGGACCGACGCGAGCTCTTTCGGCGTCTCCTGCCGGGGGTCGGCGCGCCGCAGACGCTCGGCGACCGCCGGCGGCAGCGCATCCCACAGATCGAAGCGGTCGCAGGTCTCACGCGCCATCGCCCAGGTCGAGCGGTCGGGGACGGTGAGGTCGGTGACGTAGTCGAGCGGGTCGCCGACCACGTCGCTGACGGTGAAGTTGAGGATCCGGCAGGCGCCGGGGTCGGCGGCGGAGGCACCGAAGACCTGCGCCAGCAGGCCGCCCTTGATGGCCGAGATGTGCTTGCGGACGTTGTTGATGGCCACGATGTCGGCGCCGCAGGCGAGCAGCAAGCGGTTGGTCTCGATCTTGTCCTGCAGCGTGATCCCCTCCGCCGGCGTCACGGCCAGCGACGAGCTGCCGCCGGTGACGATCGCCAGCACGAGGTCGCCGGGCCGGGCCTGCCGGGCCACATCGAGCAGCCGCCGGCCGCCGGCCAGGCTCGAATCGTCGGGCACGGGGTGCGCCGCTTCCAGCACGTCGACGTACCGCAGCGGCCGCGGCAGCGCCGCCGCCTGACCGCGCTTGACGACCACGGCGGCGTCGGTGAAGCGCGGCCCGAGCAGCTCGTCGAGCACCGCCGCCATGCCGATGCTGGCCTTGCCGGCGCCGACCAGGAAGAGGCGGCGGCGGCCAAGCTCGACGGCCGTCTCCTGTGATGCCTCCGGCCGCAACTCGGCAGCGCCTTCGACCGCCGGCGGCGCCTCCAGGCCGTGCCACGGCCGGCCGCGCACGAAGAGCGTGTCGCCGGCGACGCGGATGGTCCGCCGCAGCGCCGCCGCCGGGTCCACGGCCGCCAGGCCGGCGGCAGCGATCGAGAGCGCATCGGCCCGCAGCGCGCTGCGCCCGTGGTCGATAAGCCCGGTGGCGTCCCGGAACCGCCGCCGCACGGCGCTTTCCATCCGCTCGCCGCTCTCGTCGTCGCGCTGCATCAGCTCGGCCTCCATCGGACGCTCCTCGTCAGACACATCGGAGCTCGTCAGGCCCATCGAGAGCCGCTCTCGTTGGCCCCCATCGCCGGCCGTTCGTCGAGTCCCGTCTCTGCCGCGCCTCACTCCTCCGGCCCCGCCGACCCTTCCAGCGGCGGCGATGAGGACAGCGGCCGGCGGAAATCGCGCCCCGGGTAGACCGCCGCGGCACCGAGCCACTCCTCGATCTCCAGCAGCCGGTTGTACTTGGCGGTCCGCTCGCCGCGGACCGGCGAGCCGGTCTTGATCTGACCGGCGTTGAGCGCCACCACGAGGTCGGCGATGATGGCGTCCTCGGTCTCCCCGGAGCGCTCGCTCACACAGACCCCGAAGCCGCCGCGGAACGCCACCTCGGCCGCCTCGAAGGCCTCGGTGAGGGTGCCGATCTGGTTGACCTTCCAGAGCAGGGCGTTGGCGGCGCCGGTCTCGACGCCCCGGCGCACCAGCTCGGGGCTTGTCACGAACAGATCGTCGCCGACGATCTGGCACTCCTCCCCGATGCGCCCCGTGAGCTCGGCCCAGCCGTCCCAATCCTCCTCGTGCAGCGGGTCCTCGATGCTGCGCACGTCGTAGTCGCGGACGAGCTCCGCGTAGAGGTCCGTCAGCTCGGCGGTGGTCACGTCACGCCCGCCGACCCGATACGTCTTCTTCTCCGGATCCCAGAAGTGGGAGGCCGCGCAGTCGAGGGCGTAGACGGCGTCGTCGGCGTACCCGGCCGCCGCCACGCCCTCGCGCACCACCTCGAGCGCCTCGCGCACGTCGACGATCGGCGTCGCGAAGTCGCCCTCGTCGCCGGTGTTGGCCGAGAGCTTGCCGTAGCGCGACACGACGACCTCCTCGAGCGCCATGTGACACTCGCTGGCCATGCGGATCGCCTCGCTGAAGCTCGGCGCGCCGACCGGCATCATGATGAACTCCTGGAAGGCCAGGTCGTTCGATGTGAGGCGACCGCCGCCGATCAGGTTGATCATCGGTACCGGCAGCACGCACGAGTCGAAGCGCAGGTACCGGTGCAGCGGCATCCCCAGAGCCGCCGCGGCGGCGCGGGCGGCGGCCAGCGACACGCCGAGGACGGCGTTGGCGCCGAGGTTGCTCTTGTCCGCGGTGCCGTCGAGCTCGACGAGGAACCGGTCGAGGGCGCGCTGGTCGCGGGCGTCGGTGCCTACCAGATCGCGCGACACGAGCGCCGGCGCGATCACGTCGTTGACGTGGTGCACCGCGGTCTGGACGTCGTTGCCGCGGTAGCGGGCGCCGCCGTCGCGCAGCTCGTGCGCTTCCAGCGCGCCGGTGCTGCGTCCCGACGGGACGCTGGCGCGACCGAGGACGGCGCCGGGCTCCCCCGGCGCGCCGCCCACCCACACGTCCACCTGGACCGTCGGGTATCCCCGGCAGTCGAGGATCGCGCGACCCCTGACATCGGTGATGACGGTGGCGGCGATGCTCACGATGACCTCCTCGGAGAGACAGTGACAGGCGACGGGTCGCCCCGACGCTCGACGACCTGATGGCCCGCCTTGTCGCGGCCCGGCCGGCCCTGACCCGGCTCGTCACGGCCCGGCCGCCAGCAGCGCCCTCTGCGGGCGCGGGAAGAGCAGCACCCGGCCGCCCGGCCGGCGATCGCCGCTCGGCCCGCGGTCGTGTGGCCCCGACTCGCCCGCCGCCGGTCGCACGGTCAGGTCGAACGCGGCAGCCGGGTCGGGAGCCGGCCGCCAGCCGAGCACCTCCAGGTCGGCGTCGGCGACCCCCGGGCAGCAGGCGACGATCGCTGCGCCGTGGGCGTTCACGCGCGCGATGAAGTAGCTGTGGTCCTTCTCGATGGTGTACGACGCCTCCAGATCCGCGAGCACGTCGGCGCCGCCCTCCCGGAACGGCTCCAGCATCTCCTCGGAGCCGGTCCCGTCCCAGCAACGCGACAGCAGCACGACCACCGGCCGGCGCCCGCCGCCTCCCCGGCCGGCGCCGGTCGGCGCATCCTCCGGCGGGAGCGGCGGAAGGAGCGGTTCCGCCCCCACCAAGGCCTTGACCGACTGGTAGAGGTTGATGTCGAGCGGCTCGCCGGGCCCGGTGACGATGATGTCCGGCAGCGCGCCGCCCTGCGACGGCCGCGGCAGCGCGGCGTATCCGCGGACGAAGGCGACCAGCTCTTGGTGCGCCGCCTCCACGTCGCCGGCGGCCACAGCCAGCGGCCGCAGCTCGCGATCCAGCACCACGTTCACGATGAAGTCCAGCCGCGCCAGGCGCGCGGCGCGCACCATCTCCTCGTGGACGGGGTTGCCGACGAGCACGCCGGAGCGGGCAGCGGGATGCATCAGACGCTCCAGACGATGGTTGCGGATGGTCGTCTGGTAGTCGGCGACCGCCGGCAGCACGGCCTTGCGGCCGCCGGTGAAACCGGCGAACTCGTGCGGCTCCACCTGACCGAAGGCGAGGCGGACGTCGGCCCCGGCGACCCGGCGGTCGATCCGCAGCCGGGTACCGTCCGGCAGCGCACCCACATCGACGAGGTCGACGGCCCGCGGGTCGTGGCTGCTCACTCGCAGACGCCCGGCCCAGCGCGACCCGAGCATGGCGGCCTCCTCGGCGGCGGTGGCCGCCCGATGGGCGCCGGTGCCGACGATCAGATCGATGCCGTCCAGAGGTACGCCGGCGCCCAGAAGCGCCTCGACCACGGGCTCGAGCAGCCGGGCCGTGGGGACCGCCCGGGTCGCGTCGCTGGTGACGATAGCGGCCGAGCGCGCCCCGCGCGCCAGCTCGCCGAGCGGCGGCGTTCCAAGCGGCCGGGCGAGGGCGTCGGCCAGCGCCGCGTCCAGGTCCATGGGCGGCGGTTCGACGACCGCCAGGCGGTCGACCGTGAACCCGGCGGCGACCGCCCGCTCCTCCAGCATCGTGAGCGCCGCGTCCAGGTCACCGAGCTGCCGCAGCGCGTCGCGGCGCCGGTCGGCGGCGTCACTTCTCGTCTCAACGTCGCCGGCACCGGTTGACATGCCGGTCTCCCTTCGTGTCGCAGGCCGGAAGCCGATCCGGCTCACCCCGTCACGGCAGTAGACCGTCGCGGCTTCTCCGCTGTCAAGACCCGGCGCACGAGTGCTCTTCCGAATGATGCGACAGGGATTCCGGGCGCCGCACGCGCCGACCGCCGCACGCGCGGACGCGCCGACCGCCGCACGCGCGGACGCGCCGACCGCCGCACGCGCGGACGCGCCGACCGCCGCACGCGCGGACGCGCCGACCGCCGCACGCGCGGACGCGCCGACCGCAGTAGACTGCGCATATGGACGGGGTCGTGCGACGGTACACCGGCGCCCGCGGGCCACACGTCACTCTTCTGCTGCTCGCCGTCACCACCCTGCTCGCCCTCGTGGCGGCCGGCTGCGGCGAGCCGCCGCCGCTCGAGGACGCGCCCACCACTCCCGTCTACGTGAGCCCGGACGGCCGCGGGGACTACGCGACGCTCGGCGACGCGGTCCGCGAGGCTCCCACCGGGGCCACCATCCTGCTCGACCCGGGCACCTACGAGCTTCCCGGCTCGCTCGACGTCTTCCGCTCCCTGCGCATCGTCGGGGCGACGAGCCGCCAGACCGTGATCACGGCGACCGCCTCCGGTCACGTTCTCGGCTTCAGCGGCTACGGACGGCTCGAGCTGCGGGGACTCACCATCCGCCACAGCGGCGGACCCGACGACGAGCCGGCCGACGTGGTGCTGCTGCGCGGCGGCCGGGCGGTGCTCAGGGACTGTGCAGTGGCCGGAGCGGTCTCCGGCCGGGTGACGGTCCGCACGGCCGCCGGCAAGACCTTCGAGACACGCGGCGGCGCCGGCCTGCGCGTGCTGGGCGACGCCGACGTGGACCTCGAGGACTGCCGCTTCGACGACAACACGCTGGCCGGCGTGGTCGCCGAGCCGGCGGCCCGGGTGGACGCGAGCCCGGGCTGCCGCGGCCTCGGGAGGCCCCAGGGGCCGGATGCGGTGGTGCGCACGGAACCGAGCGGCCCGCGCGCCGCCGATGAGGTGGCGGCCGTGCTCGAGGACGACGTCCCGGACCTGCTGCGCCAGATGAACGTGCCCGGAGCCGTCGTCAGCGTCGTCAAGGACGGCCGCCTGCTGTACGCGCACGGCTTCGGCCTCGCGGATATCGAGGCCGGCGTGCCGGTCGATGCCCGGCGCACGCGCTTCCGGGTCGCGTCGGTGACCAAGCTGTTCACGGCCACGGCCGTCATGCAGCTGCGCGAGGACGGTCTCCTGCGGCTCAACGGCGACCTCGGCGACCTCGGCGGACTCGCCCCGCCGGCCTCCGGACCAGCCGGCGCCCGGCACATGACGGCCGCCGATCTGCTGACCCACACGGCCGGCTTCGACGAACGCTGGATCGGCATCGCCACCGCGGCCGGCGGCGCCTCGCCCTCCCTCGAGGAGGTGGTGCGCCACCGGGCCGCCTCCCGGGTGCTGCCGCCAGGCGTCGTCTCGAGCTACGCGAACTACGACGGCACGCTCGCCGGCGCCGCCGTGGAGGCGACCGCCGGCGTACCCTTCGAGCGCTGGGTGGAGCGGCGGATCCTCGACCCCCTCGGCATGAGCTCCACCGCGTTCGACCCCTGGGCGGCGAGCGGCGCTGCCGCAGACGACTTCGCGGCCGTCCACGCCGCCCGCTCCTATCGCTGGGACGACGGCCAGCGGGCGCTGCCGGCCGACGGCTTCGCGTCGGCCCCCAGCGGCGGTCTGTGGAGCACCGGCGCCGACATGGCCGCCTTCATGCTGGCGCACCTGGAAGGCGGCGCGCTGCCGGCCGACAGTGGGCTGCCGGCCGACGGTGGACTGCCGGTAGACGGTGGGCTTCCGGTGGACGGCGCCCTGCCGGATGACCCCGTCGGCCGCATCCTCTCGGCGGCCGGCGTGGCACTCATGCACAAGCGGCATTTCTCCAACGGCGCGCCGCTGCCCGGCTACGCGTTCGGCTTCGCGGAGCGTTTCGTCCAGAACCGCCGCGCCCTGCAGCACACCGGTGAGTTCAACGGCTACTCGAGCATCCTCTTCCTGGTGCCGTCCGAGCGCCTCGGCGTGTTCGTGGCCGCCAACGCCGACCGTCCCCGTCTCTGCGACGAGATCGTGCTGCGCCTGATGCAGCGGTTCTACCCGGACCGCCTCCAGCTCGGCCGCCCCCGACCCGCCGACCGGCTGGCGGCCGGCGTGCCCCAGTTCACCGGCACCTACCGGACCGTCCGGCACGCCCACCGCACGCTCGACAAGTGGCTCGCCTTCTCCCTGCGAGAAGACCTGCGGGTGACCGCCGAACCGGACGGCGTGCTGGTGATCGACGACACCCGCTACGCGCCCATCGAGCCGCTCGTGTTCCGCGAGATCTACGACGACAGCTACGTGACGTTCGCCCGCAGCGCCGGCGGCGACGTGGCGTTCGTGTTCCGCGGCACCAGCGCCTACGAACGCCTGCGCTGGTACGAGACCGCCCAGAACCAGCGGCGGTTCGTGATCCTCTTCTCGATCGTCCTGGGATGCGCGGCGATCGCCTGGGTGCTGGCGCCCACCGTCAGCCTCGTCTGGCATGCGCCGGCCTGGGTGCGGCGCCTGCTGGCCCGCCAGCCGTTCGCCGCCCGCGATACCGGGACGGCCCGGGTGGCGCGCGGCGTGGCGGGAGCCGTGGCGGCGATCGACCTGGCCTTCCTCGGCATCGTCGGCGGCGCCCTGACCGGCGCCGCCATCCGCTACGGGCTGCCGGCGTGGCTCACCGCGGCCCTCATCCTGCCGCTCCTGGGGGCCGCGCTGACGGCAGCCATGGCGGGGCTCACCGTCACCGCCTGGCTCCGCAGCTGGTGGACGGTCGCCGGCCGCCTCATCTACACCTTCGTGACGCTGGTGGCCGCCTTCTTCGTCTGGTTCACCGACTACTGGAACCTGCTCGGCTTCCGCTACTGACGCCGGCCCCGAGGGGATCGGAACGGGGCGGGGCGGGCCGGGCCAGACCATGCCGGAGCGCGCCGTGTCGCATCGGGCCGGGCCGGGCGGGGCGGGACCGCGCGGGTCGGATCAGGTCGAGCGCCGCGCTCAGCCCGCCAGGCGGCGCAGCTCTACCCCTTCGAGGTAGCACACGACCCGCTGGACATGGCCGCCACGGAACGTCCAGACGTGAGCGAAAGGCAGGTCGTAGCACTCCCAGGAGCCGCGCGGCCGGCAGCGATACGTGCCCCGCGCCACGACCCGTAGCGTGCCGTCGGTCATCTCGTACGGCAGCAGACACTCGACCTCGACCCCGGTGACCTCCCAGTGCGGCGGAACGGCGCCGAAGAGGTCGTCGGCGACAACCTCGCGCGCCGGATACCGGGTGCCGCTGTCGAGCATCTGGACGCACCACCGCGCGGATGTGTGGCCGGCATCCGGGGGCGGAGCGTGCGGGCCCTCATCTTCGTCCGCGCGACCGCCCATGTCGGGATCATCGCGTTCCTCGCCGCCCTGGTCGAACAAGCGCAGAAGATCGGGCGGCGCTCCCAGACCGACCGCCGCATAGCCGCGACGCAGCAGTTCCAGCTCGACGGTCTCCATGCCTGCGACGTGCCCGGTGAAGCTGTCGGCGAAACTCGCCGCGGACCGCGAGAGAGCAAGGCCGCGATCTTCGCCGCCGATCGTCGCCAGACCTGGACCGCCGGGCGCCGGCGACTGTCGTCGCGCCGCCGATGGTGGTACCATTCCGCTCTCCGACATGGGCAATTAGCTCAGTGGGAGAGCGCCCGCCTCACACGCGGGAGGTCGTTGGTTCAAATCCAACATTGCCCACCACTCCCTTCGCGGACACCGCGGACGGCCACGATCGTCTGGTAGGCCCGCTCGATCGCGTCCGAGAAACAGGCGATGCTCACGTCCCGCATGCCGCCATCCGAGCGATACCTGAGATACAGCACCTCCATGAGTGCCACCGGTGAGGGGTGCCTTCGCAACTCCAGCGACACGATGTCCGAGTACGGGATCTCGAACGGCAGCCGTACGCCCCACGGGTACCTCAACGCCGGGAGCTTGAAGAAGCCGAAGCTCCTGTTGGGCAGCGCACGCAGCCTTGTCCGGGTGAGCTCGATCACGATGTCGTTCTTGCGATGCCATGTACGGAAGACCGCGTACGGCCCCTCGCAGACGTCGACGCCGAACGGGCCGAACGAGCACAGCACGTCCTCGTGCGCGGCGTCTGCGGCGGGATACCGCGACGGGCGGACCGTGTCCGGCTCGGCGAAGACCGTCGCCGCGATGGTCGGCCGCTCGACGCGCCGGGACACCGACCTCGCGACCGCCACGGCGAGCAGGCCGACGCCGGCCAGCAGGGACACCACGCCGGCGCCGGCCACCGCGAGGATGGCCTCCGTCCTTCCGGCATAGGCGAAGACGGTGAGGAGCAAGCCGGCGATGAGAAGGACCATGCCCGGGACGACGACGCGCGCCGCCCTCCCGGCACGTCGTCGAGGCCCGACCGGCCCCCTCTGGCCTGCGTTTCCCGTCGCCACGGCGATCCTCTCGCTCGAGCTGGGATACCCGGGCGATCCTACCCGCTGGGGAGGCCGACGGCGTCCGTCGGCGGTCGGGCGGGTCCGTCCGCCGGACCGCGGCCCGGCAGGGCCGCGACCGCGCTTGAAACACCGCCCGCAAACGGATAGCTTTTCCGTCTGGCCTTGGCGCCCCGCTCGGGGCGCGCTGCCAGGCGTGGCACGCGTCTCCGCACCCGCTCACATCCAGGGCCTTGCGCACGGAGTCATGAGACCTTGAAACTGTCCACCCGGCAAGAAACCACCGATCAACGGGAGGTGAGCAGGTTGGCGACCACGTATCCGCCGAAGCCTGACTACCAGAAGAGCTCGCGCATCACCGACATGGCCCAGTACGACGCCATGTGGCAGCGCTCCATCGACGACCCGGACGGGTTCTGGGGCGAGATGGCCGACGAGCTCGTCACCTGGACGAAGAAGTGGGACAAGGTGGCGGAGTGGGACTTCAACGTCCCCTACCACCGCTGGTTCCAGGGTGGCAAGCTGAACGTGTGCTGGAACGCGCTCGACAAGCACGTCGAGGCCGGCGCCGGCGACAAGACGGCGCTCATCTTCGAGGGCGACCAGGGCGACGTCCGCACGTGGACCTACAAGGAGCTCCTCGACGACGTCTCCACGTTCGCCAACGTGCTCAAGAAGCACGGCATCGGCAAGGGCGACCGGGTCGCCATGTACCTCCCCATGATCCCCGAGCTGCCGGTCGCGATGCTCGCCTGCGCGCGCATCGGCGCCATCCACATGGTCGTCTTCGGCGGCTTCTCCGCCGAGGCCCTCAAGGCCCGCATCGACAACTGCGAAGCCAAGCTCCTGGTCACCGTCGACAAGGGCTGGCGCGGCGGCAAGCAGACGAAGGGCAAGGTCAACGCCGACGTCGCCCTCGAGGGCGGTTCGAGCGTCGAGAAGGTCGTCGTGGTGCAGCGCATCGACGGCGACGTGCCCATGCAGGACGGCCGCGACGTCTGGTACCACGACGAGATGGCGGCCGCCGACGTGGCCGGCCCCTGCGAGTGCGTCCAGGTCGACGCCGAGGACCCGCTCTTCATCCTCTACACCTCCGGCTCCACCGGGACGCCGAAGGGCGTGCTGCACACCAACGGCGGCTACCTCACCTACGTGGCGGCCACCATGAAGTACATCGTCGACTATCAGCCCGACGACATCTGGTTCTGCTCCGCCGACATCGGCTGGATCACCGGCCACAGCTACATCGTCTACGGTCCGCTGTGGGCCGGCGTCACCTCGCTCGTCTTCGAGGGCCTGCCGACCTCTCCGGAGCCCGATCGCTACTGGGCCGTCTGCGAGAAGCACGGCGTCAACCGCTTCTACACCGCCCCCACCGTCATCCGCATGCTGGCCGGCCAGGGCGACGAGTGGACCGACAAGCACCCGATGAAGGACCTCGACTGGCTGGGCTCGGTCGGCGAGCCGATCGACCCCACCGCCTGGGAGTGGTACTACCAGAAGGTCGGCAAGGGTCGCGTGCCGCTCTGCGACACGTGGTGGCAGACCGAGACCGGCGGCCACCTGATCTCGCCGCTGCCGGGCGCCACGACCCTCAAGCCGGGCTCGGCCGGCCGGCCGTTCCTCGGCGTCAAGACTGTCATCCTCGACGAGAAGGGCGAGGAGCTCGGTCGCGGTGAAGACGGCGCCCTCTGCATCACCCAGCCGTGGCCGGGCATGATGAAGGGCATGTGGGCCGATCCGGACGGGGCCCGCTTCAAGGACGTCTACTTCGCCATGTATCCCGGCATCTACTTCTCCGGCGACGGGTGCATGATCGACGAGGACGGCGACCACTGGCTGCGCGGCCGCATCGACGACGTGGTCAACGTCTCCGGTCACCGGCTCGGCACCGCCGAGATCGAGGCCGCCCTCATCACCTCCCCGGCCGTCTCCGAGGCCGCGGTGGTCGGCTTCCCGCATCCGGTCAAGGGCACCGGCCTGTACGTCTACGTCACGCTCAAGGGCGACGCCGAGGGCAACGACGACATGCGCAAGGAGCTCGTGATGCACGTGCGGCAGATCGTCGGCCCCATCGCCAGCCCCGACAAGATCCAGTTCACGCCGGCTCTGCCGAAGACCCGTTCGGGCAAGGTCATGCGCCGCATCCTGCGCAAGATCGCCGAGGGTCGCGGCGACGAGCTGGGCGACGTGAGCACGCTGGCCGACCCGAGCGTGGTCGACGAGCTGAAGGCGAACGCCCAGGTCTGAGGACCACCCCTCGATCTGCGGCGCCGCGAGACACCACCGCCGGACGGCGGCGGGATCGAAAGAGAGGGACGGCGGGCATCTGCCCGCCGTCCCTCTTATGGTCCACGGCAGGTGTGCCGTCGACTGACGTTGCACCGGACAGAAGCGGGAGGATCGACGATGATAGTTGCCAAGACCGTTGCCGCGCTGTGCATGGTGACCATGGCCGCGGCGCTCATCTGGGGCTTCACAGCCGGCGACTTCTTCGCCGAGGGCCGGGTCATCTTCTCGACGACGTGGGGGATCGTCTCGATCATCGACGTCTACGTCGGGCTCACCCTGTTCTCGGGCTGGATCGTCTTCCGCGAGAGGTCGGCCGTCCGCATCGTGCCGTGGATCGTGGCGCTGATCGTGCTCGGCTTCTTTGCGGCGAGTCTGTACGCGCTGATCGAGCTGCAGAGAAGCGGCGGGAGCTGGCGGCGGTTCTGGATGGGCGCGCGTGCCGCGGACACGGCCGGACGCCCGGCCGAGCTCTGAGAACCGGCCTCGGCCGGCGGCGCAGTCAGGCCACGGCTCCGAGTCGAGCTGTGCGGCGGAGACCCCCGCGTGCTCAGGGGTCGGAGACGATCTCCAGGAGCGGATCCGGCGGCGGGTCCCACACCGCCGCGCGCAGCGACTCGTCGTCCTTCAGGTACAGGCCGAACCAGTCGCTCAACAGCCGCCGCGTGAGCGCGATCTGCCGTGCCGGCGGCAGGCTGCCGCGGTCGCAGACCGCCGGCGGCCGGTCGAGGAAGCCACAGTGCGAGCCGCCCTCGATGACCACGAGCTGCCGGGGCGTCGACGTCGCCAGGTAGAGCGGCCGCTGGAACGCCTGGACCATGGCGATGGCATCCTCGCTGCCGGCGATGAACTGCACCGGCGCCCCGATCCGCCGCAGCAGGTCCCGAGAGGACGGCCGGGTATCGGCGGCCGCCAGTGTGCTGACGGCGACGATGCGCCGGTCTCGGGCGGCGGCCAGCAGCGCACAGCCGCCGCCCATCGAGTGGCCGCTGACGCCGAGACGCCCGCCGTCGACCGCCTCGAAGAGGAGCGATCCCGGCTCATCGCCCTGCGCGACCGCCCAGTCCAGCGCCGCCCGGAGCTCGTCGGCGAAGTCGCTGTGGTCGGGCAGCAGGCCGGTCTGGGAGGTCGGCGCGACCACGATGAAGCCCTCGGCCGCCAGTGCGTCGAGCGTCGCGGCGTAGAACGACACCCGGGCCAGATACCCGTGGCCGAAGGCGATCACCGGATAGGGTCCGTCCTCGGCATCGACCGCGGCCGCCGGTCCGCCTTCATCGGCTGCCGCCTCTCCGTCGATCACCACGGCCGGGTAGAAGACCCGCACGCCGAGCATCCCCGCCGGTCCCTCGATCTCGACGGTGGCCCGGCCGGCGACCGCCGTCGTGGAACCGCTGCCGGCATCGGGAGACGAGCCGGGGGTCCCGTCGCCGCTCGCGCCGCCGTCACCGTCCGCACAGCCGCTCAGCGCGGTCATCGCGACGACCGATGCGGCGAGGAGCAGCGCGACGACCGATGCGGCGTGGAGCAGCGCGACGAGCCGTCTCGAAGAGACTCCCGGCACGACGGTCATGCTCTGCGGTACGTTCCGGACACGGCGCCTCATGATCCCCCTTCCCGGCTCACGCCGTCGATCATGCCACAGGTGCGCGCCGTCGCCGACAGCGTTTCGCGTTCCGGCGGCCAGCAGGGGAGGCATCATCGCCGCCCGCGTTTCGCCTCCGACCGTGCCGGGCAGAGCCTCCGTAGGGCACACCCGTCAAGGGAGGCCGCATGCACAGCGTCGAGCGTTCGGTCGTGGTCGACATCCCGATCGCCGAGGCCGACCGGGAGTGGACGCGGTTCACCCTGCGCACCACCATCGGTGAGCACAAGGTGACCTCGCCGGAGCAGGAGTGGTCGCTCAGCGACGAGATCGAGCACGAGGCACACGTGAGCTTCCACCGGCTCGACGATGGCCGCACACGTGTCACCGTCAGGGTCGAGTATCCGGGCGACGAAGCCGCCGGGGTCGCCATCCTTGAGCATGTGGCACGGGAGCTGGAGGAGTTCCGCTGGGCGGCGCAGTGCGAGCCCGGGCCGGCGTCGACCGGAGCGGAGTCGCCCGGAGCGGAGTCGCCCGGACAGGCGCCGCACTGACGATCGTCGTCCCTCTCCGCCGACAGGCCCGCGTGGACAACGCACCGGCCGGCTGCCCGCCACGGCGCACGAGCGACTCACAGAGCGCTCATACTCCATGGCGTATACTCACACGGGCAAGGTGAGCCATCGGTGCGCCTCGTGCCGCACGCATGCGGCGCGCCTTCGGCGCCGCGTCAGCCGGTCCGCGACGCTTCTGTCGCGCCGCCACCTCGCCCACCGGAGAAGGTGGCCGTCGCGTACCCCCGCCTCGCTGCCACAGGTAACGTCCCGCGAGACAAGGCGGTAGCAGCATGAGCACGCGCAACCTGGACAGGCTCTTCGACCCACGCAGCATCGCCGTCATCGGCGCCTCCAACAAGAAGGGCTCGGTCGGCTACATCCTGCTGCGCAACCTCATCGGCGCCGAATACGACGGCATCGTCTTCCCCGTGAACCCCAAGGCGCCGTCGGTCCAGGGCATCCAGGCGTACGCATCGATCGGCCAGGTGCCGCGCAAGGTCGACCTGGCCGTCATCGCCGTGCCGGCGCAGCACGTGCCCGGCGTCGTGCGCGAGTGCGGCGAAGCCGGCGTCGCCGGCGCCGTCATCGTCTCGGCCGGCTTCAAGGAGACCGGCAAGGAGGGTCAGAAGCTCGAGGACCTGGTGGTCAGTACCGCCGGCTCGTACGGCCTGCGCATCATCGGCCCCAACTGCCTCGGCTACATCCGGCCCGGCCTCAACCTGAACGTCACCTTCGCCCACGTGATGCCCGAGCCGGGCCGCGTCGCCTTCTTCAGCCAGAGCGGCGCCCTGGGCACCGCCATCCTCGACTGGGCGACCGCCAACAAGGTCGGCTTCTCATCGTTCGTCAGCGTCGGCTCCATGGCCGACGTCGACTTCGGCGACCTCATCGACTACTACGGCGCCGATCACCGCACCAGCTCGATCATCATGTACATCGAGGCGATCACCGACGCGCGCAAGTTCATGAGCGCCGCCCGCCACTTCGCCAAGACCAAGCCGATCATCGTGGTCAAGAGCGGCCGCACCGCCCGCTCCGCCCTGGCGGCCGCCAGCCACACCGGCGCCATCGCCGGCGACGACCAGCTCTACAGCGCCGCCTTCCGCCGCGCCGGCATCGTCCGTGTCGAGGAGATCGAGGACCTCTTCGACTGTTCCGAGACGCTCAGCCGGCAGATCAGCCCGCGCGGCCCGCGCCTGGCCATCGTCACCAACGCCGGCGGCCCCGGCGTCATGGCCGCCGACCGCCTGCTGTCGCTCAACGGACAGCTCGCCGAGCTGGCGCCGGAGACCACCGAGAAGCTCAAGGAGGCGCTGCCCGGCTTCGCCGCCACCGGCAACCCCGTCGACGTGGGCGGCGACGCCGACGCCGACCGTTACGCCAAGGCCACCGAGACCCTCATCCAGGACCCCAACATCGACGGCGTCATGGCCATCCTCACACCGCAGGCCATGAGCTACCCAACGGAGACCGCCGAGGCGCTCGTCACCGTGTCGCGCGAGCACCCGAACAAGCCGCTGCTCACCAGCTTCATGGGCGAGATCAAGGTGCGCGACGGCATCACGCGCTTCCGCAGCGCCCACGTGCCCACCTTCGACACCCCGGAGGACGCCGTCAAGGCGTTCCTCTACATGTACCAGTACACGAAGAACCTCGAGAGCCTCTACGAGACCCCGGACGACATCCTGCCCGGCTACACGGCCGACAGGGACAAGGTGAAGCGCATCTTCCTCGACGTGGCCCGCTCCGGCCGCAGCATCCTCAGCGAGGTCGAGGCCAAGGACGTGCTCGAGGCGTACGGCATCCCCGTGGTCAAGACCGTGGTCGCCGGCTCCGCCGAGGAGTGCGCCCGGCTGGCCGAGCAGATCGGCTTCCCGGTCGCCGTCAAGATCCACAGCCACGACATCACGCACAAGAGCGACGTCGGTGGCATCGCCCTCAACGTCCGGTCGGCGCCCGAGGCGGCCAACCAGTTCACCAAGATCATCGACCGCGTCAAGGCGGCCAGGCCCGACGCCGAGCTGCAGGGCGTGACCGTGCAGGAGATGAGTCGCGGCGGCATCGAGGTCATCCTCGGCGCGCGGCGCGACGACACCTTCGGCCCGGCGCTCATGTTCGGCATGGGCGGCACCGGCGTCGAGTTGTACCGCGACGTGGCCGTCGATTTCCCGCCGCTCAACGCGGCCCTGGCCCGGACCATGATCGACACCACGCGTGTCTCCAGGCTGCTGGAGGGCTACCGCGGCCGCCCGGCCGCCGACATGATGGCGCTCGAGCAGGCGCTGGTGAAGATGAGCTACCTGCTCGTCGACTTCCCCGAGATCCTCGAGATGGACATCAACCCGCTGCAGGCACGCGAGGACGGCATCAGCGGACTCGACGCGCGGGTCGTCATCGAGCCCCGGGACGTGCGCAAGATCCAGCTGCCCGGCGCTCACCTCATCATCTCGATGTACCCCAGCAAGTACCAGTGGGAGCAGGTCATCGACGGCAAGAAGGTCGTGCTGCGCGCCATCCGGCCCGAGGACGAGCCGTTGTGGACAGAGATGATCGAGTCGCTCTCCGAGCGGACCATCGAGTTCCGCTTCTTCGGACCGGTCAAGGAAGTCACCAAGGCGATGCTGGTGCGCTACTGCCACATCGACTACGACCGCGAGATCGCTATCGTGGCCATCGAGCAGGGCAAGGGCAAGAGGCCCAGCCGTATGCTCGGCGTGTCGCGACTGACCATCGAGACCGCCAACGCCGAGGAGGGCGAGTTCGGCATCCTGGTCCGCGACGAGTTCCAGCGCAAGGGTCTTGGTCACACGCTCATGGACGCGCTCATCACCGCGGCGCGGGACATGCGGGTGCGCGAGATCACCGGCGACGTGCTGGCCGCCAACGCGCCGATGATCCAGTTCGCCGAATCGCTCGGCTTCGAGGTGCTGCCCGGCCAGGACCGCGACGTCCGCAAGCTGCTGCTGCGGCTCTGAGCCCCGCGCGCGGCCGCGGGACACAGGTGCGCCGGCTGCGGGTCGCCGGCACACGACTCCGGGCCGCCGGCGCGCGGTTGATACGCTTGCGCGCATGACGGGCCGCCGGAACGGGCAGAGAGACGGTAGAGACACCCCGCGGAAGCGGCAGAGGAGTGACGGTGCGGTCGCCGTCGGCGATACACCGTCCCGATCCCGACTCGTGCGGATCGCGCGGAAGCTGCAGCGGGTCCTGTGCGCCGCCGGCGCCGTGCTCGGCGCCGGCGGCGCCTTCACGACCGCGTTCACGCGTCTGACCGATCGGCGCCACCCGCCGCGCGGCCGCTTCGTGGAGGTCGAGGGCGTGCGGCTGCACGTCGTCGACCTCGGCCCGTCGGGTCGGGACACGGACGCGGACCGCACCCAGACGCGCAGGACAGACCGCACCCCGATAGACACGCCGCAGACCGTCGTGCTCATCCACGGCATGAAGGGCTCCGGCGCCGAGTTCACCTTCTCGATCGCCGACCGCCTGGCCGAGCGCTATCGTGTCCTGATCCCCGACCGCCCCGGCTACGGCTTCAGCGATCCGGCGCCGGAGCGCAGCGGGGCGCCGCGCGTCCAGGCCCGCCTGCTTCGCGGAGCCCTGCGCCGGCTCGGCGTCGAGCGGCCGATCCTGGTGGGTCACTCCCTCGGGGCGGCTGTCGTCATGGCCTACGCCGTCGAGTACCCCGGCGAGGCGGGCGCGGCCGTGACGCTGAGCGGCCACACGCTGCCGTTCGACGGACCGATCGGCGGCTTCTCGCGACTCGCCGACATCCCGCTCGTCGGCCCGCTGCTCGTGCGTACGCTCGTCACGCCGCTCGGCCTGCTGGCTGGACCCCGGATACTGCGCCGCGCCATCAGCCCGCAGCAGCCTCCGGACGACTACGTGCGGGCGGCGGTCAGGGCCGCCATCCGCCCGCAGGCCTTCTTCGCCGGCGCCGCCGACGCCCGCGACTGCGACGCGGACATGCGGCGGTTCTTCGCCGGCTACCCCGACATCGAGACGCCGTTCGTCATCGTCGCCGCCGGCTGCGATCGCCACATCAGCCCCAACGAGAGCCTCTCCCTGCACCGCCTCCTCCCTCACTCCGAGCTGCGTGAGGTGGACGGCAGCGGCCACATGCCGTTCTTCGCCGACCCCGACGCCGTCATCGATGCCGTCGACCGCGCCGCCGAGCTGGCGCGACAGCCACGGAGCGCGCGACCGCGGCCTCGAGCGACGGACTCCTGCGATCTCGTAGCGACTTCTTGACTAGCGATCATCGGAGCATACTATCGGGGGGCGACATGACGCGGCGGCGGATGCCGACCGAGCATGCAGGGAGATCCACGGCGGGGCTCCACCCGCACCGCGAGTCGAGTAGTCGCTAGGAGTCGACCTAGCAGGCTGCAGAACAAAGACAGCCTGAGAGGAGCGCAGGTGCTAAGTGGAGTGGCAGACAGCGGTCGGCGGGTGGGTTTCGCGCCCCGCGAGCCCGCAGAGCGGGCCCGGAAGGCCCAT
>Ga0172371_10003830_pt1 | contig 23166 bp, 16 predicted proteins | sample Lak12m_FD_114543 | JGI IMG/M metagenome (GOLD analysis project Ga0172371, IMG submission 114543) | Freshwater microbial communities from Kabuno Bay, South-Kivu, Congo - kab_022012_12m | ecosystem: Environmental > Aquatic > Freshwater > Lake | place: Democratic Republic of the Congo: South-Kivu...
CCGCGCCTCGTAGGCAGCCACCAGTCCCACCATCGGGAAGAACGCCATGAATCCGCGCAGCATCTCCTTGACAACAACCAGTCCGCTGATGATCAGCAGTATCAACACAAACTTCACCGCCACGGGAAGCGGACTGCGATGATCGGGCTCGTGCCTGTGCGGCATGGCTATGTACTGCCACACGCTGAAAGCTACCACCGCGGCCATCGCTACCCAGAACGCCGTTTCCGTCACCGGAACCCAGTGCGAAACCGTGGCGCCGATTACGCAATGCGCCAGCGCCCCGGCCAGTATCGCCAGCACTATCGGCACCCTCAGCCCGATATGAAGCCAGCGGACCCCGTTCGTATAAAGGAACACGAGCGGCAGCCCCAGCACATGCGTTACGTCCACCGGCCGCCCCAGCGACAGGCTTGCCAGCGTGAAGGGAATGGGTATCGAGTACAGTATCGCCTTCATCCGCGGGCTTCGCACGTATGCAAGGACCGTGGCCTGTACAGCCACTGCCAGCATCAGCGCGTAATCCCATCCGCCAAAATCAAAAGTCATTCGTCACACTTTCCTGTGACCGGACACGCTGCAACTACCTTGCTCCATCAGGGCGACCCAGCGGGTCGCCCCTACCCTCAGTTCGCACCATGCCGTGGACCTGCTCTGCAACGGTAGGGGCGAGGCGCCGCCTCGCCCTTCTTCGCTTCACCCAATCACCACCGCTTCAAGCCCCGCATACTGCGCGAACGCCACCAGTCCCTCAAGCCTGTCGCCCAGCACTAGTGCGCTGTGGTGGGTGCCGCCATGTCGCGAATATTCCTCGAGAAACCTCTCGAGCCCCGCCGCCGGTCTCATCCATCCGCGCACAACGGGAGCCATGTCCTTGCGCTTCGAGTCGGCAAGCACGGTTACCGGCGCCAGCACCAGGCTGAAAGTATCCCGCGGACCCGGCACCAGGTTCACAAACACCGCGGGACCGGTTTTCAGCCCGCAGGTGATGACCGCCGGATTCTTTGTGCCCGTAAAGACGAACTGCTTCTCAACCAGCTCCGGCTTGCCTGAGGCCACTGCCGGGTTGATCTCCCCCATATGCGACAGGAACACAGTGCCGCCTTTCCAGTCAGGACAGAACACCTCCGTGAACGTCGTCCTGCCGAAACCCCGTTGCAGTGCCCCCACCAGTGATGCCGTGAGAACGTCACCTTCGCCGCCATAGCCGATACCCCGCGCCATCCCTTTTGATGCTTCGAGGAACGGGAGCGTGTCTACGCCATGGCTGCCGTTGAAGACCAGGAAGTTCATGCTGAACGCGCCGTACCTGCCGGCATCCAGCATGCGCCGCAATCCGAGGCTGACACGCACGGATCTTTCGTGGACACTGCGCGGTGCAGTGACGCGGAAGTTCTTCACGTCAGAGTTGATTTCTGCGGCAACTTCGCGGGCAGTCACACCCCGCATCGCCCGCGCGAGGTCCGCAATACCCTTCTGCGTAACCTCTATCCCGAGTTTCTTTGCCATCACCGGCTCGGCCACGGAGAAGTCGCCCATACCCCTGAACGATTCCCCTATCCGGAGGGCACGGGTGGTCTTCAATTCACGGGCCGCGTAAGCCGCGCGCACCATGTCCGCAGCGCGATCCAGGACTTCCGGCCTGCGGTAATGGCCCGCGACAATGCTGTACCGGCGACCGTTTCGCCGGAGCATCGATGCAAAATCCATCACGCCATGAACGCCGTGATTGTACATGATCCTGTCGGGATCGACCTTCTGATCGAACGATTCGTCCATGGTCGTATCGAGAATGATGATGGGAACTTCCGTCTTCGCCATCGCCCCCACCGATTCGAGCGAAGGCGAATACGCCATGTGCAGGCTGACGATGCAGTCAACATCTGCTTTCGTGAAAGCTGAAACAGCTTTTTCAAACTCCGGCTTGATCCTGCAGACAGGCGCCTGCACGACTTCGAGTCCGCGCGTTTCGAACCCATGCTTGATGGCCCCCAGGAGCTTCGCGAATCCTTCGCGCGTCTTGGGCAGGACATCGTCATACAACTTCAGATACAAAGGCAGGAACCCAACTCTAGGCTTCCGTGTCATGTCATTCTTCCTTTCCACATGTAGCCGGGGTCGCCGACCCCGGCTACAGCCACGATTCTCGAAATCCCTCTCAAACATGGCCCGCACGGAGGCGGGCCCTCCGTTACATTCCCTGTTGGAGGGACGACATCCGCCTGCCTCGCCCGTAGTCCCGCACCCGTGGGACGGAGGCGGGTGCCGTCCGTCCGGCAGACCCGAACACCAGTCCCCCGCCAGCCGGACACGCTCCGTATGTCTCCGACATGAGGCGGATATACTCGTCGTATCTTTTCCTCACCCGGTCACGTAGCGCAGCCGGAACTGCCGCCGCCCGGCGTGCCCGCGCCTTCGCCACTTTTCGGCTGAGAGCGTACAGTACACCGCGCGCGCCCGACAAATCACCATCTTCGTAAGTGAAAACAGGAAGAGGGTGAAACAGGGCAGACAGGAGCTGTACGAAGAACCCGCCCTTGCTGGCCCCGCCGCCCACAACAACGCAACCGGCCCGACGAGCCGTCCGCACGTCTTCGAAAACTCTTTCCATCTCGAAAGTCAACGATGCCGCAAGCGCCTTGTACAGATCGGAACGCTGCACACCCAGGTTCAGTCCCGAAAACATGCCCGCACCCAGCACTCCCGGCAGGAACGGGTTCGGCCTGTTCAACCATGGGAAAGCCGTCAGCCCTTCCGGAGGAAGCAGATCCTTTGCGAAGATTCCGGGCAGCGCGGCGATCGCCTGTTCGTGTTCACCATGCACAAAAGTTTCCAGCGCCCAGTCGAGTACGATGTTCCCGGTCAGGAGCGGCTGCACAACAAGCCAGCCCGGCCCGGTGATGCCAGGGAGCACCAGCTGGTATGGCGACGTCCACTTGTCTGCCGCATCAAGCATCACATTGCCGACCCAGGCCGTGCCCAGCGACATCTGCAGGGGGCGACTGGCGCAGCCGGCTGCCGACAGGTAACCTGCCTCATGGTCCATGTAGGGCCCTGCCACGGGGATTCCATCACGCAACCCGTACCGCCTTGCGGCCTGACGTGACAGCGGATGCAACTCGTGCCCCTTCCGCATGGGCGCGACGAAATCAGGTTTGACCCCGGCGATTGCGAGAAGTTCAGGATCAATATCCTTACGTACGGCATTGTAGCAGCCGGTCTGCAGCGCGTTGCCGGCGTCCTGCCGCCACACACCGGTCAGCAGGAAGTAGAAGAATTCTCCCGCGCCGGAATAGACGTTTGAGTCCTTGAGCAACCCGGGCTTTGTTTCGCGCAGCCAGAGGAGCCGCGCGAGTCCCATGCCGGGATCCTCGCGCATCGTATGCCGGCACCAGTAGGAGGCAGGCCGGTCCTTCTTGACGCGCGGGTAGTACTCAAAGGCCCGTGTATCATTCCACAGGATCATCGGCGTGTGCGGCCGGGCGGTTTCGCGGTCAACGATACACGTGCTTCCGCCTTGCGCCGCAAGGCCCAGGCCAGCCACCGAATTCCAGTTGCGTCCCGCCTGCTTTCGCAGGGTTACCATGAGCCGGTCCAGTGCCTTTTCGAGTTCGACCGGTGATTGCTCGCGCTGCCCTGTCGCGCCGATGTGGACGCGCAGCCGTTCGCCGCAGGACACAAGCGCCGCCCCCGTACGGGCATCGAATGCTGCCGCCTTCAGGTACGTGGTGCCGAGATCTATGCCGACAAGAATACCGCTCATGTTCGCACCCCCGCTACGCCACTCACCGGTGCATATATGACTTCCCCCACCCTCCGTCCGAGCCATGACCGTACTGATTCCGGGCACCCGTCGTCAGTAACAACGCAATGTACTTCGCCAAGTTCCAGGCACTGGACAAACGCCGTCGCCCCGAACTTGCTGCTGTCCACGACCAGCACCACGCGGTTGGCGTTTTCCGTGAACGCGCGTGTCATTCCGGCAATCCGCACGTCGGTCGTGTAGACCCCATCCTGCTTCACCGCATCCGCGCCCAGCACAACCAGGTGCATCCTGAACTGCCGGATGTTACGTTCCGCAAGGGGACCGGTGAGGTCCGGGCTGTTCTTCCGCACGTTGCCGCCAAGCAGCATGACCTCGATGCCCTCGACAACGTGCAGGACCGACGCCACGGCAAGGGAAGTGGTAAGAACCGTTATGCCCGTCTTGGTTGTCAGTGCCCGCGCCACTTCCAAGGTTGTGGTTCCCGTGTCCAGCCCGATGGCCATGCCCGGTTGTACCATGGCGGCAACCGCCTGCGCGATTGCGTGTTTCCCGGCAGCATGCCGTTCGCTGCGTTCCCGGAACGCGAATTCGGCGATCCCGCCCCTGGCAGGGATGGCGCCGCCGTGCCTGCGGCTGAGGCGGCCCGCGTATGCGAGCTCGGAGAGATCCCGGCGGATGGTCATTACGCTCACGCCGAGGTCGCCGGCAAGCGCATCGACCGACACGCCCCCCTCCCGCATTACGCGGTCAAGTATCACATCCTGCCTGGCCGTCTTGTTCATACCGTCATACCCGGGACCGGACAACCACGGAGACACAGAGGCACGGAGCAAAACAGAAACTGAGGTTCCGGGTGCTGTGTGTCCCGCAGACGGAACCCCCACCACCCGGAACATTTCCTGCCCGAGGAGTTCACGGAATCTCTTCCGCCTCCCGGAAAGCAACGTTGCGGGTCTCCGTGCTGGGCGTCGTCCACGACGACCGCACCGGATTCCCGCAACACTCGCTCTGGCTTCTTTCCTCCGTGTCTCCGTGTCTCCGTGTCTCCGTGGTCAATCCGCTCTTCCCTCCGGACTCTTCTCCGCTACGAGGACAGTCCGTATTTCTTCGTCACTGCGGCAGCCTTGGCGCCGCGCTTCACGATGTCCTGCAAAGCCTGGATGAACGCCGCCGGCTTGCTCGCCTGCACCGCGTTTCGACCAAAGACAACGCCGGACGCGCCATCGCGAATTTCCTTCTCTGCCAGGTTCAGCGCATCGCGATCCGTCGGCGTCTTCTCAGCGCCGAGGCCAAGGATCGGGACCGGGCACTTGGCGGTTACCTCTTTGAACTTCATTGTGTAGAAGGTCTTGATGCAGTCGGCGCCGAGTTCGGCCAGCATCCTGCATCCCATCAGTATTTCCTCATGAAACTCCTCCGGCCCCTTGGTCAGGTGACTGTGCGGAAAGTACTCACCCACGACCGGCAGTCCCAGCCGGTGTGCCTTGCCGCACAGGTCCGCGAAGATCTCCACGTTGCGCGCATCGGTTGCTTCGCTGCCTGTCTTCATTGTGAGGCAGACAAGCACAGCGTCCGCTCCATTCGCCGCCGCCTCTTCCGGTTGGAACAGGTTGCTGATCACGGAGGCCTTGTAACCCCACTTGAAACAGAACACGCTGTTGAAGTTGAGTCGCACTATCGACGCTGGCGCGCCCCGGCGACCGAAATACCCGGTACAATAGGGAAGAATCCCGGGCGACATGAGAACGGCATCTGTACCGTCGCCGATACGTTTCAGCATAGCCGGTATGTCTTCCATCCCGTGGTGCGGCCCATCGAACATTCCATGGTCACACGCGACAACTACAGCTTTCTTCTCTTTCCCTAATATCCTGCTGAATCTGATCTGACAGCCCGATAGCATGTTCCCAGCCCTCCCAATATGTTCGCTTATGTTCGTTTCGGCCCCAATAGAACATAGTTTGTGCCAAGTATCAATCGTTTCGAACAACTGTTGCACCAAGTCGAACCTTCGTCCAAGAACGGGGTCGTGTCAGAAATTACTCACAGGTCGTTTGACTCTTGGGACGGCGGCTTTCTGGACTCGGAGTCCATCCCGAAGCTTCTCCACGATTCAGTTTCGGGGGCCCTTAGCCGGAACGATTCAGTTCAAGCAAATGTCTCGACTTGATTCTTCGCCACGTTCGGCGTTAGGAGATACGCGGGGTAACAAAGAGGCGCGTTCTGGAAAATCACAAATTGCTGCAGTTGCCGGGTTCCATGCGAGAGAACGACAATACAAAGAAGGTCTGCGTCGTTCTCCTGTTTCTATTCTGCCTTACCATTTACTATTTCACCGGACTGAACAGCCAGTCATCACCATCGTTGGAGGATTATCCGTTCGGAGCAGATACCCCATTCTACAGTTTCAATCTTGCGACTGATGACAACTTGTTGATGCGCCATACAACGACTGTTCTGCTGGGCAACTGGTTCAACGATATTGCGGGTAATGCAAAGGCTTTTTATGCCGTTTGCGGAGCTCTCGCGGTGGTTCTATCTTACGGAGTATTTTCACTCTTCTTCAACACCCGCCTCTCGTTCATATGCTCCGGTATCTACGGGTTTTCCTTGAGTATCTGGTTCTTTTCAAGCTTCCCGGAGTGCTACATAGTCACGACTGTTTTCGTGAATCTGTATATCTATGCTTTTCTTAGAACAAGGAACGGAGCTGCTTTTCCGCAGGTATCGTTGAGCCTGATTCTGATTCTCTCGGTCGCCAACGATATCACCTCGCTGATGCTGCTGCTTTTGCCGGTGGTGTATTTCAACAAGAGACTGCTGTTTGAAAGACAACTCCTGCAAACACTCGCGCTCCATGCTTTTGCCATGTGCGCGATCTCTTTCGCCATTCTAAGTTACGTTTCCTACAAGTATCATCACGGGTCTGTATTTGAATACTATCGTGAATTCGCAGGGAAATATACTGCTCAACAATACACATGGCGGGATATCCCGGAACCGCTGTACAATTCACTGATTTTTGATGTTGCGGCGCCGGACAAGGTCATATCTTTTCATACGAAATTGTTTCCGTGGTACAAAGGCTTCTTCAAACCTTCGCTGGTGCCGTATTTGAAGTATCTTCCTTCGTTGCTGCTGTTTGTGATGTATGTGTTCCTGGGCCTATGTGCTGTATTGCGAATAGTCAGGTATCCAAAAGAGCTTGGCGCCTTCCAGATTACGCTTCTGACTATCGTTGCCCTTAGAATTGTTGTGTTCAGTTGCTTTGTGAATCCAGGCGAAGCTTTCCTCTATTCAAGTGTTCTGGTATTTCCGCTTTTGTTTGTGTTGTTTGCCAGTTTCCAAAAGACCTTCCCGGACCATGTTGATCATTTCCTTGCAGTATTTCTGGTCTTGCTGATTGCGACAAACCTCAGATTCTTCATATGCAGTAACTATATCTAGCTGCGCCCAGCCGGAGCACGACCCGAAACTGTACAAACGAACAAAGCGCAATTATGGTAAAGTGCCAGGTGCGGTGAGTGCCTTTTCTCAGCATTGTACCGTCGATGAGGCAAGATGAATGATCGCGGCAATAGACCCCAACCCGGCGCAGGCACGAACGCACGCTGGAAATACCGGTTGGCGCTCCTTCTGGCAGTTCTTCCCCCGTTGGCGCTCGCGTGCCTGGTCTTCAAGTATTCGGTGAATGTCCTGCGCTGGGACGAGTGGTTGTATGCCATCTTCGTGCGCGACGTGGCGACCGGGTCGCTTTCCGCCCGGGAATTCATGGCCGGTCTCTTTGCCCAGCATTATGAACACCGGTTCGTTTTCCCACGCCTCATCTGGATCGGCCTGGCGTGGTTGACAGGATGGAACACGCAATACGGAATGGCGTTGCAGTGGCTGCTTGTCTGTCTGATCTCCTTCATCATATACAGGCTTTGCCGCCTTACTGTCTGTCCGGAACAACGCCCCGCACTGCTTCTTACAGCACTGGCCAATCTCTTCCTGTTCGCGCCGATAGGATGGGAGAACTGGCTGTGGGGGTGTGAGTTTCAGATACACATGCCTCTCGCGTGTATTGTCGCAGGTCTCTGGCTGTGTCATGGCCAGCGGAACTGCCGGACCAAGGTAATAGGCTGCTCCTTGCTGTCCTTCGTCGCCACATTCTCTTCTGCCAATGGTATGCTTTGCTGGGCGTTGGTTCTTCCGTCGCTGTGGCTGACGGCTTCTCGTCCCGCTGCCAAAGCCCTAGAAGGGAAACAAGACACTGCAACCCCGTCGCGCAGACCGCGAAACCTCCCGTGGCTTCTCGCCTACGTTCTATTCGCAGTTGGATGCGCGGCCTTCTACCTGGATGGTTATCAAAGTCCTGTGTGGCCGTGGCCTTCTCAAAACATCCTGTTGCACCCATTGTCTGCCACAAGGTATTTTCTGGCATATGCCGGGCAGCCATTGGGTTATGGGTTCGACTTGGGCGACGAATTGGGAGCCATGCTTGCCGGCACGTTGTTGTCCGCCTGCGTCATCACAGGGACTATTGCGCTGTTCAAGGTCACACGAACAGACAATCATGTCATTGAGAAAGCACTGCCATGGCTTGCGCTCATTGCGTACGCCACGGTATCGGGCATGATGGTTGCAGCGGGAAGGTCGGCCAGGGGAACCCCGCACGCCCTTTCAAGCCGTTACGTGGCGTTCTCCTCGTGCCTGGCAATCGGCATGCTGTTCATGAGCGTGGCGGTCATCAGGCAGCTCACCAGGCAGCGCTACTTCTCAAGAGACACGGGTCTCGTTCTTACCACGATCCTGGTCACCTCACTCTTCCTGGGTCACTGTGCATCGTTGCCCACCGCTCTGGATGCAATGAAAGCCGCCCGAACCAACGCTATCGCCGGGAAGATAGCCGTGGCGTTCCTGGAAGTGCTCCCCAAACCAGACGTGTTGAAACGCATAGTGGACCCATCAGGGAGGGAAGCCATGCTTGCCCGTGACCTCAAGAATGCCGGTTGGCTGTCTATCCCTTTGCTGGACAGCCTGGACATCGCTCGCATAGAGGCTCGATCTCCCTACGACCGGGGAAGGATCGGGTACGCGGAGGATGTTCTGGCTCTGAGCAACGGCACGTATCAGGTTGCCGGCTGGGCCGTCCTTCCTGCCCGCCATTCGCCTGCCCACGCAGTAGTCATCACAGCCGAAACGCGCAAGGGCGAAGCCATAGCGCTCAACTACGTCGCAGTGCCTTACGACCGCAGACCGGACGTAGCCCTGACGTTCAAGGAATCAAGATATGTCAGGAGTGGATGGAGATGCGCATTCAGCCCCACCAACCTTCCCGCCGGCACTGTGGCAATTGGCGCCTGGGCCTACGATGCATTGTCAGGCAAGGCGTACCGGCTCCTGTCGGATCCCGTCCTACAACAGAAGCTGGTGTTGCCTTCAAACACGCCTCCATAGGCAGCGTCCAACAAGAAGAAAGAGAGAAAGGGGGACATTTTGAATCGCCCCGGGGCAAGCCGCGGGGGGCTAGAGCATGGATCTCCAGACCTGCAATAGGCATTGTCCATTGTCCAGGACCGTCGCCAAGCTGGCCCCTGCCTGGCGACATACCTTTGCCAGGACAGATCCGCTTCGCACCTCTGTAGCCCATAACCCGCTCACTGTGCCGCCCCTCGTAGCCGCCACAACCAAGTACCCCGCAGAAGACACGCCCCCCATTCGCCCTGCGCTTGGCCCTACACCTGAGCCCCGTTCTTCACCGCTGAGGAGAGTTGCATCACGTTGACAGTTCTTGCCTGCAATCGTATGATCAAAAACATGTTGCGCCGCATCCACAGGTGCCGGGCATGGTCTGTGTGCAGCAGGCGCCTGTGTGCCGCAACTGCCCTGCTCTTCCTTCATGTATCAGTTGCGTCGGCCACCGTGTACAGGGTCCATTCGGCCGGCAGTGATACCAACAACGGCTCAAGTTGGGCCGTCGCCCTGAAATCGGTAACCAACGCGCTATCACGCGTTTCGGCTGGTGACGAGATCTGGATTGCAGGCGGGACATACAAGCCCACCACCGACGGTGCCCGGACGAAATCGTTTCAGCTCGTCTCCTTGGTGGCGCTCTATGGCGGATTTGCCGGCACAGAGACCAACCGCACGCAGAGGAACTGGACGAACAACCACACCGTTCTCAGCGGCGATATCGGCACTGCCGGGATTGCGGCGGACAACTCGTACCATGTCGTTGTCGGGGCAACAGGCGCCAAGCTGGATGGGCTTACCATTTCCGACGGCTTTGCCGACGATGCCGCAACGGAGAATGCCAACGGCGGCGGCCTGTACTGTTTCGGCTCACATCCCGTGGTAGCCAACTGCATCTTCTCAAACAACTTTGCCCGGGGCAGGAACGGGGCCGTCGCCGGCGGCGGTGGAGTTTACTGGTACCAGAACACGTACACTCCGGCCACTCTCAAATGGTACAACGTGACTTTCGCCGCGAACATTGTCTCCAACAGTACGTACTGGGCCATGGGCGGGGGCATGCTGCTCAAGTTCCTGACAAATACCGTGTGCGTGATCTCGAACTGCTTCTTCCGCAACAACCTCGGGAAAGGCGTTTACGGGTCTACGGCAGGCCTGGAACTCTACGACGCGGGAAACAAGAAATGGACACCGAACACCGGTCCCATTGTCACCCACTGCACGTTCGAGTCGAATAAGTGCGTCACGGCCTATCCGGGTGGCATGCGTGTCACCGGCCTGCGCGCGCCGGTCATGCTGTCCAATTGCGTCTTCCGCTGCAACAGGGTCCAGAACAATGACAACAGCGTGGGCGGAGGAGGCCTTCTCATCGACATCGGTTCAAGCGGCAACGGTCTCATCGTCGACAACTGCACGTTCGCGAGCAACACCGCGCAGTACGTGGGTGCGGGGGTCTGTTTCTACAACGGCGGGGGGACCAATTCCGTCTGGCGCAACTGCCGGTTCTTCGGCAATGTCGCCACCAACCACGGGGCGGGCATAGCAGGCGCCGTGGATGGACGCTTCGAGAACTGTCTCTTCTCCAACAACACCGCCCGGTTCTACGCTGGCGCAGGAATACGTGTCCACTATGCCGGAGTCTCCGGACCGGATGTCTTCACAAACTGCACTTTCGTATCCAATCGTGCCGGCTCGGGTGCGCTGTTTGTCATGGCCCCCGTCGTTGTCCGGAATTGCGTGTTCCGCGGCAATATCGGAACCGGCGGTTCGGGTTCCGGGGGAGCCGCAATCTGCTGGCAGACCACGACCGGGACGGTGCGTGACTGCGTTTTTATCACGAACTCGTGTCCGGTGGCCGGTGTCTACGGCGGTGCCATACACGTCCTCTCAGGTGCCACCTATAAAATGTGGTTGCGGTCGTGTACCCTGAACGGCAACGTGAGTGGCTGGTACGGTGGGGCAGTCTACGTCGCGGCTGCAGCCGCGTTGTATGCGTCGGACTGTACGTTCACAGGCAATCGCGCCATCAGCTACTATGGCGGAGCAGCACTGGTTGACCAGGGCTACGCCACCTTCTCGCGGTGTGTCTTTCGCACCAACTCGGCCACTGCCGGCAGCGCCTACGGAGGCGCACTGTGTTTCCGCGCGGTCAACACAAGTACCTGCCTTGTGGAAAACTGTTTATTCCTCGGCAACAACGGGAACAGGGGTGGGGCAATCGCTACATACGACGCCAATGTCGCCGTATCGAGTTGCACTCTTTACACAAATACGTCGACAGCCGGGTATGGCGCCATTGCCACGTTCGACACGGGTGCCGCGAATACCTGTCGTGTCGCCAATACCATCATCTGGGCCAATTCCCCTTCCCAGATCCTGCCAACGGCCGGCGTAGGGTGCCGCTATTCCTGTGTGCAGGGCGGTTTCGCCGGAACAGGAAACACCAACGTAAACCCGCTGTTTGTCGACGACGTCTACCTGCACCTTGCATCGCGCACAGGCCAGTATTCAGGCGGATACTTCTCGGGTGGAACATGGGTACTCGGCAGTGCATACAGCCCCATCATCGATATGGGCGACGCCCTTGCAGGATGGGAGAACGAACCCTCGCCCAACGGCTCTCGCATCAACATGGGCGCCTATGCCAACACGACCGTGGCGTCACGGAGCGCCACCGGTCCAGGCACTGTCTTCCTCGTTTTCTGACACAACGGCCGCATGGCGGAAGCGGTTCGGCCTTGTTCGTCGCTGAATGTTGGCCCTTCAGAAGAACCGGTAACTCACATGCATACTCACCCCGCGCAGTACTCTTCGAGAACGCACGGTGCTTGCTCTGAGGCCGAGGATGACGTTATCTCCATCCCCAGAGGGTCACGATGTACCTGTCCGTTTCCAGCGAACACGGAATCGCTCTTGCCTGCCTCCCCACACATGTTTGCATACTCTTCAAGATTGCACGATGCCTGTCCTGGAATCGTAGATGATGAAGATATGTCCACCGTGGTCTCGAGGCGCTCCGCGCTCGGGACAGAGGCGGATACAGGCAAGCCATACCGGAGAGGCAGTTTCCTACGGGTTCCATCGATCGGGCAGGGCATCCAGCGTAACTGCCAGGCCTTCGGACCCAATAGGAAAACAATTCCGGCACCGGCATATCAAGAGAAGCGCCTTGACAGACTTCGCTGGAAGTTCTGCCGCAATGCGGCGCAATGCCGCCAGGTCGTTTCCATCGGGGGTCTCCGTCCATTTTGCATCGGCCAGTTCGTACTCGCCTCCCCTATGAATAAGAAAGTCGGCTTCCTTCGTGCGATCCCGCCAGAAATGCAGGTCCCATCCCCCGCCACGGTTTAGCAGGAGCCTCCGGATTTCCCCGAATACCAGGGTCTCCCAGAAAGCCCCGCGCGCCGGGAGTTGATGCAAATCATCAGCAGGTCCCACACCTGAAAGAAAAGCGCACAAACCCGTGTCGGCAAAGTAGAGCTTTGGGGACTTGACCAGCGACTTGGTTCTGTTCGAAAACCAGGGCTCCAGCATTACGACTTGCCCGGATGCCTGCAGAACAGACAACCACGTCGCCGCTGTGGCCCCGCTGATGCCCACATCTCGCGCAAGATCGGCACGGTTGAGCATCTGGGCGGACCGCAATGCACAAGCGCGGACAAAACGTTCAAAATCCCGCAGGTTCGCGACTTGCAGAGCCTGCCGTAGATCGCGTTCAAGATAGGTGGCCACATAGGACCGATAGAATGCCGTGGCATCAAGTTCCGGCTTAGCGTGCAGTTCCGGGAAGCCGCCCCGGATAAGGAACTCCTCAACTGATTGGTCAGGGCGTGCAGTATGTGCTTCAGACCAGGACAGTGTCTCGAGCTCCAGCACACCGGCTCTGCCGGCCAGCGATTCCGAAACGGATTTCATCAACGTGAACTGCTGAGATCCGGTGAGGATGAACTGCCCATACGCTGACCGGTCAGAGTCAACAACTCGTTTCAGGTGCCGGAACATGCCGGGTGCATACTGGATTTCATCCACTATGATTGGCGGCGGATGGCGTTTCAGAAAAGACTCCGGATCCCTCTCCGCCTGTTCTGCCTCGCTCGGCAAATCGAGCGAGACGAATTCACGGTCCGGAAAGAGCTTTCGCACAAGACTCGTTTTACCGGTCTGGCGTGCCCCAGTCAGGACAACTACAGGCCGTTGCGCGGCCGTACGAAGCAACAGGCCTTCTATTTCCCGCCTGATCCACATGGTGCAAGTTATATATTACAATCGTGCAATTTACAATGTCTAATTGCTGTTTTTGCACCACACCTCGTCATCGTCCATTATGTTGTTGCTATTACGCATGTTATACATCGTCGTCCGTCTGCGTCGGTGATGGATTATTGCCGCGCATGGCCCGAACAGAAGCCGAAAGCGCGGCCTATTGGTCGTGGATGGTACACAGAACCGGTGCCAGAACCGCCGGTTACCTCACTTCAAAATACTTGTTCAGCAGTTCGTCGTATTGGGCCTGAAGCGCGGCCCGGTCGGCATCGCTCAAGTCGTCCGTCGAGAGCTTGCTCTTCATTTCAGTCAGGCTGCGGAAGTCCTTCATCAGGGCCTTCGCCTGGTCGGGACTCATGGTCTCATCGGCAAGCATGGAAGTGAGCTCGGCCTTTGCGAACACGTTCTTGCCAAGGCGATACGCAGCCATCTGGTTGCCGTCGGTATCGTGCTTCTCCCCCCAGATGCAGGCGCTGGCCTCGTTGAGTTCATCCCTTATGCTCTTGAATTCGTCCTTCGAGAGCTTGCCATCGGCAAGGGCGGTGGTTTCCAGGTTGGCTATCTCCTGCTGCTGGCCCTGCAACTTGGTCACCTCGTCGGCAGTGAGATATCCCTTGCTAATCCCGTGCTGTATGCGCTTTTCCTGGTTTTCCTGCCTCTGGTCCACGCGATCCGAAGCTTTCTCCGAAAGCTCTGTCTTCTTTTCCTCTACCTTTGTCTTCAGCTCTTCCTTCTTCTCCTCGTGGGCGGCTTTTGCCTCATCGACCTTGTCTTTGTGTTCTTCCTTCTTCTGTTCGAGCGCAGCCTTCCTTGTTTCCCGTTCAGCCTTCTTTGCCTCCCGCTCAGCCTTGACCTTGTCCCTGTCGGCCGGCGTCTTCCTGGCATGCTCTGCAACCGCATTGCCGTCAGCCATCACCTGCCCTGCTATCACAGCCACCACCAGACCGATCACCGCCATCATCCTCTTCATGCTGTCCTCCCTGGCCACTCTTTGTGCCCTGATATCAACAATAACGTAGTACATTACGCCAATATTGCAGGAGAATCCAGCCTTGCGTGGTCTGAACACCCTTGACCGCGCCCCTGCGCGATGGCACCTTCTGGAGCAGCAGGATCGCCATGAATTCTTTTCAAAAGTGCTGCTCGTCTCTGTGTCTCGGGGTCATCATCCTGTCCTCCATCTGCGGTTGCGAGGACGAAGACGGGTCGCTCGATGGTCAGTGGGATGTACAGGTCCGGGACGCGCTTGGAGGCTGGATCTCCGTCGGCTCCTGCACACTGCACGAGGACGACGACGATCTCGACGGCCATTTCACCCTCAATGGTTTCGATTATGATTCCCTGGATGGCAGCGTCAGCGATTCGACGGTGACCATCCGGGTGTACGGGAACGGCATCCAGTCGGTCCAGATACTGACTTTCACCGGCTTCTGGGATGAGGACGACATGGTCCTCGGCACCCTGCGAGTGGACGCCGATGCCACTGTCTACACGGCACGCCTGTGGCGGTGACGCCCGTCACAATGAAGAGACCCCTCACGCATGGGCACCGACAATCTCACCAAGGCAGCCGCATTGCAGCACAGAAAGGCAGGAGATAGAGACCATGGTTCGTCAGACAGGAAATCACCCCGTTCCGCCGAACAACAGCGAAACGGTTTTTGCACAGGCAGCCCGCGTTTTCGACGGCTGGACGGACCCTGATACGGGTGCTCGCGTCCTGCGGGTTAGACCGCGCGGCGTGGACATGTTCCCGGGCCGCTTCGCGACCCCCTACCAACAGACACAGCCCTTCCTCGACGGCGGACGGCGGGTACTGCTGCGGCAGAGCATAAACCGCGAGCGGGCACGCGACAGCACAGCCCACTCCGTGCTGCTCAACCTGGTGACCGGTGCCCTGGAGGATCTCTTCCCGCCCGACTGCTACGTCGCGGACCTGAATGACCACGAACAGATTGCACTCATTGCGCGTCGCGGGGACTTGCAGAGAATCGTCCTCCACGATCTGCGCCAGGACCGTGAACTGGCCGCCATCGAACCCGACGAAGGATGGAAATCAGGCGGCGCCATCCTGCTCGCCGACGGACGCCGGGCCGTAGTATCGCATTTCCAGGGCAAGCCGTACGATGAGTACTGCCGTACGCATTTTCACCTGTTGACGCCGGGCGAAGAACCGGGCGTGTTCCTTGAGCTGGACGGGATCTACGGCAATCACATGATGGCCTGCCCGACGGACCCCAACCTGTTCTCCTACAACGCCTGGCCGACGCCGCGATGGGATATTGACGGGGTCACTTCGATCGCATCGATCGACGGCAAGCGCAACGGCTACGTCCCCCTGGACAAGGCGGCGCCCCGCCCGGGCAACTTCTGGGGTGTGCGCGATCACTACGTCTGGACGCCTGACGGCAATCGGATCGTGAGTTACCTCAATTGCCGCCCGCTCGACATCAGCAAGCCCTTCAATCACTTCACCTTTGACTGGTGGCTTTCCGCCCTCGACTGGCGCACAGGCGAGGATTACTGCGCCAGGTACCCGGCCGGTCGCTGGGGCGGGCATATGCAGACGACGCCGGATTCGCGGTTCATCCTCTGCGGCGGCGGCCCCGGCTTCGACAAGCTCTTCGCCGTGGATGTAAAGGCGTTGAAGCACGGTTGGAACGAACACGTCATCTGCAGCTACCCGACCACCACAGCCGGTGGCCTTAACTCCGATCCATTCCCCTACCCGTTTGCGCTGCCCGATGGCAGCGGTATTATTTTCAATGCGGGCTGGCCGGGCCAGGAACACGGCGTATACCTGGCCGAGTGGCCGGAGGAATTGCGTTGACGGGCGTTTCACGCGCGTAACAGGGCTCAGTAAATGAAACCTGCCATATGCACCGGGTTTGACTACGCTGTACCGTTTGACCGCTCGATTGAAGTGATCCGGAAAGCCGGGTTCGAAATCATCGCGCTGGGGGCACGCCCCGAGCACTCGGGATATGCGATGCCAGCCGGCAGGGCCGCAATCCGGATGCTGATGCGCACGCACGGGATGAGAATCGACTCTGTTCACGCGCCATTCCCCGAAGGAGACCGCCTTTTCTCGCTGGAAGAAAACGAAAGGCTGGAATCAGTTCGTCAGTGCCGGCTAGCCATGGATACCGCTGCCGAACTGGACGGGCGTACCGTGGTGATCCACCTTATCCAGCCCTACGACATTCCGCATGGTGAAATGCGCGACCGGATGATCGACCAGGGACGTCGGAGTGTCGGCGCCCTGGCGATCTATGCAGAAGAACATGGCGTGAAGCTGGCGATGGAGAACGGACAGAAGGCCGACTATGACCAGGTGGTTGCGGACTTCCTGGCCGAGTTCGACGCGCCGCACGTCGGTCTCTGCTACGACTCGGGCCATGAAAACGTGCAGGGAAAGTGCTTCCACATGCTCGAACGGTTCGGTCGCCGATTGCTCACGATGCACATCCATGACAACAGCGGTTCGGACATCCATGTCCTGCCGTTCGAGGGCACCACGCCGTGGGACGAGTTCCGCCGCATATTGGGCGCCCTTCCATATTCCGGCAACTTGCTCCTGGAGGTAGACGTGCGTAATTCCCGGTTCCAGGACCACACCGTCTTCCTGTCGGAGGCAAGACAGCGTGCCGGGAGACTCCTGCCGAACCATTCCACGGGTAAGGCCTGAGTCGGACCAATTGAAGATGGGAGGAACCGCGGATGACCGCAGACTTACGCAGATGTCCAGACGGAGATGCAGGCTATATCCGCGTCCATCTGCATCATCTACTGTTACATCTCTTTCCGAACTGCATCGTTCAGACTAAGGTGGAACACTTATGAAATGTCCTGTCGATAGACTGATACTGGATCGAATCGGCCCCGAAAGCGCCACGGTGGGAATGATCTCGCTGCCGCTGCCACGCGACGCGGCACCGAAGCTTGCGATAGCGCATTCCCGTTCGGCCATGCACGACATCGCGTGGTGGGAACGCGACAGGGTGCCGCGGCGCACACTTGTGTTCGTGGTCGACAACAAGGGTGTCCCGCAGACTCTCAAGGCGACAACCGCGCGAAAAACCGGCGACGGCAAGCGCAAGAACAAGGCCGCATCACGCTGGAAGGTGGAGGCCCGCATCACCAGGGAGAAACTCGACTATACCCCGCACAAGTTTTCCGATATCGCATCACTGAGGGGTGTCCCCGCCGCCGAGTGTACAACCGTCGAATCTGAGCTTGAACTCCAGTACGGCAGCCGATCACTGGTCCTCCAGATGGGCGCCACAGAAAAGGATGGGAAGACCGGTCCCCACTACTGGCAGAGTGTGCAGGTCGATCGCCTCTGGGCCAACAACGTGGTTGAGGCCGTCCGCATCGGCGGCATAATCTACAACGGTGACAGCTACTTGTGGTCCGACCTCTTCCTCCTGCTCTTCGCCAACGGCGTGGCCCATGCTGCCCAACATTTCGTCACAAGCCTCCTTCACCCCGAAAGCTATGACTTCCAGGGCCTGCCCGTGATCCGGATGAGTGGCGACATCAAGCCAGTGAATGCCGTCATGCCCGCCGACGGCAGCCGATTCGCGCTGGGCAACGTGATCCTGAACCTGGCGGAAGCATTGCCGCTGTGCAGCAAGGAACACCCGGCGAAGCTGGAAGCATCAGGCAACAGCGTGTTCTATTGGCCCTTTGATCGCACGTTCAACCCCCAGAAGGCCGATGCAGGTCCGCTGGAGTGGGCGCCCGGCATGGCGCGCACGGTGCGGTTCCAGTTCAGTCTGTCGGATGCCGAACCGGTCATTGCCCGTTACCGCGCGCCGTCGTGGTGGTATGCCCTCGCCGGCGAACCGTGGCCGGGCGGTTTCCTCCCCGCTGCCGGCCGATACAGCGCCGTCGCTTCCCTGAGAACAGACGCCATCCGGGCAAAGGCAATGAGCCGAGGCCGATTTGATGCCGGGTCCGCGGGTGAGGACAACGACGGTTTTGCCGGCTCGGGTCTGATGCGGAACTACTACCTTACCGGCCGCCCCGAGGTCTTTGCCGACGCCCTGGAGTACTGTTACTTCTGGGCAGACTGGGCGGTGGACCACAGGGATTTTTCCGTGCACCAGTGGATCGGCGGATGGGGCTGGAAGACCTGCGCCTATACGAAGTTCCGCGACGTACTCACCGGCTACCTGGAAACAGGCGATCCCTACTTGAAGGACACCGCAGAGCTGTCGGCCGAGCGGTACTGGATGTGGTTCCGCTCGAACTGGCCGCGCTGCTCGATCGGGCGCGATTCGTTCGAGATGAGCGGCTGGGCTTGGCTGTGGCGGTTCCTGCGGACCGAACATGCCCGCGACCGGGTGCGGGAACTGGCACGGATGCTCAAGACGGTGCTCGAGACGCGCGGCGTGGTCGGCGGCCAGATGGGAGTCGGACCTCACCCCGGTTACCTCTCGTCTCTCTACATGAGCGGAATCTGCATGATCAGCCTGCTCGAGATGGCGGAAGCGGAACAGGAGGAAGGAAATACGGAGGCCATCCGTGGTCTCCTGGATCTGCTTCATCGCGTCCATGTCCAGTTCAACCGTGCTGACGTCGAACTCTTTCCAAGCAGCTACAGTCCCGGGAAAAAGGACTGGCATGCTTACAAGGACGGATGCTGGGTCGGGTTGGCGTCACGCATCTACCCGGAAATGATCCGCCTCCAGGGCCATACGGACGATGCGACACTCCTCGGCCTTTCGCGCAGCGTCGCTGCCGGCATGACCGTCGAGACAGTTGTTACCCGGAATCGCGCCGGAGACGCCCTGCTGCAGCCACCCTTCCATGACGCGCTGATGCTGGGCTGCCGCGTCAGCGGAAACGGCGTCATCATCAGCCCAATCGGCGGCCCCGAACACTGGGCCCCCGAATACTCGGTGTCCACCCCGTTCGGTATATTGCACATCTCGGTAATCAGGGAAGGCAAACGGATGAAGTTGGCGTTCCGTGCTCCGGCTCGCTTCCCGGTCAGCGTCCGGTGGTCCGGCAAATCAGTCAAAACAACCAGTAACGGCACTGCAGAGTTCAAAGCAGGATGACAGGGACCCAGATGTTGACACTGCCCTGCAAAGAAGACTTCGATGAAGCGCGTGACAGGCTCACCCGGTGGTGGCGCGGCGAGTCCCTTCGCCGCTGAACGCGAGCGCGATTGCAGCGGCACGGGCAGTGCCGGTTTTTTCCCGAGAACCGTATATGAGCGCATGGCAGACAGTTCTGGAGATGAATCGTACCCGCGCGGTGGTCGCAGGAAGCGCAGAGGCACTCCGGTCGGCCATCCGCCGCGGCGCCGACCTGCGGATCTACACTGAGTTCAAGCACAACGAACACATCGAACCGGGTGCAAAGAATGCCGAAATGGTACGGGAGGTAAGCGACTTCCGGGTCACCTATCTGCTCGAGAACCGCTGGGTGGCGGGCATCATGAACCTGCGGATGCCGATCAGCCCGCCTGACGGGTTCGGCCCGCGTCCATCGATGTCCTTTTTCATGTACAACGAGGACGGCAGGCAGGCCATTGCGCGTCCGTACCTGGACGGCAGGCCGCCCACCAGTGTCCCGGGCCCCTCCCCGCTTGACGACCACAGCGACATGCCGAAGTACCACCAGCACGACGGGTGGGATGCTGCCACCAATGCCCCGAGCAGCAATTTCACATACGACTTCGACGTGTTCAGGTACATCGTACGCGACGAATGGCGCGAAATCCTCTCTCACGACCGCGATGGCGCTGTGACCGGCGGATCGCTGGATGCCCTCGCCGAAGCATTCTCTGCCGGGGCAGAGATCAAGGTCGGGATCCGGGGCCTCTGCCATGACCTCGGCAGTGACATGGACCATGAGGTGTTCGTCCACGCCGGGCCGGGCTACTACAGTACGGAACGGCGCCTGTTCTGCGCCGGCACCCAGCCGGTTGTCCGTGTCAAACCCGCAATTCCCATGCGCTATGAAAGCCGCGGCTGGGATTTCGGCTGGCTCATGCCCCGTACGGACGGCTATGTTGCCCTCTGGTTGTGTAATCCCTACAAGCTGGAGTTCCACAAGAGCGAAGGACACCATGCAATTCGCTGGTTCGCGCGATAGGACAGAAAGCGGTTCAGCAAAGGAAACTTCCACAGTCCGGCAGAAGGACATTCGCCTTGCCCTGGAGTCACTTGGCATCCGGCGTGGACATGCCATCGTTGTGCACAGCTCGCTCAAGAGCTTCGGCCGCGTCGAGGGTGGCGCCGGGGCGGTGGTGGAAGCGTTGTTGGAAACAGTGGGCCCGCAGGGACTGGTGACCATGCCGGTTTACTCGTCCAGCACAGACGCAAACGGCGACCTTCAACGGAAACCGGCTCAAGACGCTCCAATCTCAACAGGCATAATCTCCGCGACGTTTGGCCGGAACCCGCAGGCGGTGTTTGCACCCCACCCTCTTTACGCCTACGCTTTCTACGGCAAGGGTGCATCAGAGCTGGCACGCAAGTGCGAGAGGCTGCTGGTGCCGTACGGTCCTGACCAGCCGCTAACCTGCCTCTTCCCGCGCAATAGTTTCATTGTACAGCTCGGAGTTGACGACTTCACCAACACCTCCATCCACGTGGCCGAGGAACTGGCCGATCCGCCATACCTGGCTGACAAGAAATCCGTCAGCAGCATCACGGTGGACGAGTTCTTCCAACTGCCCGTTCAACGGCGCCGTGAGATCCTGGTCAAACACCGGACCGGGCCGCGGCGCGATTTTTCACTGTGCACGCCGCTGATCACGGCAGCCGGACTGCGGCGAACCGCAATAGTTGGACAGGCAAACGTATCGGTCACCGATTTCTGCGGCATGTGCCGCCTGCTGACGGATGCATTGCGGCACGATCCGCAGCTGATGATCAGGCGTCCCGCGGGATCGCCAAGGACTTAGCCGGAAAGATTCAGCTGAAGATGAGAGGAACCGCAGACAAACGCAGATTTACGCAGATGTCCAGACGGAGATGCAGCCTGCAATTCGGTTCACCGGAAGGTGAGCCGAATTGCAGGCTGCCATCAGCGCCCATATCCGCGTCCATCTGCGTCATCTGCGGTTACATCTCTTTCCGAATTGGTGCATCATTCCGGCTAGGTAAGGAGTCTTCATGCAGCTTGAACGTATCTTCCGTAAGATGATCGAAGTGGGACGTAAGGCCGAGTGGCGCGACCAGGCCACGCTTGACGCGCAGTTGGCAAGGCGACGCGCCGAATACGACGCGCTGACCGGCTATGAAAAGAAGTACTACGATCTGGAACGACTGAAGAACCCGTTCGGCTGTTCCCGCATCTGCTCGGGAGCGCCGGACCTCGACGTCCGCAGCATGATGGTCGGCATCAACTGCACGATGTCCGGCATCCTCTATGCCGAGAGGCTTCGCGACCGCGGCCGCCGCATCGACGCCTTCTTCGCCCACCACGGTATTCCGCCGTCCGGTGACCTTTACCCGGACATTACCGGGACGCACTACAATGTCCTTGTCGATTACGGCGTGCCGGAGGACAAGGCCCGACAGATCGTTGACCGCACGATCCGTGACTATACCCTGCGCATGGGCAACGAACCATCCGGCCTTGAACGGCATACCGACATGGCGCTTTTCAACGTTCATAACCCTATAGACAACCTTTTCGGGCTGCGCACGGCCCGGCAGATTGCACAAGAACAGCCGGAAACAATGGCGGAGCTGATCGAACTGCTCCTGACCATGGAGGAATTCGCCATCGACGCGCGGTATAATGTCCTGCCTGAGATTGCCGCGGGTACTCCGGGGTCGAGGGTCGGCCACGTCTATCTCGACGTGCTGGGCGGCATCTGCCTGAACGACGAGGAACTGACCGCCCTGCTGGCCACCGGCAAGGTGAACACGGTCGTACGGCTCGCCTACAACAACTGCATCCGGATTTGCCGGGAAGCCGGCGTGAACCTGGTCCTGATCCCGCACAACGCCCATGATAACGTCGGAATCAACCTCATGCTCGACCAGGTCCTCTCGGAGGAACCGATCGACATTATTCCAGTTGACGGATTCTACCGCGTCCAGCGGCCTCCCATGACGGATTTCCGCTGGCCCAAACCGGCAGGATGAAAGGCATGGCGACGATGGCTGACTACCTGAAACTCGATGAACCGTTGACGGTCAACCACGAGTACTCGGATTGGGGCACGGACCCCGACAGCGGCGCCGTAGTGCGGCGGTTGACCAGCGCGGCGGCGCACAGCAACAACATCTACTGCGAGAAGCCGCGGGGCTCGCCCGACGGCACGCGGCTGCTCGTGGCTCGCTGGCTCGGTGTGCCCCCATCGAATTGCTGGCTCTACGTCGCCGACCTCAGGAACGGCAGCCTGACCCTGGTGGAGAGCGATCTGGCGATGCCCGACCAGGTGAACATCTCCGTGGCCAACGTGCCGTGGGGCGAGTGGAAGTACTACAACACGATCGACGGCTCAGTCCGCCGGCTTTCGCTGGTCACGCTGGAGCGGCAGCAGGTCATGCCTCCCGGCACGTTGCGCCCGCAACCGCTGGCCTACCTCGAATCGATCACGCCGGACGAGAGCCTGCTGATCGGCGCGGAGTTCACCGACGACCGGGGTCGGCAGGATTTTGGCCGTCAGCAGGGATTCACGCTGGATCTCCGGACAGGCAGGAAAC
>Ga0172371_10003831_pt1 | contig 23153 bp, 13 predicted proteins | sample Lak12m_FD_114543 | JGI IMG/M metagenome (GOLD analysis project Ga0172371, IMG submission 114543) | Freshwater microbial communities from Kabuno Bay, South-Kivu, Congo - kab_022012_12m | ecosystem: Environmental > Aquatic > Freshwater > Lake | place: Democratic Republic of the Congo: South-Kivu...
CCGGAGCGGTCGGCGTGGCCCGCGCCCGAAACGCCAGCGGGCCAATCTGCAGGCGCGGCAGGCCGATGACGGCAGCCGCGGTCGTGACAGTCGCGAGAAGCAGGATGAGCAAGATGGGCCGGAGCCGGATTTCCATGCGCGAGACCCCCGTATTGCGTCAGGCAAAGATCGCAGGGCAAACAAAAAAAGGGGTCCCCGCCTGGGAACCCCTTTCGAGGGTCTACTATATCATACTGGTCGATAGATGTCAAGTATTGCGGCGCTCCAATTGGCCTGTCGTCCATTTCTATAGCTTCGTGAGAGTCTATGTACTGTTTTGACATCAGTTATACCATCTGGTATAGTAACCACATGGTATAATCCGTGTAATATCAAAACCCTGCCTTGCAGAGGCCATAACCAGGAGTGCGAGCCATGTTGGACTATCTCTACCCCGTTGACGAACGCGCGTTGTTCACCGATCGCGACCATCACCTGGGGCTGCTCGAGCTGTGCGGCGCCGAGCTCCAACAGGGACGCCGCAAACACCTGGCGCTCCTGGGTCTGCGGCGCATCGGCAAGACCCTCATCCTCAAGGAATTCATCCTGCGCTGGCTCCAGCGTCCCAGGACGGCCGATCTCCCCAGTGTCCTTCCGATCTACATGGACCTCAAACGCCTGGGGCTGTCGCCGGAATCGTTTGCAGTGGAGTATATCGGCTCCGTACTGTACTGGTACCTTGAGAAAGGTGAGGGCCGCTGGGATGAGTATGCGCGACTGCCCGTGTTGCTGCGCGCTGCGAGTGGCCTGGGCAATCCGGCCGTGCTCGATATGGTGCTGGAACTGGACGCCAATCTGCGCCAGCAGGTCATCCCGCAACGCCGGTTGTTGGAACTGGCCTTCAGTTTCCCGGAAGTTCTGGCGCGCGAACAGGGCGTGCGTTTCTTGATCTGTATTGACGAGTTCCAGGACCTCGGCCTGCTCTCCAACTTCCCGCAGGTCGGCGACGTGTTGGACATCTTCCGCTCGGAGCTGCAAACCCAGTCGGCCGTGACCTATGTGGCCGCCGGGTCGGCGATCAGCCTGATGGAGGGGATCTTCCACCAGGCGCGCTCGCCGCTCTTCGTCCACTTCCGCAGTGAACGCGTCGGGCCGTTCGGCCGCGCGGAGAGCGACGAGTTGGCGCGCAAGGCATTGGTCGGCGCGGAGCTGCCCGCCGATGCCGCCCAGACCCTTTACGCCTGGACGCGCGGCCACCCGTTCTATATCTATGCCGTCGCCGAGCGCATGCGCGAGCTGATCCTGCTCTCCGGTCGGGCGGCCGATGCGCAACTTGTGCGGGAAGCCTTCGTGTTGGAGACCCTTTCTAGCGCCGGCCGCATCTACAACCTCTGTCGCTACGTGATTGAGGAGTCTATGGGCCAGGCCCGCGGCCAGGCGCTTTTGCGCCTGCTCCTGCAGATCCTGGCGGAGTCGGAGGCTCCCTTGACCCTGACGGAGCTGGCACAGCGGCTGCGCCGGCCGGCCGGCGCCACCCGCGCCCTGCTGAACCGCCTGGGCGAAGTAGATCTGGTGACGCAGCAGGATGGGGCTTATGACCTGCCCGATCCCGTGCTCAAGATCTGGCTGGCCTACTTCCATGCCGGCGTGGAGCTGCTCACCGTGCCGCGGCGCGAGATCCTGGAAGGGTTGGTCGCCGACATGGCGCAGCGCTATCAGCGGCTCAGCAGCGAATTGGGCCTGGCCAAAGAAAGCCAGGTGCGCGAGGTGATGGTGGCCTTTGATGGCCGCCAGGCGTCAGGCCGCCTCTTCGGTCGGCCAGTCGGCGACGCCATACGACTGCCAACCTTCACCCGCGTGGCAGCCTACCAGAGCGAGGATGGACAGGTCGAGTTGGACGCGGTCGCAGAAGGACCCGCGCCCTGGCTGGTGGAGGTCAAGTGGCGCAATCGGCCGGCCAGCCGGGCCGACCTCGCGGCCTTTGCACAGAAGGCTCAAATCGTGGTTGAGCGTCTCAAGCTGGCGAGCGCGCCGACATTGTGGCTGATTTCGGGAGGCGGGTTTAAGGCGTCGGCGCTGGCGTATGCTGCGGACGCCGGCATCCTGGTCAGCAACGCACAGGAGGTGCAGGAACTGGCGGAACTGCTGAGAGTACGGTTTGGCAAGTAGGCTGGCGTAACTACCTGGGACGCTGGCAGCGAAGGCTTCCGACAACCGATTCAGGGGACTGATCTACCATGAACAACGCGCCCATCTCTAGTCCTATCATCCTCCTGGTAGACGACGATGCCTTCAACCGTGAAGGCATGCATCTCTTCCTCGAGCAAGAAGGTTTTGCCATCCTCGAAGCCGGCGATGCCGTGACCGCCTGGCGAATGCTCACTGCATCTGAGACCGGCGCGCCCGCAGCAAACGCGGCTGTCATTGACATCTCGCTTCCGGCAGAGCCAGGCTTCAAGGCCCAACCGAGCTACAGTGTAGGCATCCAACTGGCCGCACAGATCAAGGAGGCGTATCCGGCCTTCGGGATCGTGCTCTTTTCGGCCTATGAAGATCGCGGTGCGGAGGTTTTGGAGCTGATCCAGGAAGGCCGCCGCGGCGTCGCCTACAAGCTCAAAGGTTGCCAACCAGCCGCGCTGCTGGCGGCCTTACGCGGGGTGATGGCCGGCCAGGTAGTCATTGACCCCGATGTGACCAACGTCCATTCCCTTGCTGATCGGCTCTTTCAGCGCCTGGCGCCAGAAGAGCGCTCCTATGTCGAAGCCGCTGTGGGGCTATTGGCGCAACTCACCCCGCGCGAGCGGGAGGTGGCGAATCGGGTGGCGGCCGCGCACAGCAACGAGGGAATTGCTCGTGCGCTCGCCATCGAGCCAAAGTCGGTCGAAAACTACGTCAGCCGCATCTACGACAAGTTGAACCTGAGCGACGCGCCCCCCTACCTGCGTAGGGTGGTTCTCCTGGCCCAGGCGTGCATCATCTTCGATCTGCAGGAGAAATAAGGATGAACGCTGAAAAACAGGTTCTAGACTTCATGGCATGGCCCGCTTTTTTCGACCAACTGGCGCAACTGGGTCGCCGGTATGGGCTTGATGTACTCCTGACGTTGACACTCTTGGGCGGCATTGCTGGCACAGTGAACTTGTGGCGCGATATCGGCCGGCCGTTCGGCGGTTACATGGTCATGAACGACATCCTGCCCAATGCATGGCGAATTGATGAAGCGACCCCGCCGTGGTGGCCGGGCGTCAACAACACCGGCTTGACCCAGCGTGACACCCTGGTCACGGTGGACGGTGACAGCGATATCCTGAACCAGGGCCGCATCTACCAGGCGGCCCTGGCCCACAAGGCAACCGCCGTCGAGGTCACGGCCGAGCATCGCGGCGCGCTCATCCAGGCGCGCGTTCCCGTGCTTATTTTCTCGGCCAGGCATTTCCTCGAAATCAAGCTGCCTGACCTGATCATCGGATTCAGCTTTTGGTTGTTGGCGCTGATGATCTATCGTCTGCGCCCCACTGAGCCACTCAACCGCGCTTACGCCATCATAGGCGCTCTGGCAGCGGCTCTGATCATAGGGTGGCGGCAGACTCTGTTTGAGGACACAGCCCACTTTGGGCCGTTGCTGTGGCTTCCTGAGCTACTCGGCCTGAGCGCAGCCTTTCTCTGCCCAACGGCTGTCCATGCTGCTATCCTGCTGACAACGCCTGATCCTGGTCACAGACCATCACGGTCTCATCGGGTGGTGCTCTGGATCGGCTACCCGCTGGCGCTTCTGGCGTCGCTCATGTGGTGGGCCTCGCGGGTCTTGCTCTGGATTAGCGGCTGGACGCCGTTGGCCGGTCGGCTGGACCGGACGGCCTACGTCACGGCGCTCAGCGGCGGCGTGGCCTGTATTGCGTTTGTCATCTTCCGCTTTGTGTGGGCGCTGGGGCCGGGTCATGCCCCGCCCCGCGTGCGCAAGCAGGTCGTCGGCATTCTGGCCGGCATCGCCTGTGCGCTGCCGATGATCTTCATCAACTATCGGGCAGGATTGATGTACCCAGGGTCGTCATTCTGCTGCGGTGGGCTCGATCTGCGTTATCTCTACCTCGCCTTTCCCCTCGCCTTTGCGTTCGTGATCCTGCGCTACCAGGCCTTTCGCGGAACGCATCCCCTGTTCATTGCGGTGCTGTTCCTATCGGCCGGCGCGCTGCTGGCCAGCATCGGCGATTGGCTGGCGCGCGGATCGCTGGCTGCGGGCGGCGTGGGAACGACTGAATTTGATCTGGCTGTGCACTCCCATTCCCTGGCGCTTGTCGCCCAGGCGCCGCCGTTTGTGCCGCTCCTGGCCGTGGTATTGGCGGCCGGCGCGGCCGGCGCTTTCCTGCCCCAATGGTTTAGCCGTCTCTTCCGGTGGGAGGCCACCAGCTACGGCGCAGCGCGACAGTTCGGGCAGGCGATGCTCCAGCGTCTCGACCTCACCACACTACCCCGGGAAATGACAACTGCCCTGGCGTCGGCGCTGCACCTGGACCAGGCGGCGATCTGGCTATGGCAACCGATCGCGGGTGTGTTTAGCCTGGCTGGCGGGACGGGAGCGCCAAGCCACACGCTGCCGGACAGCCTATTGCCCCCATCCTCCATTGCCCTGGGCCAGTCGGCTTACATCGGTCCAGACGCGGGGCCGATCGCAGCCTGGCTCTACCCGCTGCAGACGTGCGGTTTCGAGGCGGCAGCCCCCCTCAACACTCCAGGTGTCTCCGGCGAGGCGCGAGTCGGCCTGCTGGCGCTCGGCAAACGCATCGACGAGGAGATCTTCCACACGCGCGATCTCGAGATCATCGAGCTGATCGCCCAACAAGCCGCGTTGTTCCTGCTGACCGCCCAACAAATCGAGCGCCTGCGGGAAGTACCTCGCCGGGTCACCGAAGCCCAGGAGCGCGAGCGGTTTCGACTGGCCCAAGAGCTTCATGACACGATCCAGCAGTTCCTGGGCCGGCTGCCGTTCTACCTCCAGGTCAGCCGCACCAGCGTGCGCAGCCAGCCCGAACAGACCGAGGCGCTCCTCCAGCGCTGTATCGCCGACGTGGAGAGCGCAGCCCAAACAGTGCGGCAAATCCGTGGGGAGCTGGCGCCGATCCAACTGGAGAGCAAACTGACGCAGCCGCTGGTGGACTTGCTGGAGCGCTTCCGGGCCCGCACTAACCTGATCGTGCAGGCCGAGATCGCAGCCGACATAGACGCCAAGCTGTCACCGGCGGCCCGCCACGCCTTATATCGGGTGATCCAGCAAGCGCTTGACAACGTGGACGTCCATGCCCGCGGCGCCAGCCGGGTCGAGGTGGCCGTACGCAGCGCTGATCGGCAGGTACAGTTCTCCGTCACGGACGACGGCTGCGGCTTCACCGAAGCGCAGCGCGCCCAGGCCGAGACGTCCGGACATTTCGGCCTGCGCTCCATGCAGGCCAGGATCGGCTCGCTGGGCGGCGGGCTGACCGTGACCTCGGGGCCGAATGGCGGGGTCGCCGTGCAAGGTTGGCTGCCATCCCCTTGATTTTGAGGGGTTTTCCCTCTTTCGCCCATCGTTCGTTTGGGTTATTATGCGCCAGGTAGCCTCATACATCGCCACTACACCAGGAGGAGGAACACATGGTCGCCTGTCCGCGCTGCGGCAGCCAGGATGCCGTCCTGAAAGTCAGCTCCATCGTCTCCGGCGGAACCTACGAGACCACTTTTGAGATGCCCGCCCAGGGGCAGATCGGCGGGCACAAATTCTACGGAACTGTGCAACAGAAGGGAGTCGCTCAGACCGCGCTGGCACAGAAGTTGAACATTCCCAGGTCAGAAAAAGCGTGGAAGGCTCTTGCGGATGAACGCGTTAAGCAAGCGGAGGTAACATACCGGCGGAAGAATCCCGTTCCGAAAATGGGCTGTCTATACCCAGTTGTCCGCTTGGTAGGGTGGCTCTTCATACTTCTCGGTATGCTCAGTTGGACCCTGGAAAATGACCCGAAGTTCGGGGTCCCTGGGATGCTTGCAACAGTTGCTGTCGGTTATTTGCTGGGGTTTGGGCTCGTGAAGCTGGCACCTACATTCAAGCTCTCTGATTACAAAGCCTGGGAAAGGGACCTCGCAGTGACCAAAGCACAAGCCTTGCAAGAGGGAATCCAGCTCAGAGCCAGAGCTTCCGCTCGCTGGGACCGTCTCTACTACTGCCATCGTGACGACCTCGTATTCTTGCCAACCGAAGGCTTATCCGCCCCATCCTCCGACATGATGCGCATGTTGATGCTAGCCTGACGCCGGATTCAGCGTCTGCCCCGTCGGGAGGCCATTTTGTATTACAAGACCACCCTCTCTGGCCTCTATCCCAAAGAAAGGATCGCCGACGTGATCTGGCGCGACCTGGGCACGGTCTGTCAGACGGAGATTGCCCGGCAGGAGCAAACCAGCGAGCAAATCCAGCTCAAGATCGAGGTGTGGCATCACGAGTATGATCTGTACACCTGGAAGCTGACGGGCATGTTCGAGCGGCCCGCGACAGGTCAGTTCAAGTACAGCAGCAACGCCGTCGTGACGCTGCGCGACTGGCGGATTACCCCTTGGGCGTCGCCTAGCAGAGCCGGTCAACCGGGCTGCGAGGTCACCATCGAACACCCTGAGTACGATATCTGCGCCCGCACGGTCAGTAAGGCGCTGCAAAAGCTGCTCGCGCCGGGGGAATTGATCGTGGATCCGACGGATGCATATTGAGATCGGCATCGGCCTTAACAACAAGAAGGCGACAATGTTGAATCTGCTCTATACCGTCCTTCTATTTGGTTGGATTTATCTGATGGCCCAAGCGGCGGGAGGCAAGATTTCGCCGGCGTTGTTTGTGCTGGCTACGCTCGGCATCTTTGGCCTGTGCTGGACGCTGGCGCGTCACGAACAGGGTGCGGAGAGTAGCAACGGCTGGGGCACGAAACTCTATGGCCACCGGCGATCAGCAAACGGGCACATCACAACCAAGTGGATTACAATCCTCTACCTGCCTCTGATTCCAGTGCGCTCCTACGAGGTGTTGCGCGAGGAGCAAGGCCGCAGTCTGAATCTGCTGGTCTACTCGTCGGATTCGTCTCGCCTCGCAGTGGTTCCATTGCCCGGGCTGGGACTATGTTGGCCCCAGGTCTCCTTACTGCTGCGCTGGCGTGGGGAGGTCTCGCGGCGGCTTTTCTTTTGGTTTGGTATCTTTTGCGGTAGAGCAATGTTCGATGCTCCTCTCTACATTCACGACATGAACGCGCCGGCCGCGCTGATCGAGACGGCATTCCTGAGCAACCGTGGCGACGCGAAACTCCTGACTGAGCGGCCAGGGGATTTCGCCCTGGCGATCACGGACGCGGCCGAGCGCTATTTTGAGTCGCCTGACCAGTGAAGCTGCACAGCATCGAGACGGTAGGCTGAGTTTGGATGCGCTGACCGATGCGCTGTGAGCCGATGACTTGCCTTCCACCCTGGAGCAGTCGAAGCGATCCGATGATCGCTTGCGCTACGCGATGACCGGCCACGATCGGTGGAACACGCATTTGACGCTAATATGAAGGCTCGCGCCTCGCCAACCCCACACGCTGCGCTCCGCCGCTACGGTTGAGGCCGGACCTAACGATTTCTCCGAGAGTTATCCACAAGTCATCAGCGGATCGTGTTTGGGTGAAAGCCGCTTCCAAGCGCACTCTCAAAGGAGACAAAGGAGATGATCTCATGAGACATAGCAATATTCCAAAGGCGGTTTCTGGTTCAATGGTCGTACTGATCTGCTGTGCGATAGTGGCAATATCCGGCCCCCCAACCCTTGCTTCACTCCATGCAACGGGCATGATGACCACCCTGACACCTATTTCGAATGTCGGTCAGGCCTTACGACCAGAAGGGGGCCCTCCATACTGCGAGTGCGTAGACTATGCTCGGTATTATCATGATCTACGACAAATATCCGGTGACTACCCAACCGCGAATTCGCTTGTTGAGCCTCAACGAGATGGGGGATTGTGGATGACTCGTCAGGGGTTTAGCCGCACGACCAACCCAATGCAGGGTGACCTGATCGTCCTGCACCACGGCCCTGTGGCCTATGGATACAACGGCATTGACCCCAAAGTGGACGCCATGACCGGTTGGGCCGGTCACATCGGAATAGTCATAGGGAATATTAGGGTAGCCGATAACGGTGCCACATGGGTGATAAACATGCGGAGCGCGAATTGGCACGGGTATGCTGTAGGGGTCTCAGACTTCCAGTGCACTGATGTTACACAGGAGGATATTCGTGTACCAGCCAATAGCCCGGCAGTTTCCTTTTGGAGCAAGGGTGGCGGCTCTCCGCCGCCGCGCCAGATAACGCTTAATGTAACAGTCAAGCTAGAGAATCCTCAGCGACTGAGTAACTTTAGCCATAGCAACCAGGTTGCGGTTGTAATGCTACAACCCGGCACAAGCCAAATCGTGATCGGACCCCGAGTCATCAATACAGACGCGAATGGATATTCAGGAGGGCTGAGTATCAGTGTCGACCGGTCAGGAACATATGACATTTGCGCCAAAGCCCGCCACTACCTGGGTCAATGCGCTCGCAATGTGTTTGTGAGCCCTGGAAACACGATCAACCTCGATTTCAGCAATGGTGGCGCGCAGCCGGCTTGGCTAGGTGATATTGACAGCTATGGCGAGGATAATCAAGAAAACACGCTAGACTTCGAAAGGATCAAAGCCGCCTGCATCGCACACTGCGGAGGGCCATATCCAGAATTCGACATGAACCGGGATGGAGTCTTTGACACTCAGGATTTCTCGCTGGTGGCCTACCGCGTGCAACATGACTTTCGTGGCGAGGGGTATTTCGGTCAGCCCTTTGTCATCGCGGCGGAGTCGGCGAACACGTCCGGCGCCGAGAGTGAGCCACGTGTCGCTGGGAGTATCAGCCTGGATCCGCTCTTCTCGGGCTGGGTGTTCACTGGAGATGTCAAAGAGCAGGCTATCATTTTGGACACGGGTGGAGATTCAGTTGGGAGTGTTGACGTAATGTTGTACTACGATCCAGCCGTGATCGAGATCCTGGATGAAGATGGGGGCACGCCAGGCGTGCAAATCCGGAACGCCGGCCTCTTTCCAGGAATCTTCCGTAACTCAGTAGACGCGACGCGCGGGGTGATCTGGTTGTCGGTGGGCTATGGCGACAACACCAGCCAATTCAATGGTCGAGGCGTCGTGGGAAGCTTCCGCTTCCGAGCATTGACAGGTACTCCTCAGGCAGGATACACCAGTATCATTCCAGTCGTTGCTGCAGGTCGGTCTACCGATTCCAACGGAGCGCAATACGGTTCAGCGCGCGACATCTTGGCTTCGGGATCTGTTAATGCTTTCGTCATCCTGGGTCCACTGCGACCATCACCAGTGATGTCGCTGACGCCAGCATCCGACAGCGTTTTGGGTGGCGGATCACTCAGAGCTACAGCTCAGATTAGCGACCCAGGCAATCAGGTTGATTGTGTGGGCTTCACTCTATCTCCATCGACCGGCGATGCAACATCAGCAGAAGATTGTGATAGCTCAGATGGTTGGAGCGTCACACTGGACACCAGTTCCATTCCAGACCAAGTGGGGGTCAGGCTGAGTGCAGGAACAGTGCTGCGCTCCACGTTGGCTGCGTACGGCATCGAAAGCACGAATCTAACGTTGGACAGGACCTCCCCTCAACTCGACGCAGTGAGTTTCACCCCGAACGTGCCCGTTTCGGGGCAGCAGGTGGTAGTAGAAGTGCATGTTCGAGACAACCTGGGCCCTAACGTACACCTTGAGCTATGGGCGAACAAAGCGACCGACGGTTCAGACAGTGGTGAGTGGGTGCGTGCAGACTGGGGTGACTTTCTGCATCCCAATAGTGCTCAGATTTGGCTGTACTGGGATACGAACGGTTTCGTAGCCGGTTCCCATCTGGTAACGATAACGATGCGCGACGATGCCGGGAATTGGAACGCCTGGACAACGACCTGCACAGTGAGCACGAATGCGCTCAAGACTGTTGCATACCTCCCCCTAGTAGGCAATGGGTACTCAGGTGCTCAACCCTACTATCGCATCACTTCAGTGTTGTGTGATAAGGTGCTGGATGTCGAGTGGGGTTCTCGGGAAGATGGAGCTCCCATGATCGTGTATCCGTGGCATGGTGGCATCAGCGAAATCTGGTACTTGGAGCCAACCGAGGGCGAGCATACCCTCATACGTTCGGCATTGAGCGACAAATGCCTGGACGTACCTGGAGGAACGGATCAAGGGGGTGTACGACTCATCCAATGGCGGTGTCATGGGGGCGAGAACCAGCAGTGGCGGTTGATCCGATTGGGAGACAGTTTCGTTGTTGAGTCCAGACAGAGCAGGAAAGTGTTGGATGTGTGGAATGGGTCGTGTGAAGATCATACGCCGGTTATTCAATGGGATCGTCATGATGGAAACAACCAACGATGGCGTCTGATACAAGTGCAGCGGCCAACCCAGTAGAAACCTTCGTGTGAAGCACACCGTGGGGGTCGAGGGACGCACACTTCGCCAGAAGTCACCCGCAGGTGCAACAGACACGAAAAGCGTTGACCTCCCTGGGTCAACTCCCAGGATGCCAGGGATTCACCAGTTGTCAAGCGGCGGTCATGCGGGGGGAACCTGGAAAACTCCCCGCACTCCATTGCTCTAGCTCAATTTCCTTCCGAACAAGAATCACGCAAAAGTGAGAGTCCTAGGGAAATTGTAATTAGAGCTATCTGGGCAAGTTGCGCTTTTCTCGAGGATAGGGGTATACTTGGTTTTGCATAGCTAAAGCCAATTGAATCAACAAAGGAGCCGACCAGTTAGCATTTGGACGGTTCCTTATCTGCCTCTTGCAGAATCCAAGAAATGGGTTTTGTCGCCTCGGTTGTAACAGGATCATTATCCAATTACAGAGGCTGCGAATCCTTTCTAAGGTTCGCGACCTCTTTCTTATCCTGACCATACCGTCTGAGCGGTTCGATGGGTGACAGTTTGTTTTCGACCTCGCTCACCAGACATAGACAGGAGTCTCCAAGATGCCCTACGAGATCATGGCGACCGCCAAAACACCGGCGCTGGTCATTTATCTGCTTGATGTCAGTGCCTCGATGAACCAGTCTCTCGGAAGCAAACGTCGGGTTGACACCGTGATGGATGCGCTAAAGGCTGCGCTCCAACAAATGGTCTTTCGTTCGACCAAAGGAGGGCGGCTTTCCCCGCGATATCGGATTGCCATGATCGCCTATAGCGATCATGTGTATGATCTCCTGGACGGGATCAAGACCGTGGATCAAGTGGCGCACATGGGTGTTCCGGATCTCAGCCCCATGCGCACCACCGAAACGGCGGCTGCGTTTACGCAAGCCGAAAAAATGCTGCGGGCCGAACTGCCCAACTTGAGCGCCTGCCCTGCGCCGCTGGTATGCCACATGACGGATGGCGAATACACGGGCGGCGATCCTGAACCGATTGCCAGGCGCATCATGGAGATAAGAGTGCCGGATGGCAACGTGCTGGTCGAGAACATCTTCATCTCCGAGAAAATCCTCCCGCAGCCGGTCAACGATCCCAATAAATGGCCTGGTATTCTACCTGATACCAAGTTGGTCAACGACTACGCGCGAAAACTGCGCTCCATCTCTTCGCCTGTGCCGGCCAGCTACAGGGGCATGATGTTAGAGAATGGCTACCAATTGGCCGATGGCGCACTGATGCTACTGCCAGGTATGAGTCCCGAACTGGTCGCCATGGGGTTTGTGATGTCAACGATGACACAGGTCAGATAAACCAAGGGAGCAGCGATGCCTTTTCAAGCAGAGGTCAACCTCGAACTGCTCATTGATAGCACGCCCTGGCGGATCGCTGAGCATCCGGCCGCGCTTGGCATGCCCTATGGCCAGGAAGGGCGTGCGGCTGTCGTCTACCGACTAAACAGCGACACGGCGGCGCGAGCGATCAAGGTTTTCAAGCCGCGCTTCCGGCTGCCGTCCCTGGTATCCCTGGCGCAGAGGCTCGAGCCATTTGCAGACATGCCAGGGCTGGCCGTCTGTCAGCGCACGGTGCTGACTCCTCAACGCCACGCAGCCCTGCTTCGGCAATACCCCGATCTGACCTACGCCGTCTTGATGCCGTGGATCGAAGGACCCACCTGGATGGAAGTGGTGCTCCGTCGCGACGATCCTCAGGATGGCTCACTATCGCCGGCACAAAGCCTGACCCTGGCGAGCGCATTGACTGCGATTCTCGCCGAGATGGAGCAAAGCAGCGTCGCTCACTGCGACCTTTCCGGCCCCAACGTTTTGCTACCGCTGTTAGCTTCCTCCCCCTCGCAGGGAGAGGGTAGGGGAGGGGGGCGGACAACGGGTGAGGACGTCGCGCTGGTAGACGTGGAGCAACTCTACGGCCCTGACCTCGAACAACCCACCGTTCTGCCCGGCGGCTCGCCAGGCTATGCCCATAAGACCGCGCCCGATGGTCTCTGGTCAAGCGAGGCTGATCGCTTTGCCGGCGCGGTGCTGATCGCCGAGATGCTGGGCTGGTGCGACTCGCGCGTGCGCAACGCGGCCTGGGGCGAGCATTACTTCGATCCGGCCGAAATCCAGACGGACTCCGACCGCTATCGTCTGCTGGTCACCACGCTGCGCGAACGGTGGGGAGAGGCTATCGCTGGGTTATTCGAACGCGCCTGGCTCAGCGAGACGCTGGCCGACTGCGCTACGTTTGGCGAATGGTTGGTCAGTCTGCCGGAAGGCGCCGCCTCCTCGCCTGACATCTCCACTCAGCCTGCCGCGGACACAACAAGCCTGCTCCTGACTCGAGCGCAACGCAAAGAGAAAGAGGGCGACCTGGCCGGCGCGCTACGATGCTACCAGGATGCCCAACGGACCGCCACTAACCCGGCCCTCCAGGAAGAACTGGATCAGATCATCGCCTATCTTTTGCAGCGACAACAGCAGCAAGACAAATGGAACCAGCGAGCCAACCAGGGGCAGGCTTTTATGCGGGCCGAACGTTGGGACGAAGCCGCTCCCATCTTCGAGGCGCTGCTCCAGGAGCCGATCACGCCGCAGCAGCACCAGGCCTTCCAGGCTGCGTTGGACGCCTGTCGGGAAGAGAGCGAGCTGGCGGAACTCTTTGGCTTCGCTGAACAAGCGATGGCTGGTGGCCGCTGGGAATCAGCGGCCGAACTGCTGGATGCCATCGCCCGGCGCCGGTCGGACTATGGGCGAGGTAAGCGTCGGGTACGCGATCTGCAGGCGACTGTAGCGCACGAGCTGGCGCAGCGCAAAAGGCAGCCAGTCGCGGCGCCGTTTTGGCGAGCGCTTCTTATCGGCATGGTGGTCGTCCTCGCGCTCGGCGTGCTCGGAATCGGGGGCTGGTACGCTTACGGACGTTGGCAGGCGGAGAACCAGCGGCAGGCGCTCGCAGCCGCCACTGCCCAGGCCGCGCCGTGGCTCACTGTGACTGCACAGGCGCAAAGCACGGCGGTCGCGCTGGCGACGCAACAGGCGCAGGCCACCGGACAGGCGGCGGCGACCCAGGCAGCCATAGCGACCGAACGTGCGCTTGGGACGGTGGAGTACCAAAAGGCCATGGCGACGTTGCAGGGCGTTCACGCAGTCAACACAGCACAGGCGCAGCAGACGGGCACTGCGATCGCAGGTGAACGGGCCACCCTGACCGCCCAGGCTCGTTCGACACAGGAAGCCCTGTATCAAGCCGCGACGGAGACCGTCGAGGCGCAAGTCCGGGCGACGGCGACCGCCGAGGCGCAGGCTCGGGCGGCTACGGCGACTGCCGAAACCCAGGCAAGGGCGGTAGCGCGAGCCAATGCAACTGCAACTGCGCAGGCGGCCGCTCAGGCTCGAGCCAGGGCGCAACAACGCCCCGGCCTGGTGCTGGATTTCGAACAGAACTTGACCTGGCGTCGCGGAGATCAACCTTACGGGCAGCTTGATCGTTCAAATGCGCAAGTCTTCGCTGGAAGCTATGCTGGACGGCTCACCTACAATTTTCCGGCCGTCGGAGACAACTACGTGGCTTTCCTGGCGCGACCATCAGTATCGCTGTCCGGACAACCTACCGGCATTACCGCGTGGGTTCTTGGCAACGGGTCGGGGCACTTCTTGAACGCCTGGATCCAGGATGCTGCCGGTGAAGTTCGCGCCTACACCTTCGGTCAGGTCCAGCACCAGGGCTGGCAACAGATGACAGCCTGGTTCGATGAAACGCGTGGCTGGCCCAACGGTCATATTAGCGGACCGGATGACGGCCGTCTAGGCTTTCCCGCGAAGTTCTATGCTTTCATCCTGGACGGCGTGCCGGATGGTCAGGCCAGCAGCGGAACGATCTACATTGACGAGGTGTTCGCCACAACGGAGCCTATCCCGCAAGCACCAGAGCCTGCACCCGCGCCGCCACCGCCACCCCAGACAACCACCCGCAGCAGCCTGCTCCCGGGCATTCCGCCCATCTCACAGACGGCTCGGGCAGGTGGATTGCTCAGCTTCGGCCTCTTGCTGGGATTGGCGCTCGTCGTGGATGAGCCGGCGCGGGCTGTGCGCCGCTGGAGGCGGGGCCGGAGGCCATGATGCAGGGGATGGCCGGTCGGTGGCGGCGCGCCATCGTTGAGGCCGGTGGGCTGGTGGTCGCCATCGCCTTGCCCCTCTGCTTCAATCCCTGGGCGATGCCGCCCTTCGAGCCGGCTAAGGTGGCGCTCTTCCGCGGCGTCACGGCGGTGATGGGAGCGGCAACGGCGATCACCTGGCTCTGGCAAGTGACCAGTACTCGCAGAAGCGCCGGCCACTTCCAGGCGCGCCGTTGGTGGACAGAAAACCCGGTGGCGTTGCCCGCGTGGGGCTATTCGGCTGCCTACGTGCTCGCCACCGCGACGTCAGTCGCCCCGCGGCTGAGTCTGTGGGGGCCCAATGATAACCCGCAGGGGACGATCACTGTGTTGTGCATGGTGATTTTCTTCCTGCTTATCGCCAGCGGATTGCAGACCAAAGCTCAGTTTGACCGTATGGTATCGGCTCTGATCCTGGGCAGCGTCGCCGTCGCAGTCTACGGACTCAGCCAGTTCGTCGGGCTTGACCCGCTGCCCTGGATCACCGATTCGGTCTCGCCGATGCTTTCGACGCTGGGCCGGTCGAACTTTCTGGGCGCTTATCTGGCGATGGTAGTTCCGTTCACGCTGCTGCGCATCGCCGACGGGGGCAGAGGTGGAAGTCGAGCCAAATACGCTTTTGTGCTGGCTTTGCAGGTTGGCTGCCTTTGGCTGACGTTGGCGCGGGCTGCCTGGGTCGGGTTGCTCGGCGGCGCGTTGTCCTTCCTGGGACTGCTGGCACAGCGGCGGCGCAGCCGTGCGCTGTGGGGCAGCGCCGTCGTCGTGTTGATCCTCGGCGTCTGGCTGTATGCAGCGATGAACGTGACGGCCCTGCCGCGCTGGGGCCAGCCGACCGCTGGCGCGCCATCTGGGCAGAGCATCCCTTTCGCCGACTTGCGTGACGCTTCGGTCAACGCCCGGCTGACGATCTGGCGGACGACCCTGGGCTTGATCCGTGACCGTTGGCTGCTGGGTTACGGCCCGGAACAGTTCACGGCGGTTTTTGCGGCCCATTACCCGCCGGAATTGGCCCGCTTCGAGGGGCCGCAGGTCGTAGTGGACGATCCACACAACCTGTTCCTGGATCAGACGATGGCCGCCGGCGTCATCGGGCTGGCGGCGCTGCTCGGCGTGCTTATCGCTTTTTACCGGCTCGTGCTCGTGGCCTTGCGCCGCTGCACGAATCGGAGCAGTGAAAGCGCGCTGGCGGCCATCATCGGATCGGTCACGGCCTTTATCATCCAAGCCCAGTTCAACCCGGATGTCATCGTGCTCTCGGCGTTCTTCTGGTTGGTTTTGGCGTTGGGCGTGGTGACAGCCAGGGGAAAAAGCATAAGAGCGATAACGATCGAACGCGCAGACTCATAGCGGTGCACTTCAAGGAGCTATTGCTGCATGGTCTTCCATCCCAGTGTCGGTGATCTACTCACCGTCGGCAGCGTAGTCTACCGCATGACCGAGCATCCCGCCGCGCCCGGAATCCCGTATGGCCAAGAAGGTCGTCAGGCCGTAGTCTATCGCGTCGCCGATGACCAGCAGGGTCAGCGCGCGCTCAAAGTCTTCAAACTCCGTTATCGTATGCCAGCGCTGGTCTCGCTGGCCGAACGGATTGCCCCTTTTGCCAGGCTTCCAGGCTTGCAGGTCTGTCAGCGCATCGTTATCACGCCGCAGCAGAATGGCGATCTTCTGCGCCAGCAGCCTGACCTGATCTACGCTGTACTGATGCCCTGGATAACCGGCCCAACCTGGATGGAAGTCATGCTGGAACAACGCGTCCTGTCGCCAGCGCAGAGCCTGGCGTTGGCGCGGTCGCTGGCAGAGATCCTGGCTACGCTGGAGCAACGTGGCGTCGCCCATTGCGATCTCTCCGGCCCCAACCTGCTCTTGCCTGGACTGGCTGCGACAACAGGCCGGAATGAGGACGGGGTCGCGTTGGTGGATGTCGAACAACTGTATGCTTCGACCCTCGACCGACCTGCGGCGCTGCCAGGCGGTTCCCCAGGCTACGCACACAAGACGGCTCCCGATGGCTTGTGGTCACCGGATGCAGACCGTTTCGCCGGCGCGGTGCTGATCGCCGAGATGCTGGAGTGGTGCGATCCTCGTATGCGAGAAGCAGCCTGGGGCGAAGGATACTTCGATCCACAGGAGATGCAGCGGGAAACCGAGCGCTATCGCCGGTTGTCGACCGTGCTGGTCGAGCACTACGGACAGGGCATTGCCGACCTCTTTGAGCGTTCCTGGCGCAGCGAGACCCTCGCAGACTGCCCTACGTTCGGTGAGTGGCTGGTGTCCTTGCCAGCAGCCTCATCCGAGACCCAAGCTATCTCCGATCGCCCTGCGACCGACGACAATACCAGTTTGCTCCTAACGCGGGCCCGCCGCAAGGAGAACGCAGGCGATCTGGCAGGCGCCATCATCGATTACCAGACGGCGCTCCAAGCCGCGAAGAGCACGGCGCTCCGCGCTGAGGTTGTCCAGGTGCTCGCCCTCCTGCAGAACCAACTGGCGGCGCAGAAACGCCTGCACGAACAGGCCGATCAAGCCAGGGCACACGAGCAAGCGGCGCGATGGCAGGAGGCGGCGACCGCATATCAGAGGCTCCTGCATGAAGAACAAGACCCGGCACAGCGCCGGGCTTGGCAGTCAGCCCTGGACGGCTGCCGCTACGAAATCCGCCTGGCGGAATTGGGCGATCTGGCGTGCACAGCCATGTCCGAGAACCGCTGGAGCGCGGCCGTCGAGTTGCTGGACGACATCGTGCGTAAGCAACCAGCGTACCGGATCGGGTCAAACTCCGCCAGTGCGTTGCGCGATGACGCACAGCGACGACTGGCGGAAAGCCAAAGACCGGTGCATGCGCCCCGGCGATGGTTGGCGCCGGCTCTGCTAGGCGGGCTGCTCTTGATTGCTGTTGGAACTGCGTTTGGCGTTTCGATTTTTCAGGATAGACAGGCTGCAACCCAAAGGCAAGTCGTGCTGGCAGCGACTGCGCCCTGGCTTACTGTGACAGTCCAGGCACAGACAACAGCCTCCGCATTAACCGCCCAATGGACTGCTGCCACGATCCAGGCGCAGCAGACCGGATCAGCCATGGCCGATGAAGGGGCGACGGGTACAGTACAGGCGCAAATGACCGCGACTGCTTTGTCCGCGGAGCGCGCAACCATCATCGCCCAGGCACAGTCAACGCCAACTTCAGCCCCGACATCTACCGCTACGTGGACGCCAGAACCGACTTCAACGCCGGTGCCGCCAACTGCTACGCCGCTTCCCGTACCCCGCTTTACGGCGAACCAAACTGTCAATGTTCGTGCTGGGCCAGGGACGAATTATCCAGTAGTCGGCCAACTCAGCACGGGGCAGGCATACGACATAACCGGCATGAATCCCGAAGGCGGCTGGTGGCAGTTCACGTACAACGGCCAGCCAGCCTGGGTTAGCGGGGAACTCGTGCAAGCTTTCGACCTGTCGGGAGTACAGGTTGCTCGAAGCATTCCCCCTTCTCCAACAGCGCCTAGCCTTCGGAAGATCGCCTTCGTAGCTAGTGATGGCAGCTTATGGCTCATGAATACCGACGGAAGCAACAGCCGGCAGTTAGTCTCCTTAGGCCTCAAAAATGAAATCTATCACCCCAGATGGTTTCCAGATGGACGGAAACTGATCTTTACGGATCATCTGGATGTATATATCGTCAACATCGACGGCAGCGGATTGACTAGAATCCTGACTAACTACCACCTGCCACCGCCCGCAGATCGAAACGATGTAAGTAGCCTAAGCTGCAGTTATGAAACTCCTGCGGTATCGCCTGATAGCACCAAGGTAGTAGCGGTGCTGCAAATCGATTACAACTTTAAAGCAGGTGGGGGAGGTCTTTTCAACGACGACCTAGTCATTGCAAGGATCGATGGGACGGGTATCACGAGCCTGGCAGAACCAGGCACCTCATATTTCGGACCGGCCTTCAGCCCTGCATGGTCTCCGGATGGGGCCTGGATTGCCGTCGCTTCTCTCGGCCAGATCTTCATTATGCGCAACGATGGCAGCGACAAGAGAGCGATCGCGTCTGGAAGTGGCGGCTTGTCTTGGTCGCCAGATGGCACGCGTATCGCCTTCGAAGATAGCTCATCAAGCATAACCTCTGCTTACGTTATCAAGGTGGACGGCACGGGGCTGACCAAGCTACCGGTAAGCTCAGATATTTTCAGTGCCCAGGCTCCATCGTGGTCGCCAGACAGTCAATCAATTATTTTGGCTGATCTGAGTCGAAACATCCTGGTGATGAACGCCGACGGAAGCGGTGCCGCGGTCATGATAGGCAAGGGCCGAGAGCCTGCATGGCAGCCGTGATGGAGACAGTCGAGAGGTAGATGGAGATGCCTTTTCAAGCGCAAATACATCAAGAGCTAGCCATCGGCGTTGAATCGTATCGCATCGCCGAACACCCGGCCGCGCCCGGCATACCCTACGGCCAGGAAGGGAAAGCCGGCATCGTCTACCAGCTATTGGCAGCAAGCGGTGAAAAGCGCGCGCTCAAGGTCTTCAAGCCGCGTTTTCGCGTCCCGGCGTTGGTGGGTCTTTCCGGCCGGCTCGCGGCCTTCGCCGATCTGCCTGGCCTGGCCGTGTGCCGCCGCGACGTGCTCACGCCGCAGCGCCACACTGGCCTTCTCCGGCAGCAGCCCGACCTGATTTACGCCGTGTTAATGCCGTGGATCGAGGGGCCGACCTGGATGGAGATCGTCTTCAGCAAACGTCCGCTGACTGCCGAACAGTGCCTGGATCTGGCGCGCTCCCTGGCCGATCACTTATCGCAAATGGAGCAACGCGGGGTCGCCCACTGCGACCTCTCCGGCCCCAACGTGCTCCTCCCCCTGCTGGCCCCCTCCCCCTCGCAGGGGGAGGGCTGGGGTGGGGGTTGCAGCCCATCACAAGGGGAGGATCGGGGTGGAAGTGAGGGTGTCGCTCTGGTGGACGTGGAGCAGCTCTACGGCCCAGGCCTGGAACGTCCCTCAGCCGTGCCGGGCGGCGCATCGGGATATGCGCACCGGACTGCGCCGGCGGGCCTCTGGGGGCCAGACGCGGATCGTTTCGCGGGCGCGATCCTGCTCGCTGAAATCCTTGGCTGGTGCGATGGCCGCGTGCGCGCTGCAACCTGGGGTGAGAGCTATTTCGATCCCGACGAGCTCCAGCGCGACGGAGAGCGATTTCGCTTGCTGACGCGGGTCTTGCGCGAGCGGTGGGGTGCCACGGCGGCGAATCTGTTCGAACAGGCCTGGCATAGCGACACGTTGAGCGGTTGCGCCACCTTCGGCGAATGGCTGATGTCGCTGCCCGAAAGCGTTCCGGCCGCCCACGTCACAGGATCATCGAGCGAAGATGTAGCCGTGCTGATGCTGCGCGCAGGCCGGCTCCAACGCGAAGGCAACCCGACTGAGGCGCTGCGCCTGTACGATCTCGCTCTGGCGCAGCTCGCGCCTGGTCATCCGTTGCGGCAAGAGATTCAGGAGAACGTTGAGGCTTTGCGAGGAGCCGCAAAGGATTCCCCGCCTCAGGAGGGACAGGTAACAGATCAACCAGAAACGCCGGCGCCCCAAGAAACGGCGCAGCAAGCACTGATGGCGGCTTATGCCCAGGAAGCGGCCCTCGCCGACCAGAGCCGCAAACAGCTCTGGGGGCAAATCGCCTGGTTAGCCCTGGCGATTGTCATAGTTGTTGTCGCTGGAGCCATGAAAGCGACCGGCGCAGTCTACGTCGTGCCGGCCGGCCTGGGACTGCGAGCGATTATCAAAGTCCTATCGGCCTTGGGCGCATACTCGCAGCACGCTGCCAAACGGAATCAACTCGCCGCGCAGCTTGGGATCAGTGGAGCGCCGGTCGCTGGTTCAGCAGTAAAAGGCGGATCCAAGCGCAAAGGTCTGCTGTGGGCAGCCGGTATCCTGGGGGTAGTTGTGTTTGGAGTCGGTGGGCTGGTCCTGGGGGGCGGGATTCCGGCGATCTTGCCACAGCCGACGGCGACGCCGACGTCGCGACCACCGGCGCCCACCCCAACCGCCCCGCTACCTTCGACAGCGGCACCGGCATCGCCCACGTCTGTCCCCGCAACCGCCAGGCCGTCGCCAACACCCACGCCGGACTGGACGGCCCAGCTCGCCCCGGATAAAGCATACGAGGATCCGGTAGGCTATTTCCGAATGAGGTATCCTGCTTCGTGGCAGGCCAAGCTGGAGACCAGTGATTCTGGCAGCCCGGTCACGACATTCCAGCCTTCCGCTTCCAGTCCTGATGCTTTCGTCCAGGTCTGGGCAACTGACTTCGACGCTCCGCCGACAGACGAAAAGTGGAACACACTAGCGAAATCCACGCAGGCCAAATGGTGTGCTGGGACGAACCAATGTACGGGCATCCAGGAGAGCGTCGTTGGGCCCGATAGGAAACGGATCACTGGACAGGTCGCCGCTGGACAGATAGTGGGTGACTTCGAGATGCTCTTCGTAAAATCAGAGGCGACCCTGTTCACCGTCATCTCATTCATGAACACATTGGAGCCTGTCGCCGTGTCAGCGCTGCGTCCCGTTGTGGATACCCTACAGCCCGTGTCTTTGGCCGCTGCTGATGCTGCTGTGCCGTCCGGAGGCGAGTTCTTTGCTGACAATTTCTCAACCTCCAGAGGAGGCTGGAGTTCGGGCAAGGCGTCGGATTACCTGCTGGCCTACGAGTCCGACCGGTACATCATCGAGGCTAAGAAGGCCTCTATGCTATTATGGGCTACCCCGCGCTGGCGCGATCTGTCAGACGTACGCGTCGCGGTCGAAGCACGTCTTGGGGCAAGTGCGACTACCGACGGTGGATTCGGCGTCATCTGTCGCTATCAAGACAGCGACAACTACTATTTTTTCATAGTCACCGGCGACTTCAAGGTCGCTATCGTGATGATGCGCGATGGCGAACAAACCGTGCTCGGCGCCGATAAGATATCACTGCCGGCTTATCAGGGTTTCAATGCTCTACAGGCCGAGTGTCGCGGCGACAAGCTGAGCTTGACGGTAAACGGGACTATGGTCACCGTCAACGATTCCACCCTGCAACGAGGGAACGTCGGGTTGGTCATGGAATCCTTTGATACCGGTGGAGTTCGTGCTGAGTTCGATAACTTTCGAGTAACCCGTCCATGACAGCGACAAGGAGGCAAGACAGTCATGTCCGTTGAACCCGATGCAAATCGCTTGGCCCTTATCGTGCGCGCTCAACGCCTGACGCGAGAAGGAAAACGCGCCGAGGCGCTGACCGTTTACCGCCAGGTCTTAGCAGGCCTGGAGCGCGGCAGCGAACTGTGGCAGGAAGTCTCTTCGGCGATCCAGGCGCTCGAACAGACCCAATCAGGACAAGGCAGCGAGGAAACAGCTCTCCTCCTGGCGCGCGGACAACGCCTGGAACAACAAGGGGATCTGGCGGCCGCGCTGGAAGCCTATGGCAAGGCGCTGGCGCTCACGCCTACGGAAAGCCCCCTGCGAGACGAACTTAACCAGCTGGTCAGTGATCTCCGGCCGCGCATCGGTTCTGCCAACGTCCAGCAAACCGTTGAACCAGACCTGGCATCACGACTTGCAGAGGACAAAGGAGCTCTCGAATCAAGCTGGGCCACAACACTCTCGTTCCCACCCATCGGTAAGGCGATGCTCGCGGCGTTCGTGGCGGTTCTGCTGACCACCGGCAGCCCACTTAGCCCCGACCCAACGCGACAGGCGATGGGGTATATCAGCCTGATACTGGCAACCATCGCCAACCTGGTGATGCTTAACGCCGTCGGTCGCGTCCATCGAATTGTCCGGCAGGCGACGGCCCGCGACTATCCGGTCAGGCCATTCACGGCTGTTGTCCTCCAAGCACCCCCTATCGTCAGTCTGATCTGGTCGGTGATCTGGACCCAGCGCTTAGCGAAGTACGTAAATGAACGCCGGTCGGATGTCGGTCTCAAAGGCGGTATCGGCTGGCTGACCTCTTCACTTGGCTTGCTGCCTCTCGTGATAGTTGTGCTGCCTCTAGCATGGATGGCGCCAGACTGGTTTGGAGGCGTTCGGAACCTTTCGCTGACTGCACGGAATCAAGTGTTGGCCGCCTGGGCGTCAGGATACACGCTCGCGTTGATGATGGGTTACGCTCTGGCCTCGCTTCCTCTCGGCCTCGCACTTCGTCATGTTATTGGACGACTGAAGAAAGGGATTGCGAAGGTTGCCTCAGAGAAGCTCCCGAGCAAAAATATCCCAGACAAAACCGGTGATGTGGGCGTTCTCTTGGCATTGGTCGCGTTGATCCTGATCGGTTTCTGGGTTGTGTTCCTATCGTTCGTCATCGGCATCGCGGCCGTCAGCAAGTGAGCCTATTATGGACCACGTACAAGGAGGTGATGTGGAAGTCGTCCTTTAGGATACTGATTGGCGCGTTATTCGACCAACTCACCCACCTCATGAAAGGAAGGTACACCCATGGCACGCATTCGAGTTACACCGGAGCAGGTTCGCCAGGTCTC
>Ga0172371_10003832_pt1 | contig 23146 bp, 28 predicted proteins | sample Lak12m_FD_114543 | JGI IMG/M metagenome (GOLD analysis project Ga0172371, IMG submission 114543) | Freshwater microbial communities from Kabuno Bay, South-Kivu, Congo - kab_022012_12m | ecosystem: Environmental > Aquatic > Freshwater > Lake | place: Democratic Republic of the Congo: South-Kivu...
ATACTTTATCTGAAGTTATGTCTGGCGAAGATGACGAAGGTGTCTCTTTTTAAAGTGTAGAAAATTTGGTATTATAGATTTATGATTTCTAAAGAAGAAGTTGAGCATATAGCTAAATTAGCTCGGCTTGAACTAACTGAAAAGGAAGTTTCAAAAATGCAGAAAGATCTGACAGAAATTTTAGATTATTTTAAGGTTTTAAAATCTGCGCCGGAACCCAAGACTACAAACCACTCACTACAAACTACAAATCTACGCATGGACGAAGCCAAAGACAGCGGAATTGCTGATAAATTAGTTAACGCTGCGCCAGATAAAAAAGATGGCTATATTAGAGTTAAAGCAATATTGTAATGGATTTAACAACGCTTACAATTAAGCAGTGTCACGAAGGATTAAAGAAAGGAGATTTTACTTCGGTTGATTTAACCAAGGCGTATTTGGAAAATATAAAAAAGTTTGATAAAGAAATAAATGCCTTTATTTCGGTTGATGAACAGGGCGCCCTGGTGCAAGCTGCGCTGGCAGACAAGAAAATTAGCTCTGGCGCAGAGTTTGGTCTTTTGTGTGGAATTCCGTGTTCTATAAAAGATTTGATTTTGGTTGAGAGTAAGGTTTGTACAGCTGGTTCTAAAATTTTAGAGAAATATGTGGCTCCATACAACGCAACTGTAGTACAAAAATTAAAAAAAGAGGGAGCAGTTATTTTAGGAAAAACTAACATGGATGAATTTGCAATGGGAAGCTCTACAGAAAATTCTGCATTTGGTCCTACAAAAAACCCACACGACAAAACAAGAGTTGCAGGAGGAACATCGGGTGGATCTACTGCTGCTGTTGCTTCAAATATGTCATGTTATTCTATAGGAACTGATACAGGAGGTTCTATACGCCAACCAGCTTCTTTTTGCGGAGTTGCGGGCTTAAGACCAACATATGGCTCGGTTTCACGTTATGGAGTAGTGGCCGATGCATCTTCTTTAGATCAAGTAGGCCCAATTGCAAAAAATATTGAAGATTTAAAAATTGTATTTAAAGTAATATCTGGTAAAGATTTAATGGACGCAACTTCTGCTAATTATGAGTTTCAAGATAAAGATTTTGATATAAAAAAAATAACAATTGGAGTTCCAAAAGAATATTTTTCTAAAGGTTTAGACAAAGAAGTGGAAAAAATAATTAGATCTGCTATAAAAAAAGCCCAAGATGCTGGAGCTAAAATTGTTGATATAAGTTTGCCCAATTTAAAATATGCTTTGCCAGCTTATTATATTATTCAGCCAGCTGAAGCTTCGGCAAATCTTTCTAGATATGATGGTATAAAATACGGCTTGTCTGTGCCGGGAGAAAATTTATTGGATGTTTATTTAAAATCAAAAGGACAAGGTTTTGGAGCTGAAGTAAAAAGAAGAATTATGATAGGAACATATTGTTTGTCTTCTGGATATTATGATGCATATTATAAAAAGGCCCAGCAAGTAAGAGAACTAATTAAGCAAGATTTTGTAGATGCGTTTAAAAAAGTAGATTTAATTTTTGCTCCGGTTTCACCGTTTCCAGCTTTTAAGTTAGGTGAGAACACTTCTGATCCATTGTCTATGTATTTAGCTGACATATATACAATTTCAGTAAACTTGGCTTATTTGCCAGGGGTTTCAGTTCCTGCGGGAAAGATAGGTGACTTACCGGTTGGCTTACAAATCATTGGAAATCATTTTGAGGAAAACAAGATTCTTTCGGTAGCCGAATTCATTGAAAAAAGCTAGGTTTTGTGTTAGGATAAGCATAATGCACAAACAGTTAAAATCTCGGGCGCTTGAACTTCGTATAGATAAAGAGTTAAGTTATTCCGAGATAAAGAAGGTTCTTGGTGTTCCCAAAAGTACCTTGAGCGAATGGCTTAAGGAATTTCCATTAAGAAAAGAAAAAATTGTTGAGTTGCAGCGCGATAACCTAAAGCGGAATGAGGCAAAGATAGAGAACTTTAGAAATGCAATGAGATCAAAGAGAGATAAAGAAGACAGTAAGACTTACAAAAAATATCAGAATAAATTTTCCAAAATTTCTGAAAAAGAGCTGTTTGCGGTAGGGTTGGCGCTTTATTTGAGCGAGGGAAGCAAAAAAGATTATTATTCAATAGCTTTAGCAAATACAGATCCAAATCTCATTAGATTTTTTATCAATTGGTTAGAGAAATTTTTTGATATTTCTAAAGAAAGAATAAAAATCAGCCTTCATTTGTATGAGAATATGGATATTGATAAAGAAAAAGGGTTTTGGAAAGATAAATTAAACATCAAGGATTTTCAGATTTATAAGCCGTGGGTTAGCAAGCTAAAAGAAGGAAGTTTTACATACAGAGAATCATTTCGTCATGGAACTTGTACTGTCCGTGTGCACGGTGGCGAAAAGAAGCGAGAACTTATGATGGCAATTCGTGCATTTTTTGATAATTGTTTTAAATAATTTAAGGGCGCATAGTTAAGTGGTATAACATCTCTCTGATAAAGAGAAGGCCGAAGGTTCGATTCCTTCTGCGCCCACATTTCATTTAGTGTAAACTTATGGAAAATCAAACTCAAAAATGTCAAAACTGCAAAAACGATTTTATAATCGAGGCAGACGATTTTGCGTTCTATGAGAAAATGAAAGTGCCGGCACCCACCTGGTGCCCCGAATGCCGGTTGACAAAACGCTTGCAATGGAGAAATGAAAGGTCTTTGTTTAAGAGAAAATGTAATCTTTGCGGTCAAGATAAAATTTTAATGTATCCCAAGGATAGCCCTTATACTGTTTATTGTTATTCTTGTTGGTGGTCAGATAAATGGGATGGTCAATTTTATGAAAGAGATTATAATTTTTCAAAACCATTTTTTGAGCAGTTTAAAGAATTGTTTGTGAAAGTTCCGCGCATGGGAATTATCCAGCAACATGAAAATATTAATAGTGAATATACAAACAGAGTTTCAGATAACAAGAATTGTTATTTAATTTTTGCAGCTGCCAACAACGAAAACTGTTCGTACGGTACTTCTTTTTGGGATACAAAAGATAGTTTAGACTGTTATAATGTTCATGCTAGTGAGCTTTGTTATGAATGCATAGATGTTTATAGTTCTAACCGTTTAATATACTCACAAGAGTGCAATTCATGTTCTAGTTCTGCATTTTTGTTAAATTGCAGAAACTGTACCGATTGTTTTGGGTGCGTAAATTTGCGTAACAAAAACTATTGTATTTTTAATGAACAATTAACAAAAGAAGAGTATACAAAACGTCTTGAATCAATAAATCTTAAAAACAGAAAAGATGTTGAAGAAAATATAATAAAATTTAATGATTTTAAGAAAAAATTTATAGTTCCGGCATTAGTTGAAAACCGTAGCACAAATGTTTCTGGAAATTGGCTTGATGAATGTAAAAATGTTCAAGAAGGATATAATTGCCAAAAAGTAGAAGATGGCAAATATTTGTTTGGAATTATGGGGGCTAAAGATGTGATGGATTACACTTATTGGGGAAAGTCTTCTGAGCTTATATATGAATGTTCAAGTATTGGTTATTTGTGTTCATCTGTAATGTTTTCAAATGAATGCTGGGATCAATTAATTAGAGCTCAATATTGTGTAAACTGTCATGGCTCGTCAGATTTATTTGGATGTGTAGGATTAAGAAAAAAGCAATATTGTATTTTAAATAAGCAATATACCAAAGAAGAATATGAGGCCTTGGTGCCAAAAATTATAGAGCACATGGATAAAATTCCATACAAAGATTCTTTGGGCAGAGAATGGAAATATGGTTCAACTTTTCCATTAGAAATTCATTCTTTTGCATATAATGAAACAATAGCTCAAGAATCTTTTCCTTTAACAAAAGAACAAGCAGAAAAGCAAGGTTATAGATGGATTGATTTTGCAACTAAAAATTATAAGATTACTTTAAACGGTAACGATGTTCCAAATTCTATACAAGAAGTTAACGATGGTATATTAAAAGAGGTAATTGGTTGTATTCATGCCGGAAAGTGCAATCATCAATGTACCGAGGCGTTCAAGGTAACCCAAGAAGATTTAGCTTTTTATAAAAGAATTGGAATTCCGGTTCCACAGATGTGTCCTAACTGCAGACATTTTGCCCGCTTGGCCCAGCGCACACCAATTAAACTTTTTGATTGCAAATGCGCCAAGTGTGATAAAGATATAAAAACATCATATTCTTCAGATAGGCCAGAAACCGTTTATTGCAAACAATGCTATCAAAACGAAGTAGTTTAGTGGTATAATAAAATTATGAAACAAAATAACTTAATAAAACTATTAATATCAATAATAATCTGTGAGATGGCAGGTGTAATAGGTGCTGCTTATACTACGCCGGCAATTACCAGCTGGTATAAGGAATTGGCAAAGCCATCATGGAACCCGCCAAATTGGATTTTTGGGCCAGTGTGGACCACTTTGTTTGTGTTAATGGGCATTTCTTTATATTTAGTTTGGTCTAAAAATTTTAAAGTTATTAACAAAGTTTTTCCAAAGATTAAAAAGGTGCCTAATAAAATTTCAGAAAAGTTTTGGTCTGGTAAATGGATGAAAGCAAATATTATTTTAATTTTTTCTCTTCAGCTTTTACTTAACATTCTTTGGTCAGTTATATTTTTTGCCCAACAAAATCCGGCATTAGCATTTTTTGAACTTATAATGCTCTGGTTTGCAATTATATTTACAATGGTAAATTTTTATAGGGTTTCAAAACTTTCAGCTTGGTTGCTTTTGCCATATTTGTTGTGGGTATCGTTTGCAGGATTTTTAAATCTTACCATTTGGATGTTAAATTAAAAAAATATGCCGGCAGAAGTTAAAGTTTTAATAGAAGGATCTGTAAGTGGTGACTTTATGTCTTTAACCGGGGAGGAGCACACTCAATCTACGGTTACTTTGGTGCGTGACGGAGAAATGGTAATGGTTGTAGATCCTGGTATATTGCCAAGCCAGCAAGTTTTAATTGATGCTTTGTCTAAAGAAGGTTTAACTGTTAATGATGTAAATATGGTTTGCATAACCCATTCTCATTTAGATCATTATAGGAACTTAGGAATGTTTCCCAAAGCTAAAGTTTTGGAATATTATGGTGTTTGGGATGGAAACACAGTTGTAACATGGTCAGAGCGCATTACTGAAAATATAAAGGCAATACACACTCCTGGCCACGATTATTCATCTATAACCTTAATTGTAAAAACTGGCCAAGAAAGTCAAACTCCGGGTGTTGTTGCAATATGCGGAGATGTTTTTTGGAGAAAGAATTATATGGAAGATGTATATGATGATGTTTTTGCATCTAATCCAGAAAAATTAAAAGACAGTCGTAATACTGTTTTAAGCATGGCTGACTGGATAATTCCTGGGCATGGGTCTGCTTATAAAAATGAATATAGAGTTTTAGATGATGTTATAACGCCCTCTTCTGTAAAAAAGCAAAAAACTGTTCTTGCTTGTAAAAGGTGTTCAATGGCTATGGAACAGCGTGATAAGTGCAGATGCAGGCCCTATCTTTGTTTTAGATGTTGTGAATGTGGTATAGATTGTGATACTTGCAGTTGTAGTCATAGAAGATAAATTATTATGAAAATAAAATATTTTTTAATAGTTCTATTGGTTTGTTTATTTATTTTACCTGCAAACGCTTTGGCTCACCAGCCAAGAATTGTTTATTTACAATCAGGAGAAATTCAAATACAAAACCCAGAATTATCCCAAGCTTTTTATGATGAGTTAAAAGGAGCTCCAAGAGATTATTTAATAAATTCAGACAAGGACTTTACATTATATTTAAATCTTTTAACTCCAGCTCATGCAAACTCCACAGGAAAATATTCTGCAAAAGTTTATTTGGGAGATCAAGAAATAGCATCTTTAGATGGTAGTAGCATAAAATGGGAAGAATTTTATGAAGAATATGGTAGAGATTATTATTATAAGGGCCCTGAACTTACAAAAGATTTGCAAGCTGGAAATTATAAAATAACTGTTTATTCCCTAAACGGGCAAGCACAAGATAATTTGGGAAAATATGTTTTGGCTGTTGGCAAAACAGAGTCATATGATTTAAAAGCGCTTTTAAATGTTTATTGGCAATTGCCATTTTTAAAAGTTACGTTTTTTAAGACATCGGTACTGCAATTTTTTGTGACGCCATTTGGTTTTGGGCTAATTGGATTTTTGGGAGGGTTGTTAATTTTTTGGGCACTTATAAATTATATTATTGGCGCAATTAAAACAGCAATAAAACACAATCAAGCAAAAACGTTGTTGTTGTCTTCTAGTGGTATGGAAGAAATGAAAGACGAAGTTTTACAACTTCTTGAAAAACCCGCATATGATGTAAACGTGGCTTTTATAAATACTGCGTCAAAACCAGAAGAAAATCTTGATTATTTGCAAAAAGATTTGGCAATAATGAAAGATATGGGTTTTAATGTAGAAGAGTATGATATAGAAGGTAAAACAGAAAACCAAATAAAAGAATTTTTAGAGCCCAAAGACATTATTTATGTTGAGGGGGGAAATACGTTTTATCTTTTGAATGCTATGAGAAAGTGCAACTTTGAAAAAGTTTTACAAAAGTTACTAAAGCAGGGAATTGTGTATATGGGAGTTTCTGCCGGAGCTATAGTGGCAGGCAAAACAATACAAACATCAGATTGGAAAAATCCGGAAAACAGATTTGGGCTGAAAAATTTAAAAGGATTACATTTAGTTCCATTTGATATTTTTGTGCATTATCAACCAGAACATGCAGAGATTATTAAACAAAAAATGCCAAATGCAAAAAAACGCGCTAAAAATTTGCGCATTTTGCCCGATGGTCAAGCGCTTTTGGTTCAAGGTAAGGAGATTGATTTAATTGGCGATGGCGAACAAATAATTGTATAATAATTAAATATTTTAAAATTATGAAAGTAACAATTTTAGGTAAAATAGTTGAATATAATGAAGATGCGCGCACAGGCATTGATTATTTAATACATCGTATTGAGTCACACGAAGCAAAAGTTTTTTTTGATCAAGCATTTAGCAAAGGCGTTGCTCACTTTGAAACTCAAATGGGAACTAATTATAAGTTAGTCAGAGAAAGCGGGGAATATCGCCTTGAAAAACTATAATATCAAATCATCTTTAAAAAGCCCTTGCAGGGGCTTTTTTGTTGTGGTAGTGTTAAACAACGTCCTCGATCTTTGAAAATTTACGGGGACAGAAAGGAAATTGGCATGACTGATTTATCGATAAGATTAGCTGGGATAATGATGCAGAATCCTGTGATGCCGGCGTCTGGTTGCTTTGGTTATGGAGAAGAATATTCTAGGGTAATAGATGTTTCTAGATTGGGGGCAATTGTAACCAAAGGAACTACACTTAATCTCAAAGAGGGAAATAATCAACCACGCATGAAGGAAGTTTTTGGTGGATTGATCAATTTCATTGGGCTTCAAAACCCGGGTGCAGTTGAAACCATTGAACAAAAAATTCCTATTGCGCGAAGTTTTGGAATTCCAGTTATTGTTAACATCTCTGGCAATTCAATTGAAGAGTTTGGTGAGCTCGCTGGAATGTTTGATGGGGTTCCAGGAGTTATGGCTTTGGAAGTAAATATTTCTTGTCCAAATGTAAAACTGGGAGGTGTTGCATTTGGCCAAGATCCAGATCTTGTAGAGAAAGCTACTTTAGCAGCGCGGAGGAGAACAAATCTTCCGTTGATTGTAAAGCTTACTCCAAACGTAGCTGATTGCGTACCAATAGCAAAAGCTGCAGCTAGAGGAGGAGCAAGCGCTTTTTCACTGATAAATACAGTAAAAAGCAGAGCAGAATTTTCTCCTGGCGTGTGGATTGAGGGTGGATTGTCGGGTCCTTGTATAATGCATATTGCTTTGCGTATGGTTTCTGATTTGAATAAAGCAGAACTTGGTTTACCAATAATTGGCATAGGTGGGATTTCTTGTTTAGAAAATGCTTTGCTCTTTTTCCGGAGTGGTGCAGATGCTGTTCAAGTTGGTACAGCCATTTTTGGCAATCCTTTGGTTATGCATGAAATTATAGATAAACTTGATATATATATTGAAAGTACTGGTTGTAAAAGTTTCAAGGAGTGGAAAGCCCTTGGTTGTCCATATCCAAAAGTGAAGTAGGTTCTTGTAAGCATTGCAAGGACTTTTTTATTGTGTTAAGGTAAAGGGGCACGTTGACAATTCAGTCAACCGAGCGAAAGAAAGGCAGGGCAGAGAAATGGAAGGGTTCAGAGAAAAATTGGCAAGAAGACAACAAGAGGCCAAAACGCTGGTTTGCGTTGGGCTTGATCCGGAAATGGAAAAGATGCCGTTGATTTTGAAAAACAAACCTGGTCCAGATGCAGAAAAGGTAGAGCATTGGATGATGAATATTGCCAGAGCTACAGCAGAGTATGCCTGCATGTTCAAACCCCAAATTGCTCACTGGGAAGACATTTTTGATGGCATATTGGCGCTCAAGCGTTTGGTGGCTAGAATTCATCATGAGTTTCCCGAGATTCCAGTTTTCTTGGATTGCAAACGTGGCGACATAGCTCGCACGCAGAAGCACTATGCCGGCATGGCATTTGGCCGAAATGGCATTGGCGCTGATGGCATGAATTTCTCGCCCTACATGGGGCGCGATTGCATGGCAGCTTTGGTAGACAAAGAAAATCTTGGCAGAGCGCTTGTTGGGCTTTGTTACACAAGCAATCCTGATGCGCGCGAAGTACAAGATGTTGTTTTGGCAGATGGCCGGAAATATTGGGAGTTTATGGCAGAGCGTACGCTTGCATGGGCCATCGAGCTTGAAGTTGTTGAAAACGCCGGGCTGGTTATGGCCGCTGCTTATGAAAATCCCAAAGGATCTGGTCAGATTTATTCTGAACATTTGGCAAGGTGCAGGCAGATTGTTGGCAACAAATTGTGGTTCTTGATTCCAGGAGTTGGAACTCAAGGCGGTTTTGTTAGGCAAACAGTGCGCGCATCTTATGATGGCCCTGGAACAATAGCAATTAACTCGTCGTCGGATATAATTTTTGCAAGCTCTTTAGATGATTATATGCCAGCTGCTGGCAAAAAAGCGCTTGCGCTCCGCGATCAAATCAATGATTCAATCTGGAACTACCAGAGAGAGTAGAAAGGAGAAAAGAAATGATGCCAGAAACGATTGTTTACAATCTTCTTGAAAACGTTGGAGCAGTTATAACTGGTAGTCATATTGTTTACAAATCAGGTAAGCATGGTTCAGCATATGTAAATAAAGACGCGGTTTATCCGCACACTAAAATTACATCTGATTTGTGTCGGGAGATTGCTAGAGAGTTTGCGTTTGACGATGTGGAAGTAGTAATTGCTCCGGCAATTGGTGGGGTAATTCTAATGACATGGACAGCTGCTCATTTATCTGGATTGGGTAACCGCGATGTGTTGGGTGTGTATGCTGAAAAAGACGGTGATGGCTTTGTGATTAAGCGTGGTTACGATAAACTCTTGGCCGGAAGGAGAGTTCTGGTAGTGGAAGATCTTCTCACCACTGGCGGATCGGTCAAGAAGGTTATTGAGGAAACGCGCGCTATTGGTGGAAATGTTGTAGGATTGGCGGTTCTTTGCAACCGTGGCGGAGTTACATCACAGGATGTTGGTGGTGTGCCAAAGTTTTTTGCCTTAACAAATGTGAAACTCGACGCATGGGATGAAGCTGATTGTCCGCTTTGCAAACAAGGTGTACCAATAAACATAGAGGTTGGACACGGAAGAGAATTTTTGATACGTAAAGCCAGTAAGGATCTTTAAGATAAGATCATGGGAGCTGAAAAGGCTCTCTTTTTTTGCAAAAGTGAATTTGCACTTGATTTATTTTTTGGAGTAGGTAATATAAAGTATAAGTATGGCAAAGAAAAAGCTAAACAAAAAGAAAGCTCCGGCAAAAGCTAAAAAGAAAATTTTGCCAAAGTGCAAAATTAAGAAAGCAAAGCCAAAGCCAAAAGCTAAAAAGATTTTTGTTGTAAAAAAGAAAAACCCGACAAAAATTAAGGTAGAGCAAAACTTGGGTGATTTTTCAGCGCAAGATTTGTTTAAAGCAAAAATAAAAGTTATTGGAATTGGTGGAGGTGGAGGATCTATTGTTTCGGAAATTGGAAAATCATTAGAAAAAGCAACATTTGTTGTTGCAGATACCGACATGAGGGCAATGAGAAAAAAGCCCGGAATTAAATATTTATGTTTTGGTCAAGAATTTACTAGGGGATTGGGCACAGGAGCTAATGTAGAATTAGCAAAGCAGGCAGCCGATTCAATCAAAGATAAAATGAAAGATATTTTCCAAGATCAAGACATTGTTATATTTATTGCGTCCTTAGGTGGAGGGTTGGGATCTGGAGCTACACAAGTTTTTGCCGAAGAAGCTAAAAAATTTGGCGGAATAACCTTGGGAATATTTACTACACCTTTTAAGTTTGAAGGCGCAAACAAGCATAGAATTTCTCAAAGCGCCTTAAGGGCTCTTAGGCAAGCCTTAAATGTTTCTTTGGTAATTCCAAATGAAAAGATTTTTAAAATAATAAATGAGACAACCCCAATAACTACAGCATTTTCAGCAGTAAATAAAAGTTTAATTGATTCATTAGAAAGTTTAATTGATTTAATATATAACCCCGGAATAATAAATATAGATTTTGCTGATTTAAGAACTATTTTAAAAGGTAGAGGAAATCTTGCATTTTTAAATACAATTCAAGAGTCTGGCAAAGATAGAGCAGAAAAAACCTGCCAAAATGTTTTTAAAAATGTTTTATTGCAAAATAATGGATTTAAAGCAGGTAAAATTTTGTTTAATATTGCTGGAGACGAAAATCTTTCTATGTTTGAAGTAGAAAAAATTAGCAGTCATATTGCCACTTTAAATCCGCAGGCTAAAATTATATTTGGAATTTCTAAAGACCATAAATTAAAGAACAAAATAAAAACTACAATTTTAATGACCGATGGCCAAGCAAGTTCTGAAAAAGAAGTTGTTGCGCAAGAAGAGCCAAAAGCTGTAGAAGTGCCAAAGGTTGAACCAAAACCAAAGGTTGAACCAAAACCAAAGGTTGTAGAAAAACCAAAGCCAGTGGTTGCAAAGCAAGTAAAGCCAGCCAAAAAAGCTAAGCCAGCCATAGTTGCAGAATCAAAAAAAATAGATATAAAAAAAAGCCCATTAGAAGAGCCTGCAAAAAAGGCAATAAGAAGGAGCGGTTTAGAAATAAAAGAGGCAGAAGAAATACAAGAAAAAAAACGCCAAGAACAAGAAGAAAAGTGGGAAATTCCGGCATTTTTAAGATTTAAAAAAGAAAACTAAAAATATGGAAATAAAAAAAGTTATAATTCCGGTTGCGGGTTTGGGAACAAGGTTTTTACCTTTATCAAAGGCAGTTCCTAAAGAATATATGCCTTTAGTTGATAAACCAGTCATTCAGCATATAGTAGAAGAAGTAAAAAGGTCTGGAATAAACGAGATTGTTTTTGTTGTTAGTCCTGATCAGAAAAATGTAGCTGATTATTTTAAGAAATCCCCAGAATTAGAAAAAATGCTTGTAAAGAGGAAAAAGGAGACATTGTTAAAAGAAATGAAAGAGTTTGAGCAAATGTTTGAGGGAATTTCTTTTTCATATGTTGTGCAGAAAAGCCTCTTAGGTGATGGTCATGCAATTTTACAAGCTGCAAGTAAAGTAAAAAATGAGCCAGTTGCAACTTCTTTTGGAGATGATGTTTTTGATACAGATGTGCCAACTTTTCAGCAATTAGAGGAAGTTTTTAAAACATGCAATACACCAGTTCTTGGTTTAAAAGAATTGCCAGCAGAAAAAGTGCCAGCATATGGGGTTGTTGCAGTAGAAAAAATAGCTAATAAATTGTATAAAATAAAAAAAATAATAGAAAAGCCAAAGCCCGGAGAGGCCCCGTCAAACCTTGTAATTGTTGGTAGACATATTTTAACTCCCGAAGTTTTTAAATATCTTAAAAATGCACAACCGTCTGAAAAAGGAGAAATAATTTTAGCAGAAGTTTTAAGCAAAATGCTAGATGACGGAAAGCTAATTTATGGATATGAACTTAAGGGTGAATGGTTAGAATGTGGCGATAAATTAAAATGGATAAAATCTTTTTTCTATTTAGCGCTAAAAGATCCGCGCTTTAAAGAAGAGTTAAAAGATTATTTAAAAACAATAAAATAAGCTAAAAAACTAAATACCTTTTGTAGGTATTTTGTTTTTTTGCTAAAATATTATAAAATAATAAATATGGAAGAAATTTTTGATTTAATAATTATTGGTGGAGGACCAGCTGGAATTACTGCTGGTATTTACTCTGGTAGGCAAAAAATGAAAACTATTTTGCTTGCAAAAGAATATGGTGGTCAAATGGCAAAAAAAGCCACAGAAATTTGTAATTATCCTGGTTTTGAGAAATGTACAGGGCCAGAATTAATTGAAAAGTTTGTGTCTCATTTAGAAAAGCAAGAAACTGTTAAAATAGAATTTGCCGAAGCTGAAAAAGTTGAGAAAGAAGATCATGTGTTTACAATAACAACAACTGAAAACAAAAAAATAAAGGGAAAATCGGTTATTGTGGCCACAGGAGCAGATCCACGCCCACTTGAAGCTATTGGTGAAAAAGAATTTATTGGAAAAGGAGTTGGTTATTGTGTTACTTGTGATGGACCTTTATTTAAAAATAAAGAAATTGCAATTGTTGGCGGAGGAAACGCTGGTTTTGAGGCAGCCTTGTTTATGATAAATTATGCTAGCAAAATTTATATTTTAGAATATGGACAGGCCGTTAGAGCAGATCAAATAAACCAAAGTGAGGCAAAGAAATCTGATAAAATACAAATAATAACCAATGTGGCGGTCAAGGAAATAAAAGGTAGCGTAATGGTTGACTCTTTGGTTTACCAAGATAATACTACAAAGGAAAATAAAACCTTGCAGGTGCAGGGAGTTTTTATTGAAATTGGAACTCAGCCGGCAACTGCTTTGGTAAAAGGGCTTGTTGATTTTACTAAGAGAGATGAAATTATGGTAGAAGCTGAAACATTTAAAACAAAAACACCAGGTTTGTTTGCAGCTGGTGATTGCAATTCTGGGCCATATAAGCAAATAGTTACTGCTTGTGGCGAAGGTTGCAAGGCCAGCCTAGCAGCATACGATTATTTAAGAACGCTAAAGGGTTAAATATTAATATAGTATAAACTATACATACGTACACCCATACACCAACGCGTGGGTGTAAAATAAAATGCCGATTTTTCATTTAAATAGCTTACCGAAGGAAAAAAGAATTCAGATGATTGGGGAATTTTATGACATGGTAGACTCTCTACAAGATAGAAATGAAGTTCGTTTTTTCTTTAAAAGTCTTTTAACTGCCGATGAAATAGCAGGATTAATGCGAAGGATAGAAATAGCAGTTCTTTTGACGGCTGGTTGTAATTACGATAAAATTAAGAAAATACTAGGCGTTGGTAATAACAAAATTACTAGTGTTCACAAGGCGTTGCAACAGGACGACAACGGTTACAAAATAATAGTTAAACGTCTTATTGGAAATAGAATAAGGCGATTGAAGAGAGTAAAAAATCAAGATAAAAAACTGCGAGATATGTCCTTGCTTGCGAGAGTTAAAAAAAGATACCCAACGTATTTTCTTTTAGATAATTTACTCGACGTAGCTATAGAAAAATTAGGAGAAAATGATAAAGAGCTAGAAAAAGAAGCGTTAATGTTTACACCTTCGGCAAAAATTTAGAAAATATAAACAATTATGAATAAAATGAGAGATTTAGACGTGTTTAAAAAATTTGCGGAAAGTTTTGCTAAAAAAGCTGGTAAAATAATGCTTAGAAATTTTAAGTTAGGAATGGCAAAACAATGGAAGTCTGACAACACTCCAGTAACAGAAACTGATTTGGTAATGAGCAGCTATATAACGATAAAATAGAAGGATTCATAGCCTCAAATGGATTGTTGCACGATAAATTAGTTTCGTTAGCAAAAGAATTAGTTAAGATAAAACAATGAGTAAAATAAAAAGTATAATAGCAAGGGAAATTAAAGATTCAAGAAATAAACCTACGCTTGAGGTAGAGGTTGAAATAGATAAAGGTATATTTAAGGCAGCTGTGCCAAGCGGGGCTTCAACTGGAGTTGGTGAGGCTTTAGAGCTTAGGGATGCTGATGGGAAAGGGGTAGCAAAAGCAATTGAAAACGTAAATAAAATAATTGCTCCAAAGCTTTTAGGTAAAGACGCAACAAACCAAAAAGAAATTGATCAGCTAATGCTTGATTTAGATGGTACAGAGAATAAGTCAAAACTTGGAGCAAATGCAATTTTGGGAGTTTCTATGGCCGTGTGCCGAGCCGGCGCTGCCGCCAAAAAAGTTCCGTTATATAAGTACATTGCCGAAATTGTGGGATCTCCGACATCCCACAAAATTCCTTTGCCAATGTTTAATATTTTAAATGGTGGAAGGCACGCAAAAAATGGATTAGATATTCAGGAGTTTATGATAGTTCCAAGTAAAAAAACAATTGCTGAAAACTTAGTTATTTGTAATACAGTTTTTAATAATTTAAAAAATGAAATAGAAAAAGAATTTGGGTCCGAACACTTGGTGCTTGGAGATGAAGGTGGCTTTGCTCCGCCAATTTCTTCTGCAGAAAAAGCGCTTTTTTTAATTAAGGGCGCTTGTGCTGGACAAACTGATGTAAATTTTGCATTAGATAGCGCTGCATCAGAATTTTATGATAACGGCAAGTATGTTGTTGAAAAAAATGAATTGACTAGAACCCAAATGATAGATTTTTATAAAGATTTGGCAAAAGAGTTTCCAATTATTTCATTTGAAGATCCACTTTCAGAGCAAGATTGGGAAGGATTTAAAGAGTTCACAAAAGAAATGCCCGGTAAAATTGTTATTGGTGATGATTTGACCACAACAAATGTTAAAATAATTAAAGAAGCCCATAGCAAGCAAGCTATAAATGGGGTTTTGATAAAGTTAAATCAAATTGGCACGGTTTCAGAAACAATTGATGCAATTAATATTACAAAATCATTTGGTTGGAAAGTAGCAGTATCTCACAGATCCGGAGAAACAATGGATGATTTTATTGCAGACTTAGCCGTTGGTACGGGAGCTGACTTTTTAAAGGCGGGCTCTCCGGCAAAACCAGAAAGAATGGTAAAATATCAAAGATTATTAACAATAGAACAAGAATTAAATAAAAAATAATGGGAAATAAGAAAGTTATTTTGATTATACGAGATGGATGGGGCTATAGTGATAGTAAGGAAAATAATTTTTTATTACCAGAATACGCCCCATATAATGCTGAACTTCTAAAGAAATATCTAAGCACTTTATTAAATGCTTCTGGCGAAGCCGTTGGTTTGCCAAACGGTTATCAAGGGAATTCAGAGGTTGGTCATATGACAATTGGATCTGGAAGAGTAGTTTTTCAATCTTTAGCTCGCATCAATAAATCTATTGAAGACGGAAGTTTTTTTAAGATAAAGGAATTTATTAAGGCAATTGATAAATGTAAGAAAAAGAAAACACATTTGCATTTAATGGGTCTTATACAAACAGAGGGAGTTCATTCTCATATTAACCATTTGTTTGCAATTCTTGATTTGTGTAAGAAGCAAAATTTTTCAGATGTTTATATACATGCATTTACCGATGGCAGGGATGCACCCGCTGAAGATGGAATTAACAAGATAAGGTTGGTTGAAGATAAAATTAATAATCTTGGGTTCGGTAAGATTGTAACAGTGTGTGGAAGATATTACGCCATGGATAGAGATCAGAGATGGGATAGGACAAAACTAGCGTACGATTGTATTGTTGATGGGTTAGCCCCAGAATTTAGTGATTTAGAGCAGAAAATTAAGGAAAGTTATTCAAAAAACGAAACAGACGAGTTTGTAAAACCTTCTAAATTATCTGGGTATGAAGGCGTAAAAGAAAATGATTGTATTATTTTCTTTAATTTTAGGACAGACAGAACAAGGCAATTGACACGCGCAATTATAGAGAATAAATTTGAAGGTTGGGAAAGAGAATTGATAAAGGTTGATTTTGTGGCAATGACTCAATATTATGAACCAATGAAGGCAACGGTGGCTTTTAAGGATGTAAAAATAAAAAATCTCTTAGGTGAGGTAATATCAAAAAAAGGACTAAAGCAATTAAGAATTTCCGAAACCGAAAAATATGCTCATGTAACATTTTTTTTCAATGGGCAGATGGAGAAACCCTATAAAGGTGAAAATAGAATTTTAATCCAATCTCCAAAGGTTGCAACGTATGATTTAGAGCCTAAAATGAGCGCAGTAGAAATTGCAGACAGGATAGTGCAAGAAATAAATAAAAAAGATTATAGTTTTGTTGTAACAAATTTAGTTAATTGCGATATGGTTGGGCACACTGGAAAAAAAGAGGCAATAATTACAGCCGTTAAAACCGTGGATGAATGCACAGAAAAAATATGTAAAGCCGGTTTAGAAAGAGGTTATACAGTTTTGGTTACATCCGATCATGGAAATGCCGAAAAGAAAGAAGGAATTACAAGTACCAGTCATACAACATGTAAAGTTCCATTTATTTTGGTTTCCAATAATTGCGCAAATAATACATTGGTCAGCGAAAAAGGACTGGTTGACATTGCTCCAACAATTTTAGAATTATTAGGAATAAAAAAACCAAAAGATATGACTGGTAAAAGTTTAATTGTGGAATAAAATTTGACTACAATAACTATAAAAAGTTATAATTAGAAACATATAATTAAAATATAATTAAATAATATAAAAAAAATGAAAAAACTTTTAGGAAAATTGGCGTTTTTAAAAAAGATAAAGTGCAATAAAGATATTTGCACAAAAAAGAATATTATTATTTTTTGCGTAGCAGTTGTGGTAATTGTTGTTGGTGTTCTTTTGTTTGTGTTTCAAGACAAGATTACGCTTTTTGGAAATTCTGCTAAGAAAATTGGTCAAAACACTATAAAATATATAAATGATAATAAGCTTTCACAGGTTCCTGCATCTTTGGTTTCAGCTGTAAGCGAGCACGGTTTAGTAAAAATAAAAATTAAAATAGATGCACAAGAGTTTGATTCTTATGTTACAAAAGATGGCGCCTGGCTTTTTCCAAGCGCGCCAATTGAAATGAAAAAACCTCAAGAAAAAGCGCAAGCAAACAATAATAAAAATACAGAAACAAAAACTCCTGCACCAGTAGTAAAATCAGATAAGCCAGTTTTAGATGCTTTTGTGGTTTCAAAATGTCCTTTTGGATTGCAAATGCAAAGAATGATGGCTGAAGCCATAAAAGGATCATCATCTTTAACTCAATATTTTAAGGCAAGATATATAGGTTCTGTTTCTGGAAATACAATTACTGCAATGCATGGGGAAGCCGAAGCAAAAGAAAATTTAAGACAAATTTGTATTAGAGAAGAGCAGGCCTCAAAATATTGGTCATATATTTTATGCCACATAAAAGCTGGTGATACTACTAGCTGTGAAACTTCTGCCGGAATAGACACAGCAAAAATTGATGCTTGCGTAGCAAGCCCAAGCAGAGGTGTAGCTTATGCTAAAGAAGATTTTGATTTAGCTGAAAAGTATGCTGTGTCTGGATCTCCAACATTAATTTTAAATGGATCTACGGTTTCAGAATTTGATTATGGAGGAAGAACTGCTGACGCCGTAAAATCAGTTGTGTGCGCCGGATTTAATACACAGCCAGGTTTTTGTTCTACAAAACTAAACACACAAGATGCAGCTACAAGTTTTTCAGCAACTTATGCTTCATCTGGAGGTTCAACTAATAATGATGCCAGCTGTGGACAATAAAAATATGGTAAAAGTTTATTCAACGCCAACATGCGTATATTGTAAAACACTAAAGTCTTATCTTAAAAATCACGATGTGGCTTTTGAAGATATTGATGTTTCTAAAGACGAACAGCAATTACAAAAAATGATTAAAGATTCGGGGCAAATGGGGGTGCCGGTTGTTGATATAGACGGGCAAATTGTTGTAAGTTTTGATAAAGAAAGAATAGATAAATTATTAAAAATTGCATAAATATGACAAAAGTTGCAATAAATGGTTTTGGCAGAATTGGAAGACAGGTGTTTAAAAAAATTGCTCAAGAACATCCTAGTTTAGAGGTTGTGGCAATTAATGATCTTACTGATGTAAATACTTTAAAATTTCTTTTAAAACACGATTCTAATTATGGATTATATGAAAAAGAAATTTCTCCAAAAGTTAAATTTTTAGCTGAAAAGGACCCAGAAAAACTTCCTTGGAAAGATCTAAAAATAGATATTGTATTAGAATGTACAGGCCTTTTTGCAGATGCCGATGGCGCAAGAAAACATATTAATGCCGGAGCAAAAAAAGTAATTATTTCTCAACCAGCAAAAGATTTGCCAGGTTTTGTGCTTGGCGTTAATGCGGACAAATATAATTCTGAAAATGTTGATATTATGGACATGGGTTCTTGCACAACCAATTGCTTAGCTCCAATTGCAAAAGTTTTAAATGATGAGTTTGGCATTGTAAAAGGTTTTATGACAACTGTTCATAGCTATACAAATGACCAAAGAATTTTAGATTTGCCACATAAAGATTTGCGCAGAGCAAGAGCTGCCGGATTAAATATGATTCCAACATCTACAGGAGCTGCTAGAGCTATTGGTAAAATGATTCCGGAAATTGATGGTAAGTTAGATGGAATTGCCATAAGGGTTCCAACTCCAACTGTTTCTGTTTTAGATTTGGTTGTAGAAGTTAAAAAATCAACTACTAAGGACCAAGTAAATGATGCCTTTAAGAATGCTTCTGCATCAAAAGAATATAAGGGAATTTTAAAAGTAGAAGAAGAGCCATTGGTTTCAATGGACTTTAAGGGCAGTAGTTATTCTTCTATTTTTGACGCAGAACAAACAATGGTAAAAGATAATATGGTAAAAGTTTTAGGCTGGTACGATAATGAGTGGGGATATAGTTGCAGGTTAGCTGAATTTGCAGAATTTGTAGGCAAAAAGCTAAAAAGTAAATAAAAACATAAAAGCACTTCCATAATGGGAGTGTTTTTTGTTTGTTTTGTTGAACTTGACTTATAGTTTTAATAATGCTATTATTATTTTGTGATCGTTGTCAACTAAATAGGGAGGGAAAGGCCGTGATACTTACAGTAGGAACGGTATTGATTGCTGTTTTGGCGGGTTTTTTGTGGTTCGCAAAAATTGCAGTGTGGCTGAAGATTGTTGGGACGATTTTCTTGTTTGCAGTATGGTATTGTTGTCCTCTTCTTTGGCACTGTGTTAAGGCGGCTGAAAGAAGAGAGGTGCGAGAAGAAGCTGAGCGGTTGCGACGTGTATTACGTGAGCATCAGGCTCAAGCCGATGCTAAGCGCAACCCATTTCCTCAATAATTTGATGTAGCCCTGGCAAGTCTAGGGCTTTTTTGTTGTAAAAAAATTATGCACTTCCATTATTTTTTTACAAATAGTATAATAAAACAATATTTTATGCAATTAGTTGATTTTAAAAAAGCTGAAGAACTGCTTTTAAATTATAAAATTCCTTTTCCTAAGGCTGTTTTAGTTTTTTCTAGTAAAGATGCAGTAAGGTTTGCAAATGGAATTGGTTACCCAGTATTTTTAAAAGTGTATGGTAAAAATATTTTACACAGAACTGAATTGGGAGGAGTTTTACAGGTAAATTCTAAAGGTGAGTTAGAAAAAACATATTTGAAAATGAGCAGAATTAAAGGTTGCCAAGGAGTTATAATACAACAAAAAATACAAGGCAAAAGTTTAATTATTGGAATGAAGCGCGATAACCAGTTTGGCCCTGTTATTTTGGTGGGTATTGGTGGAATTTTTACAGAAATATTGAATGACGTTTCTTTACGCATAGCTCCGGTTTCTAAAAAAGATGCCATGAAAATGCTCTCTGAGTTAAAAGGTTTTGATTATTTGTGTGGTAAAAGAGATAAAAAAGTAGTTAATTTAGAAGCTATTGCTAAAATAATATCTGCAATATCAGAATTAGCATTAAGTGAATCCGAAGTAAGAGAAATAGATTTAAATCCGGTTATTGTTGATCAAAAAGAAGCTTTTGCTGTTGATTATAAATTTATAATTTAATTATGCGAGACCTAAGTAAAATTTTTAATCCTAAAACAATTGCAGTTGTAGGTGCCAGCCCAAAAGAAAATTCGGTTGGATTGGGTTTAGCAAAAAATGCTCTTTTAGGTCAGCAGGATCGGGAAGTTTTTTTTGTTAATATAAATCAGCCAGAAGTGTTAGGTGTAAAAACCTTTAAAAGTATATTGGAAATACAAAAAGAAATTGATTTAGTTGTGATAGCTGTTCCTGCCGTAGCTGTTAAAGAAGTTGTAAAAGAGTGTTGTGAAAAAAAGGTTGGTTCAATTATAATAATTTCTGCCGGATTTTCAGAAATTGGGAAAGAGGGTGAAATTATTCAAAAAGAAATTATAAAACTTGTAAAAGATGCTAACATATCATTGGTAGGTCCCAATTGCTTAGGAATAATAAGAAATCAAAACAATTTAAATGCCTCATTTGCTCCCGAACTTTTAAAACAAGGAAATGTTGCATTTGTTTCGCAATCAGGAGCTATTTTAGATGCAATAATTGATGGCGCCGGAAATTTAGGGTTGTCTTATGCTATTTCGTTTGGAAACGAAGCAGATGTAGATTTGAATGATTTTTTGGAATGGCTTGAAAAAGATGATGCAACAAAAGTAATTGCTCTTTATGTTGAGGCAATTAAAGATGGAAAAAGATTTATGGAGATTGCTCGGCGTATTGTAAAAACAAAGCCAATTTTAGTTTTAAAAGCTGGTAAATTTGATACTGGAAAAAATGCCATAAAAAGTCACACAGGATCTATGGCGGGTGATTATAAGGTTTATAATGCTGTTTTTAAGCAAATAGGCGTTATTGAAGTAGATTCTATTGAGGAGTTATCTGATATTGCTAAACTTGTTTCTTGCCAAAAAAAATGTGAAAACTCTTTTGCAATTGTTACAAATGGTGGTGGGTGTGGAGTTTTATCTGCTGATTATTGTAAACAAAATGGAATAAACCTAGTAAAGCTTTCAAAAGAAACAATTGATAAAATTTCTGAATCGGAAGTTATGAATAAAGCTTGGTCGAAAGCAAATCCCGTAGATATTGTTGGCGATGCTTCATGTGAACGTTATAAAGTAGCAATTGAGGCGGTTTTAAATCAAAACAATGTTTCTGGTTTGATTGTAATTCAAACTCCACAGATTATGACAAATGCTTTAGAAAACGCCAAAGTAATAGTTGAAGCAAAAAAGAGGTTTCCAAATAAACCAATTATCTGTTTCTTTTTGGGAGAAAAAATGTCTGAACAAGCAATAAAATTTTTAGAAGAAAATAATATTTTAAATTATAGCGAGTTAAAACGCGGTATTAATGCTATAAAATATTTAATTAAATAAATGAAAAATATACTTTGGTTTAACAAAAATAAGGGTTTTACAATTATAGAATTAATTGTGGTTATTACAATAATTGCTGTTTTGTCTACAATTGTAATTGGTAGCGTAAACCAATATCAAGCTAAAGCTAGAGATACTAGAAGAATTGCAGACATACGTCAAATCCAAAAAGCATTTGAATTATATAGAATTGATAATAATGGAAATTTTCCAATTTATAATAATGGTTGTATGGCCTGTTTGGGTGTAAATGATAATAGCTCTTGCTGGGGTGCTAGTTGTGGTGGAAATAGTGCTAAAGGAAGTAGTGCTCTAAATATTGCTTTAAAACCATATATTTCTGTAATGCCAATAGATCCTTCTCCTGGTCGCGGTTTGGGCGATCGTTATCTGTATAAAAACGGTGAATTTTATATAGGTTGCAATACTATGGTTCCAGGAGCAAAATGGCTTCTTTGGAGGCCAGATAAGGGAACTCCTACGAGCAATGCAGATTGTGGGGGTATAGGAGTTTATGGGTGCATTTGTCCTAATTGCGATTATCAATGTGCAGTTAAATTAGATTAATATAATAAAAATATGAAAAATATACTTTGGTTTAACGAGGTTTCAATTAAAGATGTTCCAATGGTGGGTGGAAAGAATGCATCATTGGGAGAAATGTACACCAACTTAACATCAAAAGGCGTGGCAGTGCCATATGGTTTTGCCACAACTGCAGAGGCGTATTTTAATTTTTTAGCAGTTACTGGACTTGATAAAAAAATTGACGAGGTTTTGAAAGATTTAGATATTTTGAAAAAAACTAAAATTTTGACTATTAAAACAGATGAGGAATTAGCAATAGCCCAAAAAATATGCAAGTAAAATTTCAAAAAGCATTTACAATCATAGAATTAATTGTGGTTATAGCCATCATAGCTGTTTTGTCTGGCATTGTTCTTAGTAGCGTCAATCAGTTTCGATCAAAAGCCCGCGACGCCCGCAGAAAAGCAGATTTAGTAAGTATTAAAAAAGCTCTGCTTATCTATGCCTTAGACCACAACAACACCCTACCAACGTCTGGATTCGGCTGGACAAATGGAGGAAACGGCTGGGCCACCAACGGCAGCAACGGATCAACTTGTTACGGTGGTGGAGATCTCGAAGATATCTTAGACGGAACAGATCCAGACACCCCTGATCCAAAAAATTTATATATCAGAATGCCAAAAGACCCTAAATGTGGTGGTTGTCGTGGGTGTAGTAGTAATCCAGGTGGGTATATGTACTATCATAAATCTAATCAGTGTGCTGTTTTGTATGCCTCATTGGAAAACCCGTCTGTCAATGACACAAATACTTGTACAGGCCTGTGTGTTGGTAACCCAGGCTACGGCATGAACTATTGTGTAGAAGTTAAAACACATAAATATTTTTTATGAAAAATATACTTTGGTTTAATGAAGTTTCAATTAAAGATGTGCCTTTAGTGGGCGGGAAAAATGCTTCTTTGGGAGAAATGTACACCAATTTAACATCAAAGGGCGTGGCAGTGCCAT
>Ga0172371_10003833_pt1 | contig 23136 bp, 21 predicted proteins | sample Lak12m_FD_114543 | JGI IMG/M metagenome (GOLD analysis project Ga0172371, IMG submission 114543) | Freshwater microbial communities from Kabuno Bay, South-Kivu, Congo - kab_022012_12m | ecosystem: Environmental > Aquatic > Freshwater > Lake | place: Democratic Republic of the Congo: South-Kivu...
CCGGATGGGCACCAACCAAGACCTGGGAAACCCGTGAGGAGCATTGCCCATGGACGCTCACGGCGGCGCGAGCAGCCCGAACACCCCCATCCGCCTGAATATTGCCAAGGCCTGCGGCCTGACCGCCGCGGTCATCGGCTTTACCGCCCTGCTTGGCTGGCTGCTGGATATCCCCATTCTTGCCACCTTCGCCTCCGGGATGATCCCGATGGCGCCGAGCACCGCCTTCTTTTTCATGGGCTACGGCGCAGGGGCGCCGTTTCTCCTTTCCCGACCGCAAAGAGGCCGCCCGGCACAGGCAGCGGCTTTCATCCTTGCTTCCCTGGGGCTTCTGGCCGTCGGCGCCCTCTTTGTCCTTTCCCTTAAGGGGATTCATTTAAACATCGAGCACTTCGGCATTCCCATGGGCGGAAACGTGGCCGGGTCCCCCATCGGCCACATGTCGCCGTTCACCGCCTTCTGCTTCATCCTGGCCGGGATGGCCTTCCTCCTGGCCCTGCCGAAAAACGGCCGCCATCTCTGGCTCTCCACCATTGCCTTCTGGTGCGCCGTTTCCCTTTCCCTTTTAAGCCTCTCCCTGCTGATGGCCTATATCCTCGGGGAGCCTCTCCTCTACGGCAGCGGCTTCATCCCCCCCGCTTTCTCCACCTCCATGGCCTTCCTCTTTCTCGGCCTCGGCATGGCGTTTGCGGTCTGGCCCCGTGCAGGGGTGCGGGCGGCAAAGCCGGAGGGGAGCCGCTTCCCCTATCATCTCCTCATGATCTTCGCCCTGCTGACCGGGATCTTCATCCTGGGCGGTTATCTCCTGCTCAAGAAACACGAAAGGGAATACCGGACAGGCGTGGGGCGGCAGCTCTCGGCCATCGTCAACCTCAAGGCCCAGCGGATCGCGGATTGGCTTACGGAACGCCGGGCCGATGCCGGCGAGCTGGCAGGCAACCGTGACTTTGGCGAACGAGTGGACAGATGGCTCTCCCGCAACGACGAGGGTGAACGCGGCAACATTACTTTCCGGCTCGAAAGCATGCAGGCAAGGCATGGCTATGACGGGGTGGCTCTGCTCGACCGCGCCGGGCGGACGCTCCTGGCCGACGGCGATCTTATTAAGCCTTCTCCGCCCCTTGCCGAGGCCATGGCCCGGGCCGGCGCCTCCGGCCGGGTGGAAGAAAGCGGGCTGTACCGGGACAGTCTGGGCACGATCAGGATAACCTGGGCCGCGCCCATCATGGCTGGGCAGGAAGAAAGCGAACGGCCGGTGGCCACGGCACTGCTCTCCGCCAGGGCGGAGACCCTTCTCTACCCCTTTCTCCGGGAGTGGCCGGGAGAAAGCCGCAGCGCCGAAACCCTGCTGGTTCGCAGGGACGGCGACGAGGTGCTTTTCTTGAACAACCTCCGCTTCAAAGAGGATGCGGCCCTCAACCTCCGCTTCCCCTTGCGCAAGGTCTCCCTGCCCTCGGCCCAGGCAGCCATGGGCCGGGAAGGACTGTTCATGGGCCGGGACTACCGGGGGGTGCCGGTGCTTTCCCTCCTCAAGGCGGTTCCCGGCTCGCCCTGGTTTCTGGTGGCCCGGGTGGACCTGGAGGAAATTCAATCCCCCCTGCGGAATCGCCTGTGGGGCGTGGTGCTGACCATCTTCGCCCTGCTGGCCGGAGCCGGCGCGGCCTTGGCCCTCCAGTGGCAGTGGCAAAAGAACGAGTTCATGCGCCTGGCCGCGGAAAAGGACCGCCGGCTGGCCGCCGAGCTCGAAAAACTGGTGGCGGAGCGCACCGCCAAACTCGACGCGGTAAACCGCGAGCTCGAATCCTTCTCCTATTCGGTTTCCCATGACCTGAAAGCGCCCCTGCGCGGGATAGACGGCTACAGCCGCCTGCTGGATGATGAATACCGCGACCGGCTCGACGAGCAGGGCCGGGAATTCATCGCCGGCATCCGCCGGAGCGTGACCCAGATGCATCAACTGATCGAGGATCTCCTCGCCTACTCCCGCATGGAACGGCGCGACCTGCATCAAACCAGAATCAACCTTTCCGCCCTGCTCCGGACCTTGGCGGAAAGAATCAAGGAAAACCTCACCCAGCCCGAGACGGTCCTGAAAATAGAAGTGCCGGGCTTAAGCCTGCGCGCCGACCGGGACGGCCTGACCATGGCTCTGCGCAACCTGCTCGACAACGCGGTTAAATTCAGCCGGAATGCCCAGCCGCCCATCATCGAGATCGGCGCCCGCCCGGAAAATGGTATGATATTGATCTGGGTGCGGGATAACGGCATCGGCTTTGAGATGAAGTTCCATGAGCTGATTTTCGGAATGTTCAACCGCCTGGAACGGGCCGAGGATTTTCCCGGCACCGGGGTGGGCCTGGCCTTGGTGCGCAAGGCCATGGAGCGCATGGGCGGCCGGGTCTGGGCCGAAAGTGAGCCGGGCAAAGGCGCGGTCTTCTACCTGGAGCTGCCGCTTGCCGAAGACCAGACCGGCGAAGAAGATGCCGCCGAAGAAGAAGATGAAGAAGAAGAAGAAAACACCCGGCCCGCAGCCGGGTAACATCGCCACCGAGAACAGGAAACAAATCCCATGGACGATCAACCGCCATCATTGCGCGTTTTATACCTCGAAGACAATCCGGTGGACGCCGATCTGGCCCGCCGCGCCCTGGCCGGTTCCGCTCCGGAGATCAGCCTGGAAATAGCCCAAAATCTGGCCTCGGCCCTGGCCTGCCTGGAAAAACCGGAGCCGGGCTGCGATCTGGTCCTCTCCGATCTGCGCCTCCCGGACGGCAGCGGTCTCGACCTGTTGGCCTGGGTCCGGGCCCGCAACCTGCCCTTGCCGGTGATCCTCCTAACCTCCTCCGGGGACCAGAGTACGGCGGTAGCTGCCCTCAAGGCCGGGGCCGACGACTACCTGATCAAACACGGCGATTATCTCGAACGGCTGCCCGATGCCCTGCGCCGGGCCGCACGCCATTTCCGGGAAGCTGGCAACGGCCTGACCAGAGCCCTGCGGGTCTTTTACGCCGAAGACAATCAGCTCGACATTGATCTCACCAGGCGGCATCTCGCCCGCCATGCCCCGCATATCAGACTGGAGATCGCGGCGAGCGGCGCTGAGCTTTTGGCCATGCTTCCCAACGATCGTGCCACCCCGACGGATTGCGATATTATCCTCCTTGATTTCCGCCTCCCGGACATGGACGCCCTGGAACTGATTCGAATCATCCGCAGCGAGCGTGACCTTGACCTGCCGGTGGTCATGGTCAGCGGCCAGGGAAGTGAAGAGGTGGTGGCCGCGGCCATGCGCCTGGGGGTGGAGGATTACCTGATCAAACACGAAGGCTATCTCCTGGAACTGCCCGCCACCCTGGAACGCAGCCACCGCCAGGCCCAGCTCCGCCGGGAGCACGAGGCCCTGAAGGCAAGCGAGCAACAGCTCCGCCGCCTGGAAGAGAGACTGCGGAGCCTCTTCGATCATGCCTTGGACGGCATCCTGGCGGCCGAGATCGAAAGCGGGAAATTCGTCACCGGCAACCCGGCCATCTGCCGGATGCTCGGCTACGAGCTTGATGAGCTTCTTTCCCTTGGGGTTGAAAACATCCCCCCCCCCGAAAACCTTCCCTGGCTCAGGGAGGATTTCGCCAGGCACCTCCGAGGCGAAGCAACCATATCCCTTGACATTCCCTTGCTCCGCAAGGATGGCGGGACCATCCACGCCGATATCAAATCCTCGCCGGCGGAAATTGACGGAAAACACTGCCTGGTGGGCATCTTCCGCGACAACACCGAGCGCCGCCAAGCCGAGGAAAGGCTACGCCTCGACGCCGCGGCCCTGGCCGCGAGCCGGGACGCGGTGGCGATCACCGACCTGACCCCGGCCATTCTCGGGGTCAACCCGGCTTTTACCAAAATCACCGGCTACAGCGAGGAGGAGGTCCTGGGGCAAAACCCGCGCATCCTTGCCTCGGGCCGGCACGACCGCGCCTTTTACCAGGGCATGTGGACGAGCCTCCTTGAAACCGGCTTCTGGCGGGGGGAAATCTGGAACCGGCGGAAAAACGGCGAGGCCTATCCCGAGCTGTTGAGCATCAGCACCGTTTACGACAAGCTGGGCAAGCCGAGCCATTACGTGGCGGTGGCCACCGATCTCGCCCTGATAAAACAAAGCGAGGAACAGCTTAAATATCTGGCCCACTACGACCCGCTCACCGGCCTGCCCAACCGCCTCCTCCTTGAAGCCCGGCTTCAGCACAGCCTGGAGCGGGCCAGACGCAACGGGACCGGGGTGGCGATGCTGATCGTTGACCTGGACCACTTCAAGCTGATCAACGACAGCCTCGGCCACGCGGACGGCGACCGGCTGCTGGCCGCGGTCAGCAAACGCCTGCAAGGCCGGATGCGCGAAGAGGACACCATGGCCCGGATTGCCGGGGACGAATTCGCCCTGGTCATGGAGAATATCACCGGCCACCACGAGGCGGAAATCGCGGCCCGGGGGATCGAAGCCTGCCTGGAGGCGCCCTTTGCCATGGACGGCGGCCAGGAAATCTATGTCCGGGTGAGCATCGGCATCAGCCTCTACCCCGAGGACGGGGGCAACGCCGCCGACCTGCTCCTGGGGGCCAATGCCGCGGTGCACCGGGCCAAGGAGCAGGGGGGCAACCAGCTCTGCCACCATGACCGCAGCCTGAACATAAAAGCCCGGACCAGCCTGGACCTTGAAGCGGCCCTGCGCCGGGCCCTGGAGCAGGGCGAGTTCGTCCTCCACTACCAGCCCAAGGTCCACCTCCGCCACGGCCGGATCACCGGGGCCGAGGCCCTGATCCGCTGGCAGCGTCCCGGGCACGGCCTGGTTCCGCCTTTAAGCTTCATCCCGGTGGCCGAAAGAAGCGGGCTCATCAAAGGCATCGGCTCCTGGGTTCTCGAAGAGGCCTGCCGCCAGCTCCGGCTCTGGCGGGAAAACCGCCTGGACGATATTCATCTGGCGGTCAATGTCTCGGCCCGTCAGTTTCACGGAGCCGGTCTGGACAAGATGCTCAAGGAGCTGTTTGCTCACTACGGGATCGAGCCGGACACCCTCACCCTGGAACTGACCGAAAGCATGCTGATGCACGACCCAGAGCAGGCGGTGGGGCGTCTCGGCGCCCTGAGGGACCTCGGTGCGAGGCTGTCGCTGGATGATTTCGGCACCGGCTACTCGAGCCTCTCCTACCTGAGCCGTTTCCCCATTGACCAGATGAAGATTGACCGCTCCTTCGTCAAGGACATCGTCGTCGAACCCGGAGCCGCGACCATCGCCACCTCGATCATCGGCCTGGCCCACCGGATGGGTCTTGGCGTGGTGGCCGAGGGGGTGGAAAACGAGGAACAGCTCGGCTACCTGCGCCAGAACGCTTGCGACGAGATGCAGGGCTACCTGTCAGCAAGCCGGTGCCGGTGGAGGAGTTCACCGCCATGGTCCGCCAGGGCCGGAGCCTGGAGTTGATGGAGGAAAGCGGGGGGGAGCTGAACCTGCTCGTGGTGGACGACGATCCCGCTGTCCTCTCCGCCCTGCGCCGGGTCTTCGCCGACGAGGGCTACCGGGTGCTCACCGCGGAAAGCGGCGCGGCCGGCCTGAAACTGCTGGCGAAAACCACGGTCCAGGTGGTCCTGGCCGACCAGCGCATGCCGGAGATGACCGGGATCGAGTTTCTCCACCGGGTCAAGGCCTTGCATCCCCACACGGTCCGCATCGTCCTTTCCGGCTATGCCGAGCTGGAAACCGTGGTCCAGGCGGTCAACGAAGGCGGGCTCTACAAATTTCTGCCCAAGCCCTGGAACGACGACCAGCTCCGCGCGCAGATCCACGATGCCTTCCTCTATCAGCAGGCGGTGGTCAGCCCGAAACTGAGGTAAATTGTGAATTTTGGATTGAGAATTGAGGAAGACAAATTCACAATCAGCAATCCAGCAACCCTCCCCGGTTGCCGCCCTTTTCCTCGACCCCCTTGTGAATCACCAGTTGCCTTCCCTCCTCCTGCCCGGCCTGGTAGGAATCGGCAAAAACCATCGGCCCTTGGTGGCGCACGGTGCGCAGCCTTGGGTATCTGGCCTGCTGGAAACGAATCAGGCCGGGGTCGCCCAAGCGGAGCAAACCGGCCGCCTCCCCGCCGCCGGCGGCGAAAATGGCGGCATCCTCCTGTTTTTTCAGGCGCTCCCTAAAGCCGTGCAGCACCCCCAGCCAGTACGAGTTCTTTTCCCGGCCGGCCGCGCCGGTCTCTTCCCGGTATGCCTGCCAGAGGTGTTCAAGGCGGCGGATGAGGAAATGGTAGGCATGCTCGGCCACCGCCAGGTTTTCCCATGTGCCGGTAAGCTCGATCACCCGGCGCTCCCGGCCGCTTTCCGCCGCAAACTGGCTGGCGATCACCACCCCGACGAAGAAAAAATCGCCAAGCAATCCCGCGATGGCCCGCTGATGGCTGAACAGGCGGCTGCCCCCGGTTTTGAGCACCAGACAGTCGTAGCCGCTCTGCGGTGAACCGGCCAGCCGTTCGAGGTTATGACGGCGGAGAATGGCGTTGGCCTTTTCCATGGCCAGGGCCGCCTCGTGCTCGTTGGCGCTGGCCGCAAGGGCGAAGAGTTTTTCCACCCGGACGAGAAGGGTTGATTTTCCCCCATCCGCGGGCAGGCGGGGAATCCGGGTACCGGCCGTGCGGAAGGCCGGATGCACCCCGAGCCGATCGCAGGCCTCCTGAAAGGCCGGGCCGTGCGGCGCCTCCGCGCCGAGGCCCATGCGCTGATCCACGAACTGGTGGGCCATCTCGTGCTTGAGCACCTCGATGACCACCTCCCAGGCATGCTCGCGGATGAGCCAACCGGCCAGGCTCAGCACGGAAAAGCCCGGCGACCAGGCCCCGGCCCGGCCCTGGGCCTCGCTGATTTCGAAGACCGGGGTGGCAAGCTCGACCTTGTACAGCCAGCAAAGCCGCCGGTGCTCCAGGACAAGCTGTCTGCGCCAGGCGGCAAGCAGATTATTTTCCGCCGCCGCGCTCATCGGGCCGCCTTCCGCACCCGGTACAGACGCTCGCTGAAACCGCCTTTTTCGGTGAACCCCGCGGCCAAACGGCCAACCTGGCGGTCAAGGAGAGAACAGGCCACGGCAATCAGCACCAGGGCGGCATTGGCGGCAAGCTCGGGGTAGATTTTCGTGGACAGAGTGGGGTTGGTGGTTGTGGGGTTGGTGGACTGAGTGGACAGAGTGGACTTGGTGGACAGAGTGGACGAAGCAGGGGCGGCCTGCCCTGCCCCCAGGCCGCCGGGCCTGTTGTGTTCGGCAGAAAAACGCGGCCCGCCGGGTTGGTTGGGCAACCGAGCCTGTCCACTCTGTCCACTTCGTCCACTCTGTCCACAAACCCTCCCCCCAACCTCCTTCACCCAGGCGGCCACCGCGTCGGCGCTCTTGCAACGCCGGTCAACGAGCTCCTGGCGCAAAGGATTGTCCGGCTCCCAGCGGGCCAGGCTCCGCTGCCGCAAAAAATCCTCGTAGTCGAGCTTCAGCTCCTCCAGGCTGGCCCGGGCCACCTGGGTCAGTTTCAGCTCCGTCTTCTTTGAGGTGGCCGAGGCCTGCGAGCCCTCGGCGATATTCTGCACCCCGCTCCGGGCCGCCTGCACCATCTGATCCCGAGTCCGGCTGCGCCGCTCGACATAGCGGTCGCAGAAGCGCGCCGTGACATCGTAAACCAACTGGGCCACCTGGAAGCTCTTCAAGCGCCGGTAACCGCCATGCTTCTGAATCAAGGCCTCCACCACCGCCCCCTCTTCTTTAAGTGTCCACTCTATTCGCCCGCCTTCACCCTGCGGGTATACGATTCCTTTGCACCCTGAAGGGCATAAAAGCAGACAAGCTGCTCAACTTACTGCCTTACCGCCGGACACAACAGGCCCGATGCCTGTGGCAAGGCAGGCCGCCCCTGCTTCGTCCACTCTGTCCACCAAGTCCACTCTGTCCACTTCGTCCACCAACCCTGCCCGTTTTAGCCCTTATAACCCTCATCCTCGGGCAGCCCCGGCCGCCGGGCCGCGGCCACGGCCAGCTCGTCGCAGCGCTCGTTCAGGGGGTGGCCGCTGTGCCCCTTGACCCAATGAAAACTGATCGCCAAGCCCTCGATCAGCTCAAGGAGCCGCTCCCAAAGATCGGCATTGAGGGCCGGCTGGCCGTCGCTCTTGACCCAGCCCCTTTTCCGCCAGTTTTTAGCCCAGCCCTTGGCAATTCCGTTGACCACATAGCTCGAATCGGAATAAAGGGCCACCGGCAGATCGCGGCGGGCAAGGGCCTTGAGGGCTTCGATGCAGGCGGTCAGTTCCATCCGGTTGTTGGTGGTCAGGCGGAAACCGCCGGAAAGCTCCCGGCGCGAGTCCCCCTTGATGATGATCGCTCCGTAGCCCCCCGGTCCGGGGTTGAACCTGGCCCCGCCGTCGCTGTAAATAAGCACCGTCCCCGCAGCCGGTGAAGCCTCGGACCCTGGCGCCCCCTTCGCCCCCGCTCCCCGCCCGGCCCGCGGCCCGGGCGAAGCCGGCTCTGGTCCAGCCAGCCAGGCCACCGCCTCATCCCTGGTGGCAAAGCCCTTGTAACGCGCCCCGGCCACCCCCCTCACCTGAGCGCTGGCCGCAGGCCAGTTGTCATAAATCCCGGGCACAAGCCCGCGTTTGATCGCGTAAAATTTCTTCCCCGCCATTCCCTCTCATCTCCTCATATAAATGATGCACAAGTACCGCTCTATTTGCCCTTTTCCTTTTGCCTTTCACCTTTCCTCCATCCCCCCGCCAGTTGTCCGCAGGCCGCGGCGATATCCGCGCCCCGGCTCCGACGGATGAAGGCCGGCAGCCCGGCCTGGCGCAGTTCGCGCTGAAAGGTCAGAATCGTTTCCGGAGGCGGACCGGCAAAGCCCCCCGCCTCCGGGCTGTTGCAGGCAATGAGGTTGACCCGGGCCGGAATGCCGGCAAGCAACCCGGCGAGCCGCCGGGCCTGGGCCGGAGAATCGTTGAGCCCGGCAAGCAGGGTGTACTCGAAGAGGATGACCTCGTTTTTCCGCAAAGGGTAGCGGCGGCAGGCGGCCAGCAACCCGGCGAGGCTCCAGGTCCGGTTCACCGGCATGAGCCGGCTGCGCAGCTCGTCATCCGCGGCGTGGAGGGAGACGGCCAGGTTGACCCGGATATCCCGGCCAAGTTCGTCAATCCGGGGGACAATCCCGCAGGTGGACACCGTGACCCTGCGCCGGGAAAAACCGAGACCCCGCTCGTCCATGAGTATCCGCAGGGCGGTCAGCAGATTGTCGTAGTTGGCCAGGGGCTCACCCATGCCCATGAAAACCAGATTGTTGAGGTACTCTCTCGGGGTGGCCCGCTTGATCCCGCAAGCCTCCATGCGGGCGATCACCGCCAGAACCTGGCCGACGATCTCGGAGGAGACAAGGTTGCGGGTGAACCCCTGACGGCCGGTGAGGCAAAAGACGCAGCCCATGGCGCAACCGGCCTGGGAAGATAAACATAGAGTGTGCCGTTCGCCCTCGGGGATGAGGACGCTTTCGATCCGGCTGCCGTCCGCGAGGCGGAAGAGAAATTTCTCGGTGCCGTCCGCCGCTTTCTCCACCCGGGCCGGGGTAAGGGCGGTGATTACCGCGTGGCGGGCCAGGACCGAGGTCAAGCGGCGGCTTGCCCCGAGGCGGGCAAAATCGTCCGCCCCCGGCTGGTGGAGCCGGGCAAAGAGCGACGCCGCCCGGCCCGCGTCCAGGCCCAGCCCGGCGAGCCAGGCCTGCAATTCCGTAAGGGTGAGGCCGCGCAGATCGCAAAGGCCGCCCGCCGCCGCTTGTTGTGGTCCCCCGTTTTTCATCCAGGTTCTGTAACATATTCCCTTGCCCGATAAAAGTCCTTGACGCTGGCCGCCAAATAATTCAAATATGCGTTTGATTTATTTTGGATTGCGGATTTGTTCATTCAGCAATCCAAAATTCACAATCCACAATCAAACAGGCCCCCATTGCGAAAAAAACGAAGCGACGGACAGGAAACCCGGCAGAGGCTGCTGAGCGAGGCGGCCCGCATCTTCGCGGCCAAGGGCTTCAAGGCCACCACCGTGGGCGAGGTCTGCCGCCGGGCCCAGACCAACCCGGCCTCGGTCAGCTACCATTTCGGGAGTAAGGAGGCCATGTATGTGGAAAGCTGGCGGCATGCCTTTTCCCGCTCCCTCGCCCTCTACCCGCTTGATGGCGGAATAGCGCCCCATGCTCCGGTTGGGGAAAGACTGCACGGTTTCGTCCTGGCGATCATGCGCCGGATCGTTGACCCGGAAAGCCACGACTTCGACATCTTCCACCAGGAGCTGGCCAACCCCACCGGCCTGTTGGTGGACGCCATCCAGGAATCGGCGGAGCCGATCTTCAAAACCCTGGCCGGCCTGATCGCCGAGCTCCTCGGCCCGGACGCCGACGAGGGCAAAATCCGCCTCTGCTCCATGAGCATCCGGGCCCAGTGCTTCGGGCCCCTCCTCCACGCCCGCCGCCGCCGTAACGACCAGGGAGTGCCGATCTGCGACCTCGAGCCCCTGCTGGCCGATGTCGAGCGGCTGGCCGGACATGTCACCCGCTTCAGCCTGGCCGGCATCCGGGCCATGGCCCATAAACCAACCGCCACAGAGGCAAACAGATGAAATACCCCGGCAAGAAAACAATCATCATCGCCATCCTGGCCCTGGCCGCTCTGGCCGCCTGGCAGCTCGCCCGCCGGCCGGGCGAGACGATCGAGTACCGCAGCGCCGAGCTAAAGCGCGGCGAGCTGATGGTCTCGATCAACGCCACCGGCACGGTGGAGCCGGAAGAGGTCATTGATGTCGGGGCCCAGGTGGCCGGGCGGATCATCGCCTTCGGCAAGGACGCCAACGGCCAGCCGGTGGACTATGGCTCGCCGGTGGCCGCGGGCACGGTGCTGGCCCGGATTGACGACTCTCTTTACGCAGCCCAGGTGGACGAGGCCCAGGCCCAGCTCATGGCCAACCGGGCCGGGCTGGAAAAGGCCAGGGCCGAGCTGCTCAAGGCCGAACTCGACTGGCGGCGGGCTCAAGACCTTGGCCCGTCCGAGGCCCTGGCCAAGTCGAGCTACGACAGCTATCAGGCCGCCTATCAAAACGCCAGGGCCCAGGTGGCGGTGAGCGAGGCCGCCATCCGCCAGGCCGAGGCGGCCCTGGCCAAGGCCCGGCGCAATCTCGGTTATTGCACCATCTCCTCGCCGGTGAAAGGGATCATCATTGACCGGCGGGTCAACATCGGCCAGACCGTGGTGGCGAGCCTCAACGCCCCCAGCCTCTTTCTTCTCGCCAAGGACCTGAAGCGCATCCAGGTCTGGGTGGCGGTGAACGAGGCGGACATCGGCCGGCTCAAGCCGGGGATGCCGGTGAGCTTCACGGTGGATGCCTTCCCCAACGAGTCGTTCAGGGGCGAGGTGAAAAAGATCCGCTTGAACGCGGCGATGAACCAGAATGTGGTCACCTACACGGTGGAGATCGCCACCGACAACAAGGACGGCCGCCTGCTCCCCTACCTCACAGCCAATGTGATTTTCGAGATCGAAAAGCTCGACGGGGCGCTCCAGGCCCCCAACGCGGCCCTGCGCTGGAGCCCGCCCGCCGAGGACGGAGAGAAGAAGGGCGGCGAGAAAAAGTACGGGGAAAAAGGCCGGAAGGACAAGGCCGGCAAGAACGGCAAAAAGACCGGAACCCTCTGGGTTTTGGCGGAAAACAACAAGCCGCGCAAGATCGAGGTGAACCTCGGCGCCACGGACGGGGCCAACACCGTGGTGGAAGGCCCGGAGCTTGGCGAGGGCCTGAAGGTGATCACCGGCATTATCCAGCCCGAGAAGAAAAAAGGCAACGGCGGCGCCAATCCCTTCACCCCCAAAATCAGCGGCGGGGCAAAAAGCGGCAGAGGGGAACAGGCTAAGTAGCATGGAACTGATCCGCCTCGAAAATATCACCAAGACCTACCAGATGGGCGACATCGCCGTGCCGGTGCTCAAGGGCATTTCGCTCTCCATCGCCAAGGGCGAGCTGGTTGCGCTTACCGGCTCGTCCGGCTCCGGCAAATCCACCCTGATGAACATCCTGGGTTGTCTGGACCGGCCAAGCTCAGGGGAATACTGGCTGGAGGGCGAGGAAATCTCCAGGCTCTCCGCGGACGGGCGGGCGCTGCTCAGAAACCGCAAGCTGGGCTTCGTCTTCCAGAACTTCAACCTCCTGGCCCGAACCAGCGCCCTCGAGAATGTCGCCATGCCCCTGGCCTACGCCGCCCTGCCTTTAAGCGAGCGGCAGACCAGGGAGAGAGCCGCGGAGATGCTGGCCCGGGTAGGCCTGGCCGACCGGCTCGATCATCATCCCTCCCAGCTTTCCGGGGGCCAGCAGCAACGGGTGGCCATCGCCCGGGCCCTGATCAACCAGCCGCCGGTGCTTTTCGCCGACGAGCCCACCGGCAACCTCGACTCGAAAACCAGCGAGGAGGTGCTGCGGATGTTCGAGAATCTAAACCGCGAGGACGGAATCACCATCATCATGGTCACCCATGACCCCAAGGTGGCCGGACATGCCCAGCGGAATGTCAGCCTCTGCGACGGACTCCTCGCCGCCGAGGCGGCCTGCGCCGTTTCCGGTTGGCAGGGCAGCGCGGGAGGGCGGCCATGAAAATCTACACCACCGCGCGCACCGCCTTCAAGGCTCTGACCCGCAACCCCATGCGGGCCATGCTCACCACCCTGGGCATCGTCATCGGGGTGGGCGCGGTGATCGCCATGATGGAGATCGGGGCCGGCTCTTCGGCGGCGCTCGCAAAAACCATCGCCAGCATGGGGGCCAATGTCCTGATCATCAGGCCGGGCACCGCCTCGAGCGGCGGGGTCTCCTTCGGGGCGGGCAGCACCACCACCCTGACCCCGGAAGACAGCAAGGCGATCAGCCGGGAATGCCCGGCGGTGAAAAACGCGGTGCCCATGGTCCGCGCCCGGGCCCAGGTGGTTTACGGCAGCCGCAACTGGGTGCCCAACGCCATCTACGGGATCACCCCCGTCTACCTCGACATCCAGGACTGGAGCATTCTCGCCGAGGGCGAGCCCTTCGACGACCGGGATGTGCTGAACGGCAACCGCAACTGCCTGGTGGGCCAGACCATCGTCCGCGAACTTTTCGACGGCCAGTCGCCGCTGGGCAAGGAAATCCGGATCAAAAACATCGCCTTCAAGGTCGTCGGGGTCCTCACCCAAAAAGGGGCGAACATGATGGGCTTTGACCAGGACGATGTTATCCTCGCCCCCTGGACCACCATCAAGTACCGGGTGAGCGGGGCCACCCTGGCCAACGCCAACCAGAGCAGCGACACCGGCGGCGGAGCGGTGAACACCCTTAGCAACCTTTACCCCTCCGGGGGACGCAGCCTGTATCCGGACCGCTCCGCGGCCCAGGAAGCAAACAACCCCATGCCGGTGCGCTTCGCCAACATTGACCAGATCATGGCCGCGGCAATGAGCCCCGAGGAAATCCCCGAGGCCATCGCCCAGATCGGCGCGGTTCTGCGGGAGCGGCATCGCATCCGCCCGGGTGAGTCGGATGACTTCAATGTCCGCAACATGTCCGAGGTGACGAAGACCCTCTCCACCACCACCGCCCTGATGACCAATCTGCTCATGGCGGTGGCGATGATCTCGCTGCTGGTGGGCGGGGTGGGGATCATGAACATCATGCTGGTCTCGGTCACCGAACGCACCCGGGAGATCGGGCTGCGCATGGCGGTGGGCGCGAGGAGCCGCGACATCCTCCGCCAGTTTCTGGTCGAGGCGGTGGTCCTCTGCCTCACCGGCGGGGCCCTGGGCATCGTTTTAGGGCACGGCGGCTCGCTGCTGGTTCAGGCCTTGCTCGACTGGCCGGTGGAGACCTCACCCGCGGCCATCCTCACCGCGGTCCTGGTCTCGGCCGGAGTGGGGATCATCTTCGGCTTCTACCCGGCCTGGAAAGCCTCGCGCCTCGATCCCATCGAGGCTTTGCGATATGAATAGTGACTACGCAAGTATTCAGAAGTCAGGAGCCAGAATTCAGAATGACTACGGCACCGCATGCTCTTTCATTCTGACTCCTGACTCCTGAATACTGAATACTGAATACTGAATACTGACTCCTGACTCCTGAATACTTACCTATAAATAAGGACCCCCCATGAAAGCAATTCCCCGCGCCTCCCTGGCCCTCTGCCTTTGCCTTCCCCTGCTGGCCGGCTGCATGGTCGGCCCGGATTTCCAGCGCCCTGAGGCCAAGGTTTCCGCCCAGTGGCTGGGCCCGGCTCCAGCCGCGCCGAAGGCAACGACCCTCGAGAACCCTGACCGCTGGTGGACGGCCTTCGGCGACCCCAAACTCGACTCCCTGATCGAGCGGGCCATGGCCGCCAACCTCGATCTGCAAATCGCGGCAAGCCGCATCCGCCAGGCCCGGGCCTCCCTCGGCATCGCCGGGGCCAGGCTGGCCCCGGAAGTGGACGCCGCCGTCTCGCTCAGTCGGAGCCGAACCCCGGCCTCGAGCCAGAGCGGGGCCCACACCGGCAACCTCTACCGCCTTGGCTTTGACGCGGCCTGGGAACTCGATCTCTTCGGGGGCCTGCGCCGCGGGGTGGAAGCGGCCGAGGCTGACCTCGGGGTGGCCGAGGAAGACCGGCGCGGACTCATGGTCAGCCTGAGCGCCGAGGTAGCCGGCAACTATCTCAATCTCCGCTCCCTCCAGCAGCGCTTGGCCATTGCCCAAAAAAACCTCGCGGCCCAGGAACAGACCCAGGCCCTGACCAGACAACGCTTTGAGGCCGGATTCGTAAGCCTGCTCGATTTGAGCCGGGCCGAGGCCCTGGCCGCGAGCACGGCCGGACAGGTGCCGCTCCTCGAGGGGCAGATCCGCCAGACCATTTACAGCCTCGGCCTCCTTCTTGCCGGCGAGCCCGGCGCCCTGCTCGCCGAACTCGGCCCGGTCGCCCCCCTGCCCGCGCCGGTGGCGGCCGTGCCCACAGGGCTGCCCTCCGATCTGCTTCTGCGCCGGCCGGACCTTAGGCGGGCCGAGGCGAAGATCCACGCGGCCACCGCCCGGATCGGGGTAGCCCGGGCCGATCTCTTCCCCAAACTGACCATCTCCGGCAACCTCGGCATCCAGAGCAGCAACTTCAACGCGGCCCTGAACCGGGCCGGCGGTTTCTGGTCGGTTGGTCCGGCGATGAACTGGCCCTTGTTCGACCTTAACCGCCGGCAGGCCAATGTCGAGCTGCGCCAGGCGGTGCAGGAGGAGGAGCTTCTCGCCTACCAGCAGGCGGTGCTGAAAGCCCTGGTTGAAGTCGAGCAGGCCCTGATCGCGGCCGGCAAGGAGGACGAACGGCGGCAAGCCCTGGCCAGGGCCGCGGCCGCCAACGCCAAGGCGGCGGAGCTGGCCGAGCGCCTGTACCGGGCCGGGCAGAGCGATTTTCTGGCGGTGCTCGACGCGCAGCGCTCCCTGTACAGCGCCGAGGATGCCCTGGCCCAGGCGGAGCTGGCCGCCTCCACCCATTTGGTTGCCCTGGGCAAGGCCCTGGGAGGAGGGTGGGGTTCAGAAGACAGATGACAGAGGACAGAAGACAGAAAAGGATAAAGCATGCTGTTTGATGATCTGGGGGCGCTCCGCAAGCTGCTCACCGAGAGCCGCACCATAGCGGTGGTCGGACTTTCCCCCAAGGAGGCCCGGCCAAGCAACGAGGTGGCCCGCTATCTCCTTGCCCAGGGTTATCGGGTGATTCCGGTCAATCCCGGGCAGAACGAAATTCTCGGGCTTCCCTGCTACCCGAGTCTTGCCGACGTGCCCGGCCCGGTGGAGATCGTTGACATTTTCCGCCGCTCCGAGGAGGTGGGAGCAATCGTCGCCGAGGCCATCGCCATCGGAGCAAAAGCGGTATGGATGCAGGAAGGGGTGGTCAACGAAGAGGCGGCGCAAGCGGCCCGGGCCGCCGGGCTTGTCGTGGTCATGGACCGCTGCCTCAAGACGGTGCATGAGGAACTGCGGCGGCTTAAGCCGCGCTGAAAAAAAGGCCATTCCCCGGCGCCATGGCGTAGGAGCGAGCTTGCTCGCGAACCCTGAACACCCAACCCGGCAGATGTTCGCGAGCAAGCTCGCTCCTACGACCAGATGAAGGTGAAATAACGCCTTACCCCAAAAAAATCATGCCCCCTGCCCCTCTTTATCCGAGCCGGGTGAGGCGCCGCTGATGATATTCTCCTGAATCCGTGAGTGTTCGAGGAGGGTGCATTCGCTGCGTTGGCAACTCGTTGATACACCATCAGTATGATCAACATCGTCGCCGCCTGGCGCCTGCACCCTTCTCGAACGCTCACGGATTCAGGCATTGGTTATCTCCTCCCCTCCCGTAACCGGCACAATGTGGTAGTGACTCAAGCAGTTTTCCAGTTACCAAACCAGTGAAATTTGTCAACCTGAATCGGATCAGCTCTTAATATCGTTTTTTTCCTTACTCTTAACGGACAATTATGATAACCTCACTTAATCTAACCGCACTCTGCTCCACAGGGGATGTTTTCAAAACAACAACACGGGAACATTAAGATGCAGGACGGAATGATTGATCTCGGAGATTATACCAAATCGGACTGGGTCATCATGCTCAACGACCGGGTAATTGCCGGCTTTACGCTAAACGAGGGCAGCAAGGTCATAATCGGGCGCGGCACGGATGCCGATGTGGTCATTGACAACACCGCCATCTCCCGCCATCATTCTTCGCTGGAAATGCGCGACGGCCGCCACTACCTGGCTGACCTGAAAAGCACCAACGGAACCACGGTAAACGGGAAGAGAATCGCCAACAAGACCGCGATCACCATCAATGACTTGATCTTACTGGGCAAATTCCAGCTTGCCCTGGCGGAATCGCCCAAGGCGGACGCCGGGGCGTCCTCCTATGCCAAGGCCATGGACCTCGACGAGCAGACGGTTTTCGTTTCTTCACAAAAACAGAAAACACCGCCGCCGGCCCCGGCGGAAGAACAGCCGGCCATCCCGGTTTCCAGGGCGGCTTTTCATCTCACCGTGGTTGAAGGGTCTGCCCGCCCGCAACGCTTGCCGCTTGACGGCAAAAGCAGTATTAAAATCGGCAACGATCCCTCCTGCGACATGATCGTGTCCGGATGGTTTGTAGGCAAACCGCAGTGTTACCTGATCTGCCGGAAAGACCGGTATTACATAGTCCCCCAAACCAACTGGCTGGTAAGCACCAGGTTAAACAACACGGCCGTCAAAGAGGAACATACCCTGCGCAAGGGGGACGTGGTGCAGATCAAGGGGGTCAAGATCAGGTTCGACTGACACCTGATCAGCAGGAACTACCTGGGAAAAATCATGCTCGCATTTTTTAGACGCTGCCTTGGCCTGCCCCCGCTCCGGCTCAACTTTTCCGGCCGCACCGACACCGGATGTGTCCGCGACCATAACGAAGACAGCCTGGCCATGACGGACAAACGGCGGCTGTTCATCGTCGCCGACGGCATGGGCGGTCACAACGCCGGAGAAGTGGCCAGCAAGCTGGCCATAGACTCCATCCTGGACTTTATCTCCCAAGAACAGCTCAATCAAGTCCGCGGAAATGACGAAGCCATCCGCGCGCTGCTTCTCGCCTCCTTTCACCATGCCAACCGGGAAGTCATGGCCAAAGCGGCCGGCGATGCTCAGCTTACCGGGATGGGCACGACCATGGTGGCCTGTCTTCTGGACGGCAACCGCCTCCATGTCTGCCATGTGGGAGATGCCCGCTGCTATGTGGCGCACCGGAAAAAACTCCGGCAGATAACCACCGACCACTCCGCCACCTCCCAGGTCGGAGGCGACGATGAAACAGGGCCGTTGCGGGTAAGACAGGTGGTGACCAGGGCCATGGGCTTTCCCTTTCCGGAAGACCCGGAATATCACCGGGAAATCATGCGGACCGGGGACCGGATCCTGCTGTGCAGCGACGGCCTCTGGAACATGGTGGACAACACCAGAATCGAGCAAATTCTGGTCAGCGCGGCAAGCCCGGAAGAGGCCTGCGAGCTTCTGGTCAATGCCGCCAACGATGAAGGCGGCCGCGACAACATCACGGCTCTGGTAATTTTCTTCTGAGCGAACTCCGGAAGGGACCCGCGCTTGCACTGCCCCACGAGCCTTCTGCCCCAGCCTCCCCTCACCCTCACCGTGGCCGAGGCCGCCACCTTAAGCGGAGCCTCGCCGGCCCTGGCTGAAGCCATCAAAAAACAGCTCACCCTGGATAACCCCGAGTACCTCGACGCGAAAAAGTACAGCCGCTGGATCGGGAAAAAACTGAAACCCCAGCTCCACTTCTACCGCGAACAAGGCGAGGCCCTAAGCTTCCCGCGCGGATACGCCAACCACGCCGTGCTTCTGGCCAGGAAGTTCATGCGCCGGAGTCCGCGGATCGTGGACCGGCGCCAGAGCTTTCCCCCGGCGGATTTTCACTTTGACGGCGAGCTGCGCCCCTACCAGGAGGAGGCGGTTGCCGCCATCTGCGCCCGCGATTTCGGGGTTCTCGAGGCCGGGACCGGCTCGGGCAAGACGATTATCGCCCTCGCGGTCATCGCCCGCCGCCGCCAGCCGACCCTGATCCTGGTCCACACCAAGGAGCTTCTTTACCAGTGGGCCGAGCGGATCAAAACCTTTCTCGGAATCGAGGCCGGCCTGATCGGCGACGGCCATTTTTCCATGGCCACGGTAACGGTGGCCATCGTCAACTCGGCCCAGAAGAGGCTTGCCGAGCTGCCCGAACATTTCGGCCAGCTTTGCGTGGACGAATGCCACCGGGTCCCGGCCTCGCTTTTCACCGAGGTGGTGAGCGCCTTTGCCTGCCGCTATCTGCTGGGGCTTTCCGCCACCGCCTTCAGACGGGACGGCCTGACCAAACTGATCTACCTGCACCTGGGCGACCGGGTCTTCAAGGTGGAAAGCCAGGCCCTGCACGAAAGCGGGGCGGTGCTGAGGCCCGAATATATCCAGCGGACCACGGAATTCCGCTATGTGTACCGGGGCAACTACCAGGCCCTGATGAAGGCCCTGACCGGCAATGCGGCCCGCAACCGGCTCATCGCCGCGGACATCATCAAAGAGGTGGAAACCTGCCCCGGCACCATCCTGGTGGTCAGCGACCGGGTGAAGCACTGCGAGGAACTGGCAACGCTGCTCGAAAAGGAAGGCTGCCCGGCCGAGATCCTCACCGGGCAAACGCCGGCCGAACAGCGCGGCGCCCTGGTGGACAGCATCCGCGCAGGGAAAATCAAGGTGCTGATCTCCACAGTGCAACTGATCGGCGAAGGCTTCGATTGCCCGGACCTGGCCAGCCTCTTCCTCACCACCCCGATCAAGTTCTCCGGCCGCCTCCTCCAGGTGGTGGGCCGGGTCCTGCGCCCGGCCAAGGGCAAACAGCCCAAGGTTTACGACTACCTTGATCCGGTGGGGGTGCTTTCCTCCTCGGCCCAGAGCAGGTGGCTAACCTTCCAAAGGTGAAAGGTGAAAGGTGAAAGGTGAAAGGTGAAAGGTGAAAGGTGAAAGGTGAAAGGTGAAAGGTGAAAGGTGAAAAAGACTGGCATATTGCTGCATTAGATGTCAAATATTTCTTCCTTTAGCTTTTTACCTTTATCCTTTTACCATTATCCTTTATCCTTTGTCCCCAAGGAGTATCGCCATGAAGGTCAAACAGCTTGCGGTTTACCTCGAAGACCGGCCCGGCCGCTTGGCGGACATCAGCCACGCCATGGCGGAAAACGCCATCAACATCCGGGCCCTGGCCCTGGCCGACCGGCCGGAGGGCGGCATCCTCCGCCTGGTGGTCAACGACACCGGCAAGGCGAAAAAGACGCTCGAGACCGCCGGTTTCCGGGTGGAGCTGACCGAATTGCTGGTCGTGGAGGTGCCGGACCGGCCAGGGGCCCTGGATTGCATCCTCCAGGCGGTGAAGAAAGCCGGGCTGAATGTGGAATACATGTACGCCTTCACCCGAAGAAGCGGCCAGTCGGGGATGCTTCTCTTCCGTTTTTCCGATCAGGAGGCAGCCGCCGTGATTCTCAGAAAATCCGGCTGCCGGCTGATCAGCGACGACGAACTCCATGCGCGGTAAATTAAGAAGTCAGAATCCAGAATTTCCACTCCTGACTTCTGACTTCTGGATTCTGACATGACCATTTCCCGGAAAATGCTCGCCTTTGCCGAACGATCCTCCTGGATCCGGAAAATGTTCGAGGAAGGCGCGAAACTGAAAAGCCAGTACGGCGCGGCCCAGGTCTGCGACTTCAGCCTCGGCAACCCGGACCTGCCGCCGCCGGCCGAGTACCACCAGGCTTTGCGCCAGGTCATCGCCGAAGAGAGCCCCGGCTGCCATGGCTACATGGCCAACAGCGGCTACCCGGAGGTCCGGGAGGCGGTGGCCGGCCGGATTTCCCTGGAACAGGGGGTGCGGATAGGGGAGAACGAGGTGCTGATGACCGTGGGCGCGGCCGGAGCCCTCAATGTGGTGATGAAGGCCATCCTCGATCCAGGAGACGAAGTGATCATCCTCGCCCCCTACTTCGTGGAGTACGGCTTCTATGTGGATAATCACGGCGGAACGGCGAAAATCGTGGCCACCGCCGAGGACTTCTCCCTCGATCTTCCCGCCATTGCCGCGGCCATCAGCCAGAAAACCAAGGCGATCATCATCAACAGCCCCAACAATCCCACCGGCCGGATTTATGCGACGACCGAGCTGGAAGGGCTTGGCCGGCTACTCGCCGGGGCTGGGCAGACCATCTACCTGATCAGCGACGAGCCTTACCGCAAGATCGTCTATGACGGTCTGAGCGTGCCCTCGGTCTTTGCCGCCTGCCCAAACAGTATTATCGTTTCCTCATACTCCAAGGACCTCTCCCTGCCCGGCGAACGCATCGGCTACCTGGCCGTGCATCCGGAGTGCGCCGACAAGGCCGCCCTGATCGGGGCCCTGACCCTGGCCAACCGGATCCTGGGCTTCGTCAACGCCCCGGCCCTGATGCAGCGAGTGGTGGCCAGGCTACAGGGGGTCACGGTGGAGACCGCCATCTATGCCCGCCGCCGGGCGCTTTTCTGCCGGGTACTCAGCGAAGCCGGTTATGAATTCATCCCGCCACAGGGCGGATTTTACCTTTTTCCCAAATCGCCCATAGCCGACGACGCCCGCTTCGCGGCCCTGCTCGCCGAGGAGAGGATTCTCGCCGTGCCCGGCCGGGGCTTCGGAGCCCCGGGCTATTTCCGCCTCGCTTTCTGCGTGGAGGATGAGGTGATCGCCCGGGCTGCGGCGGGATTCAAAAAGGCCCGGGAACATGCTACGGTTCTGGGTGCTGAGTTCTGAGTGCTGAGTGCTGAGTGGGAGCAAGCCAACAATCCACAATCCAAAATCCAAAATTCACAATCCAAAAGGCTTTGCCCCATGCTCGACGCTCTTGCCCTGCTTGCCCTGCTCATCGGCCTCGAACTGGTCCTGGGGGTTGACAATATTCTGGTCATCTCCATCTTCGTCGGCCGGTTGCCGGAAGAAAAAAGGCAGACTGCCAGAACCGTCGGCCTCGCTTTCGCCATGGTTGCCAGGCTGGCCATGCTCTTCGCCCTCCTTGGCCTGGCCAACCTCACCAATCCCGTCCTTTTCGATTTTTCCATCCGCGATTTGGTCCTGATCGGCGGCGGACTTTTCCTCCTCTTCAAGGCGGTCAAGGAAATCCACCACACCGTGGAAGCCGGGGAAGAGGCAGACGGCTCCGGCCTGGTGGTCAGCGGGTTTGCCGCGATCATCAGCCAGATCGTCCTCCTCGATCTCGTCTTCTCCATTGACTCGGTGATCACCGCCATCGGGCTGACCAGCGAGGCCTGGGTCATCATCGCCTCGGTGCTCCTCTCCTTTGTCGTCATCCTCTTTTTCGCCAGGCCGATCGGCGAATTCATCATAGCCCATCCGGCCATCAAAATCCTGGCTCTTTCCTTCCTCATAACCATCGGGGTGACCATCTTCCTCGAGGGATTGCACAAGCATGTGCCCAAGGGCTACATCTACCTGCCCATGGGCTTTGCCCTCATGGTGGAGATGCTCCAGATGCGCTACGAGCACAACCGCCGCCTTGCCGCCACGATCCCTCCGGGGGAATAGACAAAAGGTTCAGGGCGCAAGGTTCAAGGTGGAAGGTGGAAGGCTCAAGGCTCAAGGTTCAAGGTGGAAGGTTCAAGGCGCAAGGAGGGGGCAAGCTTATCTTTTCCCTTCCACCTTTCTCCTTTCTCCTTTCCTCTTAAAAGTCTTGCCATTACAGATGATTTCACATAATTTATTTTTGTTATTCAGCATATATTCCTTCTAACAGGATGTTGAAAAACGAGTTAACATCCTGCTAATTGTCAGACAATGTGCCATACGTCTTTATTTTTACGCTTGCCGGGTGTTACCGGTGCGAGGGGCAACCATGAATATAGAAACCAGTCTTAACGGCGCCCAGGCGCGCATCGCCATCGAGGGGATTGTTGACGAACAGGGCGCCGACGCCCTGAAAAAGCAGATCGGCCGGCTCGATTTCAATGTGGTGCGCGAGGTGATAATTGACTGCCATGGCATACGCCACATCGGCAGCTCCGGGATCGGCAAAATTCTCCTCGCCTACAAACAGCTCGCTTCAAGAGGCGGCAGCCTGGCGGTGATCAACCTTCCCCCGGCCATGTACGAGCTGTTTGTCGAGCTGAAACTCAACACCCTGTTTTCCGTAAGCCAGGCTGTATAACCCAGGCAGAGCACGAACCCACCCCGGCCTTTTGCCGGCCCAGCGAGGAGCACAAATCATGCAGCGGTCTTCCGGCCTTTTCTCCATGCTCCGCAATCTGACCATCAACGCCAGGGTCACCATCGGCTTTGCCGTGGTCCTCGCCTTTCTCATCCTGAGCGGGAGTGCGAGTTATGTGGGCATAAAGTCAGCAGTTCCCGATTTGAAATAACTCATTGATTTAACGTTGTATGATTTTCTGTCTTTCGCAAACTTTTCAATTACGGCACGATGCACCCGACAAGCAGTGTTTGCTGAACACGATCGCGA
>Ga0172371_10003836_pt1 | contig 23135 bp, 27 predicted proteins | sample Lak12m_FD_114543 | JGI IMG/M metagenome (GOLD analysis project Ga0172371, IMG submission 114543) | Freshwater microbial communities from Kabuno Bay, South-Kivu, Congo - kab_022012_12m | ecosystem: Environmental > Aquatic > Freshwater > Lake | place: Democratic Republic of the Congo: South-Kivu...
GATTTATAAACTTTATTATATTAGTAACTAAATAGTGATAACTAAAATAAGTGAAGAAAAATTAATCCGTTATAGCAAATTCTATAAAACCTTTTTTCTTTTCCTAATTATGCTCCTTGAAAAAAAAGTCAAAGAAAATTTGAAAAAATTAAAAATAAATAAAAAATCTAAAATCGTCGTCGCACTTTCAGGAGGAAAGGATTCTGCAGTTACTGCGTATTTGCTGAAAAAATTTGGCTACAACGTCGTGGGTTTTCACATTTATCTTGGAATGGGAGAATACAGCAAAAAATGTTTGAACGCAGTTGAAAAACTCTGCGAAAATTTGAAAATAAAATTAAATATTTACGATATAAAACAAGAAATGGGAAATTCAATGTGCTATTTGAGAACTGCGATTCAGGAAAAAAATAAATCTTCAGGAAATTATTTGAAAAATTGCGCGATTTGTGGGGTGATAAAAAAATCAATTATGAATCGCGAAGCCAGACACCTCGACGCAGAATTTATTGCAACAGGACACAATCTCGACGACGAAGCCCAAACTTTTTTAATGAATGTATTAAAAGGAAGCCCGCAACTTTCTGCAAACAGCGGAATCATAACTCAAAATAAAAAAGACAAAAAATTCATCACGCGAATAAAACCTTTATTTTACATTCCAGAAAATCAAGTCAGAAAATTTTCAAAAAACAAAAAACTTCCAGTTCACTACGAGCCGTGTCCTTGCGCAATCGATTCTTACAGAATTCAAGTCAGGAAATTTCTAAATCAGTTAAGCGACAAAGAAAAATTAAATATAATAAAAAATTTCGAAAGAGTTCAAGAAAAATTAAAAAAAGAAAACCAAAAAAGTTTGAGATATTGTGAAAATTGCGGGGAGCCGTGCAGAAAAAAACTCTGCAAAATGTGCGAGCTGATGAAGTAACTTTTATAGAACATAAATTCTTTTAAATAAATGACAATTTCTTTTTTAATGAGAACAGAATTACTTGAAAATAAAAGAAGAGGAAGAATTCAGTTTAAACCAACTCCAGAACAAGAAAAAGCAATAGAAGATTATAGAAGAAATAGAAAAGCAAATGGAAATTCCTCTGGACCAATTTCAATATTTGAAACAGGATTTATTTATCCCTCACAAATAGTTGATCATACTTGTTTTCAATGCACCCCTGTTCAAACATATTCTAGAGCTCCAAAAATAGAAATACATATTCAAGATATTCCTCCGACAATAAATATAGGTGCTCTTTGTCCTCAAGGACATTTTGTGTTAAATGATTTTTTAAAAGAAGACGCAGATTTCCCTCGAGAATTTGTGGTTTTTGATGCAACAGGAGATTATAAAATTCCGACGCCAGAGTCAATTGAAAATATGTTTTCTGAAATAGAATCTCACGCAAATCGCGGAATGAGAGTTCAATGGGAAGAAAAAATTCTTCAAAGATGGGCTGGAAAAATTGGCTATTCTCTTGACCAAAAAAGATTAGAAACCGCAATGGCAACTGCGAGAAGAGTTTATTTAGAAAATTTTGCTAATGGACTTCCAGAATTTTTAGAAAGAGTTAGGGAATTAGAATTTGGCTTTAATTTAACTGCATTTGATTCTGTAACTAATTTTGAGGGCACAGGTTTGTCGAGTTATATGCAAGACCTTTTAAAAAATCTTCCAGAAATAAATTTGCCTAAAGACCCGCGAGTAAGACAAGATTAAGAAAGAGTTTTAGGATTAAACCAACAAATGTATGCCGAAGAAATTAGAGCCAAAATTAGAGAAAGAGAAGAATACCTTGCAAAAACAAAAAAAGAATTAGCAGGATTAAAAGAAGATTTAAGAGAAGCTCATCAGCACAGAAAAAAATTTTTGACAAGGTTAAATCCAAAAAGATCAGAATAATTATCCGAACTTTTTCTTAAAAATTTTATGTCGTAAATTTCAGTGGTTATAAATCTTTAAATACTAAAATGATTTTTAGACAAAGTAAAAAATACTAAGGGTTGATAAATATTTTATCATAAGTACAATATATTGTAGGTGAAAAATGAGGTGCGTCTACTGCGGAAATTCAGATACCAAAGTCACAAACAAAAGGGATGGCGAAAACGGATTTACAAGACGAAGACGCGAGTGTATAAAATGCAAAAAAAGATTCACGACTTTCGAGCGCCCTGAAATTGAAATTATTGTTGTAAAAAAAGATAATTCAAGACAAGAATATAACCGCGACAAATTATTCCTCGGAATTATAAAAGCGTGTGAAAAACGTCCAGTTTCAAGAGAAGCAATTGAAAAAATAATTGAAGACATTGAAGAAAAAATTCGAAACAGGGGAAAAGAAGTTCAAAGCAAATTCATCGGCGAATTAGTTATGAAGGCATTAAAAAAAATCGACAAAATCGCTTACATAAGATTTGCAAGTGTTTATCGCGACTTTCAAGATGTTGGAGATTTTAAAAAGGAGATACAAAATTTAAATGGTTCATAAAATTAGAAAACGCGACGGAAATGTGGTCTTATTTGACAGAGAAAAAATCGCAGAAGCAATTTGGAAAGCAGCAAAAGCCGTCGGTGGAACAGACAGAAAACGTCCAGAAGAACTCGCAAATATGATTGTAAAAATCTTAGACGAAAAATATGGAGAAAATGGGATTCCGTCTGTCGAAGAGGTCCAAGATTTAGTTGAAAAAGTTTTAATCGAAGAAGGACACGCGAAAGTTGCAAAGGCATATATTCTTTACAGAAAAAGTCACGAAGAATTAAGAAATGTAAAAGGTTTGTTCGACACAATCGAAGCTGTCGACGATTACATAAGTTCAGACGACTGGATGATTAAAGAAAATTCCAACATGGGTTTTTCGCTACAAGGATTAAATAATTATGTCGCGACAAAAATAATCACAAATTACTGGATGCGAAGAATTTATCCCGAAGCAATTCGAAACGCACATGAAAACGCAGACATTCATATTCACGATTTAGGAACTTTGGGCGCTTACTGCGTCGGGTTGGACTTGAAAGATTTGTTAATGACTTGGTTCACAGGCGTCTCTGGAAAAGTTTCTTCAAAACCACCAAAACATTTCAGAACTGCCTTAGGGCAAATTGTAAATTTTTTCTACACTCTTCAAGGCGAAACAGCAGGAGCTCAAGCATTTTCAAATTTCGACACTTTGCTCGCACCATTTGTAAGATATGATAATTTAAGTTACAACGAAGTCAGACAAGCAATGCAAGAATTTTTATTTAATCTCGCAGTTCCGACGAGAGTTGGATTCCAAACCCCATTTACAAATATCACTATGGATTTGAAAGTTCCAGATTACATGCAAAATGAGCCAGTTGTCGTCGGCGGAAAACCGCAAAAACAAACCTACAAAGAATTTGAAAAAGAAATGATAATGATAAACCGTGCTTTCGCAGAATGTATGGTTGAGGGCGACGCGCACGGAAGAGTTTTCACTTTTCCAATTCCAACTTACAATATCACAAAAAATTTTAATTGGGAAAATCCAGACTACAATCCAATTTGGGAAATGACTGCAAAATATGGAATACCTTATTTTTCAAATTTTGTAAATTCAGATATGAAACCAGAAGACGCGAGAAGTATGTGTTGTCGTTTGCGTTTGGACCAAAAAGAATTAAGAAAAAGAGGTGGCGGATTATTCGGAGCAAATCCTCAAACAGGTTCAATAGGGGTTGTAACAATAAATCTTCCAAGAATTGGTTTCACGTCGACAAATAAAGAAGAATTTTTAAAAAAAATAGAATCCTTAATGGAACTCGCCAAAGAAAGTTTGGAAATAAAAAGAAAAGCAATTGAGAATTTTACAGAACGCGGACTTTATCCATATTCAAAATTTTATTTAAGAAATGTTTATGCGAGATTCGGGCAGTACTGGAAAAATCATTTTTCTACAATCGGAATTTTAGGAATGAATGAAGCAATAATTAATTTTTTTCCAGGAGAAAATATCACGACTGAAAAAGGAAAAGAATTTGCCGTCGAGGTTATGAATTTTATGCGAGAAAAATTAGAAGAATATCAATCAGAAACTGGAAATATTTACAATCTTGAAGCAACTCCTGGCGAAGGAACAACTTATCGGTTTGCAAGAAATGACAAAAAAAGATTAGGAAAAATAATTGTCGCAAATGAAAACGCAGTAAAAAATTTGAAAGCAGAACCTTATTATACAAACTCAACTCAACTTCCGGTAAATTTCACCGACGATTTATTTGAAGCACTTGAACTGCAAGATGAACTGCAAACAAAATATACTGGCGGAACTGTATTCCACGGATTTTTAGGAGAAAAAATTTCAAAGGACGCAGTTAAAATATTAGTCAAAAAAATTTCAGACAATTTCCGTCTTCCGTATTTTACATTAACCCCAACTTTTTCAATTTGTCCAATACACGGCTACATTGAAGGCGAACACGAATATTGTCCAAAATGCGACGAGGAAAACGGATTTATTGAAACAGAATTTGCAAACAGAGCGCAAGTTATCGATGCTATGGTGAAAGAAAATCTTTCCCCAAATATTCAAGAACAAACACCTCAGAAAGTTCTTGAATACGTTCAAGGAGAAATTCCAAAAACAAATTGGAAAGATTCATAATGGAAAATAAAGAAAACAGGAAATTTTCTATATTTTTCATTTCAAATAAAAATTAAAATGGAAAATACAAAAATGAAAAAAAATAGAACAAAATGCGAAGTGTATTCGAGAATCGTCGGATACATAAGACCAGTGCAACAATGGAACGCAGGAAAGCAAGAAGAATGGAAAGATAGAAAAACTTTCAAGGTTTCAAAAACTCAATGCTAATAAAAGGATTTCAAAAAACAACTTTGATTGACTATCCAGAAAAAATCGCCTGCGCAATATTTTTGCACGGTTGCAATTTCAGGTGCGGATTTTGTCACAATCCCGAATTAGTTTTAACCTCTGAATCAAAAGAATATTCGCAAAACGAAATTTTAGATTTTTTAGAAAAAAGAAAAAAATATCTCGACGCTGTTTGCATAACTGGCGGGGAACCCTTAATTTCTTTGGAAAAAGATTTTGTAAAAAAAATAAAATCGATGGGATATTTAGTAAAGATTGACACCAACGGAAGTTTTCCAGAAAAATTAAAAGAATTTGTCGACGACAAAATTGTTGATTTTGTTTCAATGGACATAAAATCTTCAAAAGAAAATTATGATTCAGTTGCAAAAGCAATTGTAGATATGAAAAAAATTGAAGAAAGTGTAAAAATAATTTCTGATTTGGAAAACTACGAATTCAGAACAACGATTCTGGAAAATATTCACAATCAAGAAGAAGTAAAAAAAATTTGCGAGTGGTTAAATCAAATAAAACAAAAACCGAAAAAATTTTGCCTTCAAGGTTTTAAAAAACAAGAAAAAATTTTAGACGCAAATTTCAAAAATTACAAAAATACTTCTGAAAAATATTTAAATGAATTGAAAGAAATCGCAGAACCTTATTTTGAAAAAGTTGAAGTAAGAGTTTAATTCTCGTCGACAATTTCGTCAGACAACTCTTTTTTACTTTCTTCTTCTGAAAAATTATTTTCTTCTCTTTCTAATTCTTCTTCTGCAATTGCAATTTCTTTTTCTAATTCTCTTAAGACGTCTTGATTTTTTTCCGGATTTTTAACAGAAAAGTAATCGTAAAAATCGTCGCTCAAAGTAAGTATGTGCGTGTGTCCTTCTTTTTTTCTTTTTATCAAACCCAAGTCAGAAAATTTTTTAACGTGGTCGTAAGATTTATTCCCGCGAATTTTTGTTATCACAGATTGTTTAATCGGTTGTTTGAATGCAATTATCGCGAGTGTCTCTTGTTCGGCTTTTGTAAATTCCGCACTTCCTGTCGCGAGTTTGTTTACAATTTCAGAATATTCTTGTCGCACGTCCATTTTCCACATCTCAGACTTTTCAATAATCTCGATAGCAGAATCTTTGTCGTCGTATTTTTCTTTCAATCTTTCGATTAACTCACGAATTATTATCGGACTCAAATCACTTAACGAAATTAATTCTTGCATATTTAACCATCGTCCTGAAACAAAAAAAATAGCTTCGATTTTTTTCAAGTCCTCTTTTTCTTTTGCCTCATCGATTTCGTCCAATGTTTTCGCACTTATTTCCGGCATAAATTAATTAGAATTTTATCTATTTTAAACTTTTATAATACACCGAACTCGACTCTCAACCGAATTTTATATGGCGCAATTTCACCTGCGTGTTTCGCCTGAATAATTTTTATTTTCTTTTTTGACTTCTTGGCTTCGGACTTTATTTTTTCTACAATTTTTTCTTTGTCCTCAATTTTACAAAAATCATAGTAAAATATTTTCGTTCCTTTTTTAGAAATTTTAAAAGCGTCGACGAGAAAACTATCTTTCAACTGCGGGCGAGGCATCACCACAAAGTCAAATTTAATTTTTTGTTTACTTAATTTTTCAGCGACTTTTTTAAAATCACCGACGACAATTTCAACTTTGTTCTTCAGTTTATTTAACTCAACATTTAATTTTGCGTATTTATTTGCCTCGCGATTAAGTTCATTTGAAAAAACTTTTTCAACATCTGAATTTTTAGCAATTACAATCGAGAACGGAGCCACTCCTGCAAAGCCAACAAAAACTTTTCCAAAATTTATTTTTTTAGCGAGTTCTTTTCTCTCGTTGCTCAATCGAGGCGAGAAATAAGTTGAGTCAATATTAAATCTAAAAACACAACCATTTTCTTTATACAAAACTTCTTTGGTTTTTTCTCCAGCAAGAAATTCTGTTTTCATTTTTCTAAGTCGTCCATAAAATTTATGCGATTTCTCGACGACAGTTTTCAAAGTTTTATTTTTTTTCAAAAGTTCTAACGCAAATTTCTTTTTTTCAGATTTAGAAATTTTTTCTGGAAAATTCACAACCGCCAAACTTCCGAGAACGCTGAAAGAACGTTGATTCATACTAACAAAAATATCTCGTCATTTAAAAAAGTTTATAAAATACGTTAGGTTAATGGGAATATGAAAAAATCATTTCAAAATCTAAGCTGTGCCTTCGCACAGATCGCCATTAAAGATTTTGAAAATACAGAAAACAATCTCCAATTTTCATTTTGCCGTCGATGTTTTCTGTCTCTTAAACTCCTCGCTTCGCTCGGAGGTTCAAGATGAAAAAAGAGTTGGTTAAATTTAGTTTTTTTATATTTTTGTTAAACTTTGTTAGCGCTTATGGTTATTCGATTGGAAATTCTTTAGACCAATTCGGCGGAGAAAATTTAGCGATAATAATAATTTTTTTTGCATCATTCGCACTTCTCAATTGGCTATTGTCCAGAAGCATAAAAAATAACAAAGCAGTCACCGCAATTTTAAGTTTATGTTCAGCGGTTTTAATTTCATACGGCGCATACCGTTCAGGCGTAACCTCGTCGATGGAAAATTTATTTTCAGGATTTTATTTTTCAAACCCTTTTTCAAATTTTTATTTCTCAAACTTTTACTTCTCAGATTTTTTTAATTTCTCGTCGGGAACAAACGATATTCTCTTCACAGTTATTCCAATTTTACTTCTCGGACTTTTTATTTTTCTTTTGTTCAAAATCAAAGAATACACCCTATTGCTTTTTGGCGGGATTTTAATTTTGTTAGCGCTTGTTACAGAAATATTTTACGAAAAAGAAAAAATTTTGATAATCGGCGGGGTTATGGTGGTTTTAGGAATTTTGTGGTACATTTCAAGAAGATTCGTAAGAAGTAGAACCTCGAGCGCAAATTTGAGTCCGTCGAGCATAGAGTTCAGAGGGCTTTTAATTTTCGCAGTAATCGTCGCTGTTGTCGCAGGATTTTTATTTTTAACCCAAACCTATTTGGATTGGACAACCGCAGGAGTTATAGTAATCGCTTTGCTCGCATTCTGGAGTTTAATTAGACAAAGAGAGGGGAAAGCAAAAGGAATAGTCATCGGAATTATCTTATTAATAATTTTCGTCGTCGCGATGATATTTTTAAACAATCAAGGGTTGATGAATGTTAACTGGATAAAATCTCAGGGAAATTGGGATTGGATAAATATTTCGTTTCTATCTGCAGCAGTAATCGCATTTGTTTGGCTAATAATTAGTCTTGCATTTCCAAGAAGAACAAGAACTCCTTAAAAATTCTATCTCCAAAGACAAAAGTGAAAAAACTACCAATCGCTCAAAGTTTTTTGTTTCTGAGAAGAACCAAGGTTCTTCTTCACAACATCTCCTTTTCTGTTCAGGTGTGCGATATCTTTCAAATGCCTCCGATTGATATCGCGTGAAACAAAAAACTACCAGTCGCTCAAAGTTTTTTGTTTCTTTTTTTCTTGAAGTTCGCGAAGTTTTTCTAACTGATTTTCAATTCTCTCGTCGGAAAAATCGTGTTTTTCAACTAAAATTTCTTTGATTTTATTTTCATCAACCTTTGGAAAATCAATTTCAAAATTTTTTACATCTGGTTTGTGAAACAACTCAAAAATATCTTGCCATTCAAATCTGTCTTCTTCTGAAAGCGATAAAATTCTTTCTTCCATTTCCTTGAAAATTAAAACTGGTTGTTTAAATTGCCGAACAATCGCGAGTGCTTTTTTCTGTCCAATTCCAGGAATTCCTTTTGGATTATAATCTGTCCCGACAAGAATGCCGAGGCAAATAAGTTGGTCAAGATTTATTTCTAAAAAATCCAAAACTTTTTCCATTTCAATTAGTTCAGGTTTTACTTCAACATAACCAGAAATTGTTTTTCTTTTTCTAGACAAAGTCAAATTTTGAATTAATTTCGGAGCCCCAAAAAGTAAACTGTCGTAGTCTTGACTTGCTGACGCAAAAATTTCTCGACGGTGTTTGCACAAAAATGCTGCTTCTGCTTCGCCTTCGCTCGGAGCTTGCACCACTGCAATTCCCATTGCCATCAAAAGTTCTTTACTTTCTTCAATCATCTCGTTACTCAATCGAATTAATTGACTTGAATATTTTCTCATTCCTTCAACGTCTTCGTTGGCTTTTGCTTTTTCATATTTTTCGCGCGCGTCTTCTCTAAAACTTTGTCTTTCTTCGTGCGTCTTAAATTTTAATTCTGGCGGTTTTCCGTCGAAAACATAAATTAATTTTATTCCATCTTCGAGAAGTTTTATATTTCTATAAAAGATTCCAGACAAATGACTCGTCACTCTTTTTTGATTATCCATCAACGGAGTCCCGTCAACTTGTCGCACACTTGAAAGAAACTGGTAAAGCGTATTGAACGCGTCAACGCAGACTATTTTTCCTTTTAATTCAGACAGATTAATTTCCTTTCTTGGAATAATATCACGAATATTCAGCCCCATAAAATATTAAAGAAACAAGAATATAAATAATTACTGGTTAGAATTCGCAACAATCTTTATAAACTTTTAATCTTGTTTTTTACTGCTTTGAAAATGGTGAAATTTGCCCACATTTCCGACGTACATTTAGGAGGATGGAAACAACAGCCACTGCAAGATTTGAACACAAAATCTTTTGAACTTGCCATAGAAATTTGCATACAAAATAAATTAGATTTTGTTTTAATTTCTGGAGATTTATTTGATTCTGCTTACCCTCCAATTGAAATTTTAAAAGAAACTTTTTCACAATTTAGAAAATTAAGTCAAGCAAAAATTCCTTGCTTTATTGTCGCTGGTTCGCATGATTATTCTGCGTCTGGAAAAACTTTTTTAGATGTTTTAGAAAAAGCAGGATTTTGCAAAAACGTGACTTCGTTTGATTCTGAATCAATTTTATCCGAAGAAAGAAATCAAAAAATAATTTTAAATCCAATAATTTATGGCAACACTGCAATTTATGGATATCCTGGAAAAAAATCCGGACTTGAAATTCCTGAATTAAGAAGAATAAAATTAAACGACGCGCCAGGACTGTTCAAAATTTTAATGCTTCACACCACCCTCGACAAAGCAAGAGGAACTTTGCCCATTGACGCGATTGAATCTTCAAACCTTCCAAAAGCAGATTATTACGCCCTCGGACATTTGCATATTGATTTTCAATTCGAGAATTTTGTTTACCCTGGCCCAATTTTTCCAAACAATTTTCAAGAACTCGAGGACTTAAAAAACGGAAGTTTTTATATTGTTGACACTTCAACAACCAAACTCGAAAAAGTAGAATTAAAAATAAAAGAGGTTCTAAATATTTTCCTCAGAATTGAAAACGCCACAACAGGAACAGATAAAATTTTGGCGGAATTAGAAAAACACGAATTAAAAGACAAAATAGTTTTGCTGAGAATCGTCGGAGAATTAGAAAACGGAAAAGTTTCGGACATAAAATTTCAGACAATAACGGACTTTGTAAAGAATAAAGGAGCATATTTTTTGTTAAGAAATACACACGATTTAAAATCAAAAGAAGTCGAGTTAACAATTAACCCCGAAACTCAAAGTTCGGAAAATATTGAAAAAGAAACTATTGACTCTTATTCGAGGGAAAACCCGTCGGATTTCAATAAATTAATTCCAGAATTAATCAACTCACTTTCGATTGAAAAACAAGAAGGTGAAAAAAGCAATGTCTTTGAAACAAGATTGTTGGAATCAGCAAAAAAAATTTTGAGGTTCGAATGTTCTTAAAAAAAATTTTTCTAAAAAATATTAGAAGTTATGAATCTGCTGAAATAGAATTCACGCAGGGCTCGACGCTGTTGTCAGGAGATATTGGTTCCGGAAAAACTTCGGTACTTTTAGCAATTGAATTCGCATTGTTTGGGTTACAACCGGGACAGCGAGGGTTTTCACTTTTGAAAAACGGACAAGATCAAGGAGAAGTAAAAATAGAATTTGAAATCGACGGAAAAGAAATTCTAATCGAAAGAACTTTGAAAAGAGCAAAAACAATTTCACAAGATTTTTGCGCAATACAAATCGACGGAGTGAAACAAGAAATTTCAGTCACAGAATTAAAAACAAAAATTTTAGAAATTTTAAATTATCCGAAAGAATTTGCGAAAAAACAAAACTTACTTTACAGATTCACTGTTTACACTCCGCAAGAAGAAATGAAACAAATTATTCTAGAAAATCCTGAAACAAGAATAAATACTTTGCGACACATTTTTGGAATAGACAAATACAAAAAAATTATTGAGAACTTAGCGATTATAACTTCTAAGATTCGCGAGGAAAAAAGAGTCAAAGAAGCCCTGACTTCAAATTTAGAAAACGAAAAAGAAAATCTTTTGTTAAAAAACGAAAATCTTGAAAATAAAAAATTATTTCTTAGAGAAATTGAAAAAGAATTAGGAACAAAAAAATCAGAAGTTGAAAAAAATCAAGAAGAAGAAAAAGAAATTGTAAAAAAAATAGAGGAGAAAAAAAATCTCCAACAAGAAGTTGAGAAGACAAAATTAATGCTTGCGACAAAAAAAGAATCAATAATTCACAACGAAAAAATAATTGAACAACTGAAAACCCAGATAGAAGTTTTAAAAAAGTTAAATTTTGATGAAGCAATTATCGAAGAGTTTCAGAGAAAAATTACAATTTTGAAAAATGAAAAAGAATTGTTAAGTGAAAAAAATCTTTCGATATCAAGTGAAATAGCGTCGTTAAATCGAATGATTGAAGAAAAAGAATTTCTGAAAAAAAATCTTTCGCGTCTTGAAACTTGTCCGACTTGCTTGCAAAAAGTTGACCCCAATTACAAAGCAAATGTTCAGAATAAACTCGAAAATGAAATTGCAGATGGTGCAAATAAGATAAAAGAAATTTCAATTAAAAAACAAGAAACCTCGTCGATGATTTACAAAATGGATTCAGAAATTTTTGACTTTGAAGGAAAAATTCAAGAATTAAAAATTTTGAAAATAAAAATTGAGGGAATGAAAGAAAAAGAAAAAAGTTTGGCAGAAATTGAAATTACGCAATCCGCTCTTCAAAAAGATATCGTGCTTTTGAACACACACCTTCAGTCACTTCAAGATTTTGTATTTGAATTAAATAAATATAACAACCTGTTACAGGAAAAAAGAAACCAGTTGGAAAAAGCAATTTTCGACGAGAGAAAAACCGAGGTGAAATTAGCAGAACTAAAAAAAGAAATGCATATGATTGAAATTCAGATAAACGAAATTTCTGAAAAAATTTACAAAACCGAAAAAATAAAATCTGAACTTTATTATCTCACGGATTTAGAAAATTGGTTGAGCAAAAAATTCCTTCCGATAATTTCTTTCATAGAAAAAAATGTGATGGTAAAATTAAAAATTGAATTCTCTAAACTTTTTTCAGAATGGTTTGCGATGCTTGTTTCAGAACAGTTTGCGATAAATCTTCGCGAGGATTTCAGTCCGGTGATTGAACAACAAGATTATGAATTAGAATATGAATATCTTTCTGGCGGGGAAAGAACTGCGATTGCTCTTGCTTATCGTCTTGCTTTAAACCAAGTTATAAATTCATTTTTAGGAAAAATAAAAACCCGCGATTTTGTAATTCTCGACGAGCCAACCGACGGATTTTCAGAACAACAACTTGACAAGATGAGAGATGTCTTGCAAGAACTAAATGTCGCTCAATTAATAATCGTGAGTCACGAACAAAAAATCGAGGGCTTTGTCGAGAACGTCGTGAGATTTGCAAAAAAAGACGGCGTCAGTATTATTGAGAAGAGAAAATAATCAATGCGAAAATTTTCCAATTGTTTCCCAATATTGTTCTCTAACCAAATCAAAATCTTCTTCACAACGAATTGTTGAATGAAATCTTCTTGCTAAATCTTCTGGGAGATATGCCCGTCCATTTGTAAGATGAAACAAAGTTCCATCGGAGGTTTCTAAAACCACATCGTATCTTGGCTTTCTTGAAAAATCTGCAGGCGGAACTAAATGAAGTAAACATCCCCCTCGAAGAGTTATAGTTTCGTCAACTAAAAACGGGGCTGTCTCAATTTCATGCATTTGCATTTCAAAAGATAATTTTTGTCTTTGTTCTTGAACCACATCAGTCAATTCTTCTTGTTTAATTTTCATCTTTCTTGGATCTTTTTTTTGTGTTAATTTTTCTAAAATAGAACTTAAAGTTGGATAATGAACTGCGTCGTCAATTGGAGAATATCTAACAACGGGAATTTGATTTCTCTTTGCAGAATCAATTAATCCAGAATTTCCTGTTAAAAATAAAAACCCTTCTCTGAATCTTAAACATTCTGGATAATTTTCATTTGCAATAGTTACAACTTCGCCCTGTGAAAGATTTTCTCCAACATATTTAAATTCATAATTTTTTCCTCTTGAAGGTTCATGAGTTAAAGATTCTAATCTCCTTGCAGTTTCAGGATTTGTTGAAAGCAAAAAAGCTCTTATTCCATTGTATTCTCTAAAACCTGCATAAACATCAAATCGATTTGCAGTTCTTTCTTTATCAGAGATTTTTCTAACTCGTCTAACTTCTCGCGGATCTTCTTGCATCGGCATTTGTTGAATTGACAATTGTTGAATCATTTTTTTAACCTCGTTAATTTAACATACATTGGTTTCCAAGTATAGTTTTCTGGAACTGCAGTAAATTTTTCTCTCAATAACAAATCTGTTAGAGAGAATTTTACTCTTCTATCCTGTCTCATCAATTCCATTCTTTTTAAGGTTTCCACTAATTTTTCTTGTGTTCCAAAAACTCCGTCTAATGATAAATGTGCTTCTCCCCCAACAGATAATGCATCTAAACAATTTTCTAATGCTTTATGGGGAAACATAAAATATCTAAAAGCCATATTAGATAAAACTAAATCATATCGTCCTCTAAATTCTGAGGGCATTCTTTCTGCAGAAGCCAAAACAGTTTCAACTGGAAAATTAGTTGGGTCTTCTGTAAGAGTAAGGTTTGTTGTAATGACATTTGGGTCCATTTCTTGCAAATCATAACAAGCTTGACCAAGCATCCCCCCAACATCCAAAACTTTTAAATCAGTTTTTCCGGTTCTCTTTCTTATCCTTCCTATTATTTTTTTAACATTTTCTAAATCATAATCTCTAATTGATCTAGAACCATCTCCATCTCTTAAACTCCCAATAATTTTTATGCGGGGCAACACTTGGAAATATCTTGCTTGTGCCCAGATATTTATATCTGAAAATAACTCTAATTTTTCTTGAGGAGTTAAATCTGTTGCACCAATATCCGCGAGTTTTTTAAGATGGGCTTTTCTATCCGCAACTTTTTCATCAACATAAAAAAAGAAATGGCCATTATAAGAAACAGGATTTTGTCCATCAAAAGTTATTTTACTTCCAGAAGGTAGAAAACAATATATCAAGGGTTTTTCTGTAATTTGTTGAAATACTGGGCGAATTAAATTGCTTTTTAATTTTCCAAAAACATAAGATCTTAATTTTGTTTCTTCTTCATCAGACAATTGAGTCATCGGATTTCCATTAAAATAAATTTCATTTGTCATTCTCATTATTTCTTCATCACTTGGTGGATTAAATTTTCCTGTTCTAATTCCTTTCCAAAAGTGTTGCATTGTTTTAGGTTTCATTTTAAATAAGCCCCCTTCTTCGATTTCTATTCCAAGGAAACATTCCTTTGTATTTTCTTCTTTGATCTTTTTCATCTTCGTCGAACATATATTCATATCGATATTGCAAATATTCTTCGGAATCGTCGTCAGAAAATTCTACTTCTCTAACTGCAATTCCTAATGGAATTAATTTTATTTTTTCTTTCATATTAATAATTTATTTTTAAGGTTTATAAATATTATCTTTTGTTGTTATTAAATAGTGATTACGATTATTAAATCGGATTTCCGTCTATAACAAATGAAGAGACATTTCTAATTTTACAAATTCTTTTTCCTAAAATTCCCCCTCTTTTATGCGGAATTGCTTTTCTTGGAATAGAGCCGATTCTTTCAATTATTTCGTATCCTCTGAAAACATTGTTCTCTGCAGTTCTATAAACTTCTCCTGTTTCAGTATCACAAATTACCGAAGGAACATAAACAAAATTTCTTCTATTTCTCGCAGCAGATTTTTGCATTTCTGCAATCCATCCTTTCTGTTCTGGTGTTAAATTAAGGTAGTTCATTTTCTGCTCTAATTGTTTTGTTTAATTCGTCGTACATTATTTGAATAATTTCTCTTGCCATTTCTTTCTGCGGACATTGTTTTCCTGTTGCAATACTTAGCAAACCACTTGGAGAACATTCAAATCTAAGATAGTCCCATCTAATTCGATAAAACATATCTTTTTCTCTTCTAGATTCTTCATATAATTGCATTTTGATTTTCCTCTGATAATTGCCTGACAATTTTCGAATCATATGCTATTCTGTATCTTGAAATATCTTCATTTGTCTCAATTACCCTCGCTCCTTCCACCAATAAAATTTCAAGTACTCCTGTTGGGTGTTCTAAAGAAGTTATCTTTCTTATCGTAGTTGAATGAATATCTTTTTTATCAAACTCTGTGCCTATCTGTTGAAAAACAGATTCTTCATCTTTTGCTAAAAACAATCTTATCTGTTTTTGATAATGTCTAGGCGAAGATTTCCATCTTGTCTGTTCAACTTCAAAATACTGTAAATCATTATTCATATCAGAAACCTCCAGATTGTTGAAATTATTATTCCAACAACAATTATTACTAAAGGAATCTTGTCTGGAATTTTTACCCCCATAATTATTAATCCGATTATTAAAACAGAAATTCCTCCGGCAATTTTTAATATATCTAAATTCAAAAATGAAATTGCTTTTGTTCCAATTCCTGCTGCGAGCATCACAATTAATGTTGCGATAATCCCCGCAAATAACGCCGACAAAATTCTTTCTTTCATTGTTCCGTCGAAGAATAATGCAGTCGCAATCGCTCCGGGTCCTGCCATGAAAAGCACAGCTAAAGTAAATGCGTTTTCAATTTTGAACAAACCAGAAATAGCGGCGATGGAAATACTTCCAGTAAACGCGCCCATTCCGAGCATTGTTGCTAATCTGTTTATTTGACTAATTTTATTTTTCATAAATTAATTAGAAAACTTTCCTATATATATTTAGTTGAATGAAATTCAAATAACAGCCGAAAAATATATAAATAGTTGAATATTATTCAATTTTATATAAAATGAAAGACATTCGCCAAAAAATAATAAAATTATTCAAAGAAGGAAACTGCACTCCGCAAATTTCAGTAATTGCAAAAAAATTAAAAGAACCGTCGACGACAATTCACTATAATATAAAAAAACTTGAAAAAGAAAAAGCAGTTAAAACTTACAAAGCAGTTTTTGATTACAAAAAAATTGATCAAGGACACTGCACATTTGTTTCAATTAATTTATCACAAGAAGATTATGGAGATCCGGAAATTATTGGAAAACAAATTGCAAGAGATCCGCGAGTTGAAAGCATCGATGTTTGCACAGGTGGTTATGAGTTAATTGTAAAACTACGAACAAAAGACATAGATGAATATTATGAAACAATTAAAGAATGGGTAAAAAAATATAATTTCAGAAAGACAGTTTCAGTAACTTCTCTCAAACAAATCAAAACAGAATTTGTGGAATTAATTTAAATTTCTCTCAACCTTTAAATAATCCTTTCTATTTAAATAAAAATGGAAAAAGAAACTACGATAGATTACAAATACAATCTAAAAGAATATTTTTCTTTTTTGAAAAATTACAAATTTCTCGTCGGCATTTTAGTTTTGCTGGTTTTAGTTCACGAGTCAAAACAAATTCTCGACAAATATCTTTTCAAAATTGTTTTAGATAAAGGCGCGGAATATCTCGCAGGAACTGTTGAGTTAAGTAAACTCACCCAAATACTTTTTGTCGTCGCGATAATTTTCATTTCTGCAACTTTGTTAAGTATGATTACAAACTGGTTAAAAATTCATTTTATGAACAGAATAGAAATCAGAGCAATTCTCGAATTAAAACACAAATATTTTTCGCACATAATTCACCTCGACCACAACTTTCACACCACGCACAAAACCGGCAGTTTAATTTCTCGTCTTGGAAGAGGCGCGAGTTCAATGGAACGAATGACAGACACCATGATTTTTGATTTGTCGCCGTTATTTTTTCAGACAATCATTGCAGTAATCGCGCTACTTTACCTCGACAAAATTCAGGCACTGATAATTTTTTTAGTGATGTTAATTTTTATTTCTTTTAGTATTTACATGCAAAGAAAATCTGAAAAATCAAATATCATTTACAACAAAGCAGAAGACAGAGAAAAAGGAAACATGGCGGATTTTTTCACAAACCTTGATTCGATTAGATATTTTGGAAAAGAATTCATAATAAAACAAAAATACAAAGAACTCACTAAAAAAACTGCGTCGCTGGGTTTGAAAAATTGGGACTACTATCGTTACACTTCTGCAGTGCAAAGTTTAATTCTTGGAACAGGGACTTTTTTACTTCTTTATTTTTCTATAAAAGGATTTTTAGACGGCAAAGTTACAATCGGAACATTGGGTTTTATTTACACAGCATATTATAGTTTAATCGGACCTTTGTTTGGATTTGTCCATGGCGTCAGAAATATTTCGCGTTCAATGGCTGACTTTCAAGAATTATTTGAATATGGAAAAATAAAACCTGCGATTAAAGATGAACAAGACGCGAAAAAAATCAAAATCTCCGACGGAGAAATAGAATTTAAAAAAATCGACTTTTGGTATCCAGACAAAAAACAAATTTTCGATGATTTCAATTTAAGGATACCAAAAAACAAACGAGTCGCATTAGTCGGAAAATCTGGGTGCGGAAAAACAACTTTGGTAAAATTACTTTACAGATTTTACGATTTAAAATCTGGTGAAATAAAAATCGACGGGCAAAATATAAAAAATGTAAAACAAGAATCTCTTCGTTCAGAAATGTCAATTGTCCCACAAGAATGTATTTTATTCGACGACACACTTTACAATAATATTTTATTTTCAAATCCTACATCGTCGAGAAATCAAGTGATGAATGCAATTAAATCTGCGCAACTCGACGAATTTATAAAAACTCTTCCAAAAAAAGAACAAACCATCGTCGGTGAAAGAGGGGTGAAACTTTCAGGAGGAGAAAAACAACGCGTCTCAATCGCAAGAGCAATTTTAGCAAATAAAAAAATTTTGGTTTTAGATGAAGCAACTTCGTCGTTAGATTCTGAAACAGAATTTGAAATACAAAAAGCCCTCAACAATCTTATGAAAGGAAGAACCAGCATAATAATCGCGCATCGCCTCTCGACAATAATGAATGCGGACTTAATTGTGGTTATGAAAAAAGGAAAAATTGTTCAAATGGGAAACCACAGAGAATTAATAACGCGTGGCGGAGAATACCAGCGACTCTGGGATTTTCAAAAAGGCGGATACTTAACTGAAAAATTCGACGAAGAAAAAGAAAAATAATCCTCCCCAAAATTTAAATAATATAATTTGTTTAGATGAAAATTAAATGAGGTGAAAAATGAAACTAAAAAAAGAAAAGATCTTAGGAGAGAGAATTTTTTTAAGACCATTTAATCAAAAAGATTCATTGGAATATTCTAAACTAGACCGGAAATTAATAAATACCTTGGGAAAAGCAAAAAAGTTTATTGCATCTTCATGGAAAAAAGATAGTTATTACTTCGGAGTTTTTTTAAATGAAACTAAAAAACTAATCGGGCAAGTAGAACTTTGTCATATGAATTGGTGGGAAGATAAGGCAGGAGAAATTTGCATTTTTATAAAAAAAGATTTTAGAAAGTTAGGTTATGCTACTGAATCTACGAAAGCAATTATTAACTTTTGTTTTAACAAACTAAAATTCAGAAAAATTTATGCTGATGCTGATTCAACAAATTTAGCGTCGCAAAAGACACTTAAAAAAATTGGATTTAAATTAGAAGGCAAAATCAGGGAGAAAAATTTTGTAAATGGAAAATGGACCGACGAATTAGATTACGGTTTATTAAAATCAGAATGGAGAGGAAAATGATTCCAAAAACGGAATTAAAATATTCGTGGATGTACAATAGTTTATTTAATCCTAAATTCGACGAGGGAAAAATTAAAAAACTAAAATCAAAATGCAAAAAATTTGAACACTTGTATAAAAAGAATATAAATTTTATTCTAAAAATAATACAAGAAAATCTTCTAAATTGGAAAGAAGAGTATATTCCAATATTTATAATTGAAAAAGGTTCGGTTTTTTTCGAGCCACTTACAATTCGCTATGAAGAAAATTCAAAAATCATGCTAATTAGGTTGTTTCACGAATTAATTCACATAAATATTAAAGAAAAGAAATTTAAGAACCATTATCTTTTACACAAATATATGGACAAAAAAATGATTCCACTACTTTCAAAAATTCCAACAAATCTTACAAACGAAGTTTATATTTTAAAAAATATGACTGAAAAATTTAAAAATAAAAAATGAAAATCACAATTCTCATTGGAGGTCCTGCTGGAACAGGTCCGAATTTATTGACAGAGATAATTGGAAAAGCACTTGTCAAGCAAGGAAATTTTGTTTTTTATTCTCGGGATTATCAAAGTTTAATTCGTGGTGGACACAATTTCAACTCTTTAACTTTTTCAGACAAACCAGTTTTTTCAAACGAGTCGCGAGTCGATATTTTAGTCGCGTTCGACGACAAAACAGTTGAATTGCATAAAAAAGATTTGAAAACAAATGGAATAATTTTGAAAGACAGCGACGAGAATATGTATTTTGCAGGAAAACTTTTCAAATTATTTTGTCTAGACTTCTCTATCTTAGAAAAAGAATTAAAAGAACTTGGAAAAAAATTTGAAGAAAATATTGAAAATGCAAGAAAAGGATTTTTTTCTGAAACAAGAAATTATTGCGAGATAAAAAAATTAAAAAACCAAATCAAAAATTTCGAAAATGGTTCGCAAGGAATTATGCACGGAGCTTTGAAATCTGGTTTAGAAATTTATTACGCGTATCCTATGACTCCTGCAACACCGGTTTTAATGGAACTCGGACAAGCCACACTAAATCCAGAAAATAAACATAAAGTTATTGAATTGGAAAGTGAAATTGCCGTCGCTAATGCCGGAGTTGGCTCGTGCATGGCTGGAAAAAAAGTTATGGTTGGAACTTCTGGAGGAGGTTTTGATTTAATGACAGAAACTTTAAGTTTGTGCGGAATTGCAGAAATTCCTTTAGTGTTTTATCTTGCTCAAAGGCCCGGACCTGCAACAGGCGTGGCGACTTGCACTTCACAAGCAGATTTAGACATCGCATTATATTCTGGACACGGAGAATTTCCGCGAGTTGTCCTCGCTCCAGGAGACCCAAAAGAATCAGAAGAATTAACAAACTACGCATTTTATTTTTCGCACAAATTCAAAATACCGTCGATAATTTTATCTGACAAGCATCTTGCAGAAAGTTTTTTTTCATCAACAGAAGATTCAAATCTCAAAGAAATAAAATCAATTACAAAATTAAAAAGATTCAATTCTTATGAAGCAGATAAGCAAGGTTGCGCAACTGAAGATCCTGAAATGATTGAAGAAAATGTTTTGAACAGATTAATGAAATTCTCTGAAATTGAAAGCGAAGCAGAAAAATTTGAAATGTTTAAAATTTACGGAAACAAAAATTCAAACAATTTAATTATTTCTTGCGGTTCAACCAAAGGCGCGATTCTCGACGCTATTGATGATTTAAATGTCGGGCTTTTGCAAATAAAATTTTTAGCTCCATTTTCAAGAGAGATTGAAAAAATAATTTCTGGCAAAAATTTAATTTTAGTTGAAAATAACTCTACGGGTTTGTTAGGAAAATTAATTCAACAAAAAACAGGGGTAAAAATCGACGAACAAAACAAGATTTTAAAAATAAACGGACGCGCGTTTTTTTCAGACGAATTAAAACGAGAAATTTTAAAGAGGATTGTAAGATGAAAATTGAAACTACAAATAAAACCATAAAAAGGATAAAGGATTTGATAAGTTACATAAGAAAAGATTTGACAAAATTCAGAAAGGAAATTATAATTTTAATGACGACGATATTTTTAGTGCTAATCGGAGAATTATTTTTATGGATAAAATACCCTGATTTAAAAGTTCTAAGTTATTTTTTAATTATATTTACTCTCTCTACAATAATCACTGGTTTAAAAAATTTGAAAATAACTCTAAAAGATTTAGCGTTGCTAGAAGAAGAGGTTAAAAATTTAAAATGAAATTTAAGATAAGAAGAGCTGACGAAAAAGATTTTAAATCAATTTTAGAATTAGAAAAAAAATGGGAGAAAGAAGGGATTAGTTGGGGTGTGAAGCATCCGACAAAGAAAGATTTGATGAACCATATAAAAAAAGATATTTGTTTTGTTGTGGTTTCAGACAAAAAATTTTTGGGGCACATAATTGCCGTTATAAAAAAATCAAAAAATTTTTTAGATTATGCTAAAATAAAAAAAGGGGAAAGATATGGCTATATCGACGGAGTTTTTGTTCTTCCAGAGTATAGAAAATTAGGAATCGGAAAAAAATTAGTTGAAATCGTAATAGAACATTTTAAAAAAAACAAATTAAAAAAAATAGTTTTGAAAGCAACAAGCAAAAAATTAAAAGAACTTGAAAGTTTTTATAATAAATTGGGTTTTGAATCTAAATTTGTAGATATGGTTAGGAAAATAAAATGAAACTTCCGAAAAACTTAAAAACCAGCTTGTATAAGTTTATACAATCGTAAAATGAAACAAAAAATAAATGTTTTGCACTTTCCGAAACTGGATTCAATCTTAATGGTAGAATATGCTATTCAGAAAAGCGAAGATTATCCAACGAGAATTGAACTTTGGAAAGCTCTTCCAAAACAAATGCAATATCAAACATTCAAATTAATTTTAGATTATCTTGAAAGATCCAATAAAATAATGTTTGACGACGACAAAATCGTCTGGATTTTTGCAAACAACAAAAAATTAAATGAATTAATTCAAGGAGCTGTTGGAATTTGATGAAAGAATTTGTTCCAAAATTGAGCAAAAAGTAAAATGAAAAACCAAAAAATTTATAAATACTTTATTTTTAATAAGAATAGCAATCTTTGGATTGTGAGTATGAACCCCGGTGATCGTAAGGTTGCCGGAAGATCTATTTTTTTAAATTTATTCGGAGGATTTTTCTAATGGAAGATACATTAATTTTTGTAGATGATGGATTTTTTGGTTTAGTAAAAAAACATTTTCAAGAAGAGAGTAAAAAGACGGCCAGATATCTTCAAACATTTAGAAATATTTGCAAAAAAGAAAAATTAAATTTAAAGCATTTATTTATTTATACTGCTCCCCCATATCAAAGTCCAAACCCAACAAAAAAAGAAGACTTTTTAATGAGCAGGTATCAAAATATGACTAAAATGCTAAGGAATAAAAAATGGGTGACTTTAAGAGAGGGAAGATGCCAGAAATTTATTGGTAGGAGTGGAAAAGAAGATTTTTGTCAAAAAGGAATTGATGCATTGATTATTATGGATATGTATGATTTTAAAGAAAAGTATCCTGAAATAAAAAAAATAATCTTAATCGCCTCTGATTCTGATTTTGTTCCAGTCATAGAAAGAATGAAACAGAAAAAAGTAGAAATAATTTTATATACTTATTTTGATAGAAAAAGAAATTCAAGATTTTCCACATCAAACCATCTTTTAAAAATTGTTTCAAGATGGGTTAAATTAACTAAAAAAGACTTTGAGGATTCTTAGGAGAAAAAATAAAATGACCCCTCCATTTCAAAAAATTAAAAAATTATTTTTTTCAGCAGTTTTAACTTTAATTGGATTAATAATTTTCAAATACACGCCGATGTATTTTTACGGAGCAGACATTTTATTTGACGCGTCGTCGCATATGGCTTGGACAACTTGGGGGCTTTATGTTCTCTGGGTTTTTTTCGTCGAAAACAATAGAAATATTTTCAGAAAAATTTATATTTTCTCGTCAGTAATTATCTTAGTAGCAATGGGAATTCAAAGAATTGTAACTCATCAACATAATTTGTTAGGTGTCTTGCTGGGAACTGCAATCGCAATATTTTCAATTTGGATTTTTAGGAGGA
>Ga0172371_10003838_pt1 | contig 23133 bp, 28 predicted proteins | sample Lak12m_FD_114543 | JGI IMG/M metagenome (GOLD analysis project Ga0172371, IMG submission 114543) | Freshwater microbial communities from Kabuno Bay, South-Kivu, Congo - kab_022012_12m | ecosystem: Environmental > Aquatic > Freshwater > Lake | place: Democratic Republic of the Congo: South-Kivu...
AAGTCAGTGAAACAACCGGCTGAAGCCAGCGCTACGACCGGCTGAAGCCAGCGCTACGACCGGCTGAAGCCAGCGCTACGACCGGCTGAAGCCAGCGCTACCAGCATGTGCAATGGTCTTTCTATAGCAAGAGAATGAAGGATATGAAAGAATGACGGAACAGAACCTGACCCGCCTGTTTTGGGATTACCAGCTCTCCGAACAAGAGCTGAGGGATTGTTTGGCTAAAAACGATCCGAATGACAGCCTTACCATATCGCTTTACAATCGTATCCTGCTCTCCACTCCCAACTGGTATGACATCCTGAGAATGTTATCCCCTGAACAGCTTAGGACAGCGCTGTCCGAGAAAGTGATCTCGACCATTCATTCCAAAGCTCTGCAGCAGCGCTATCGCTTTGCTGCCAGCAGACTTTTCCCGGACCGCTAACTTATGAAAAGCTCTTATTATCAGGACTTTTTATACCCGTGGCAGGATAAAATCCTCTCCTTGATCATGAAACTGGATTTGCCCTTTTACCTTACCGGAGGGACTGCCCTTTCCAGGCATTATCTCTCGCACAGGTATTCTGACGATCTGGATTTCTTCGTGAACAGCCATCCTGATTTCAGGCGGTTGATCAAAGTTATTGAGGATCAATTCACGCAGGGAAAGATCATTTACCATGCACTTACCCGGGGTGATGATTTCGTAAGATTCGAGGTCGTCTCCAATGATAACATTAGTTTAAAACTGGATTTTGTGAACGATCAGGTGATTCACTGCGGCGGTTTTGAACAGAGCAGCATTTTAGGCAGGGTAGATAATGTAATGAACATCCTTTCCAACAAAATCTCTGCCATCCCCAGGCTGGAAATCAAGGATTTTGCCGATATTGTCTGCATAGCCAGGAAATATAGATTTGAATGGGAAAAGCTGATCGGTGAGGCTATGCAAAAAGATGCGTGGGTAAATCCGCTGGACTTTGCAAGCTACATGGTGGAAGCAGATAGCAAACGATTCGAAATGATCCAATGGATCGGTGAGGTGGATCTGGTTAAAATGGAACAGGATAGCAGGATAATCGCCGACGACGTGGTTCTGGGCAGGCATAATTCCCTGGCAGATAGTTTATAATCAGTATATTCCTTTTCTGCCATAAGGGCATCAGAACCAAAAAAATCCCTTGCCTATTGTAGCGCACCATAAAAAGATGCTCCCAAATTTTAATACTGGCTTGGAGCATCCAAGCCATTGGGAGTGTTAATGCGACTACAGACATTTCCTGGGGGCGTCCATCCCCATGATGAAAAGCATTTTAGCGCGTCTGCACCAATATCCACAGCTCCTCTACCTGCCAAGGTAACCATTCATGTTTCCCAGCACATAGGCTCTCCTTCCACCCCCGTGGTGAAAGTGGGCGACGAAGTGCTCGCCGGACAGTTGATCGCCGAGGCTTCAGGCTTTGTGTCGCTGAACCAGCATGCCTCGATATCTGGCAAGGTGTCAGCCATAGACCGTTTTCCGCACCCGACAGGGATCAGTTCTCTGGCTATCCAGATCACCGGCGACGGACAGGATAAGTGGGTGGAACTGGTTGACGAACCTAACTTTATGGATTTGCCAGCTTCCGAACTGAAACAGCGGATCACCGATGCCGGAATCTGCGGGATGGGCGGAGCCGGTTTTCCCACGCACGTAAAGCTTTCTCCTCCAGAGGATAAGCCCATCGATACAGTGATCCTGAACGGAGTGGAATGCGAGCCCTATCTCACCAGCGACTACCGTTTGATGAAGGAAAAGGCAAAGGACATCATTACCGGCTTGAAACTGATCATGAAGATCGTGAAAGCCAAACAGGGCTATATCGGCATCGAAGCCAATAAACCCGACGTGATCAAGGAAATGGAAAAGCTACTAAGCAGCGAGGCAAATCTGGAAGTGGTGGGTCTTAAGCTGCGCTATCCCCAAGGCGCTGAAAAACAGCTTATATATGCCGCCACCAAACGAAAAGTCCCCACTGGCGGGCTTCCTATGGCAGTTGGCGTGGTGGTTCAGAATGTGGGCACCGCCTATGCCATCTATGAAGCGATCCGCTTTAAAAAGCCTCTGGTGGAGCGTGTGATCAGCATTACGGGCTCGCCAGTAACCAGCCCCAAGAATATCCTGGCACGCATCGGAACTCCCTTTTCTGAACTGGTTGAGCTTTGCGGAGGAACCAAGGAAGCCGTTGGTAAAGCCATTTCCGGTGGTCCCATGATGGGCTTTGCTTTGCCCTCGCTGGAAGCAACAATGGGCAAGGGTAGCAGCGGTCTGGTGCTGATGAACGAAAAGCAAGCCAGATTGAACGCAGAAGGCAATTGCCTGCGCTGCGCCCGTTGTGTGGATGTTTGTCCGATGAATCTGGTGCCCAGCATGATCGCTGCGGCAGTGAAGTTCAAAAACATGGATATGGCTGTGAATGCAGGACTTAATGACTGTATGAAGTGTGGCAGTTGCGCCTACGTTTGTCCGGCTCAGATCAAGCTCGTCCAATGGATAGACACTGGTAAGATCCGTTATGCGGAAGCCCAGCGGGCAAAGAAATAGAGGTGAAAATGAAAGATAAGTATCTTGTATCCTCCGCTCCGCACCTGCATGATAAAACCACCACCAGGAACGTGATGTGGAATGTGATCATCGCCCTCAGTCCCGCTTTGGTGTTTGCGGTTTACTATTGGGGTTTCCGGGCTTTGATGCTCACGCTGTTGGGTGCTGTGTCCGCAGTGGTTACCGAAGCCGTGATCCAAAAACTGCGCAAAGTACCGGTCAGCGTTTCCGATGGCAGTGCTTTCCTTACCGGCATGCTGCTTGCCTATAACATCAATGCCGGCGCTCCCTGGTGGATGCCCATCATGGGTGCGGTTTTCGCCATTGCGGTAGGCAAACAGGTGTTTGGCGGTTTAGGGAACAACCCCGTGAACCCGGCTCTGTTGGGGCGTGCTTTTTTATTGGCTTCCTGGCCCTCCACGATGACATCTGGCTGGCTGAAGCCCAGGACAGGCTCCTTAAGCGGAATTACCAATCTGGATGCCATTGCCTCGAATCTCCATCAGCTTTCCCCCAAAGCCTATGATCTGGTGACCGGCGCCACTCCTTTGAAGGTGGTGCAAACTCTGCGGGACAGCAGTTTCGTAGCTTCGATAAATGCCAATGCCGGCGATGGCATAGACCTTGCCAACCGCATATTTACCAACATCACTGAGATGGGAACCCTGAAGAACCTTTTCTGGGGTAACATCGGCGGTTGTCTGGGTGAAGTGAGCGCTTTTGCCTTGCTGCTGGGTGCCGTATATCTGCTCTATAAAAATATCATCGAATGGCGTATCCCGCTGTTCTATATTGGCACGGTCTTTGTGCTGTCCTTCTTTTTCGGTCCCATTAAAGGTGCCGGCTACAGCCCCATGCTACCATTTTTCCACATCTTTGCAGGCGGTTTGATGCTGGGTGCTTTCTTCATGGCAACCGACTACACAACTTCGCCGCTGACCAAGAACGGACGCATCATCTATGCGATCGGCTGCGGTCTGTTAACCGTGGTGATCCGCTTTGTGGGCGGCTATCCGGAAGGGGTGAGCTACAGCATCCTGTTTATGAACGTGATGACTCCCCTGATCGATAAACTAACCATGCCAAAGGCTTTTGGGAGGGTAAAGAAATGAAACTGTTTCTGCAACTTGGACTTATCCTGCTGGGTTTCTGCGTGGTCGCCACCGCCCTGCTGGCTTATGTGAATACCCTCACCCTTCCCAAGATCGAAGCCATCAAGATAAAGGAAGCGGAAGATGCCCGCAATGAACTGATCCCCAATTCCACTTTTGAGGAAGTGAGCGGAGACCTTACCTATTACCTCGCCAAGGATAAAACCAGCGGCGAGATCAAGGGCTATACCTTCACCGCCGAGAAAAACGGCTATGGTGGAGCGGTAAAGACCATGGCTGCCGTGGACAAGGATTTCAAGGTGATCTCCATCAAAGTGATCCAGCAGACCGAAACCCCCGGCTTGGGCACAAATTCCACCCAGCCCAAATTCACCGACCAGTTCAAAGGTAAAAGCCCTGAGCAGCTGATCGTGGATAAGGACGGCGGAGTTCCCCCCAACGCCATCAAAGCACTTACCGGAGCTACGATCACCACCAGAGCGGTGGTGAACTCCCTGCGGGAAACTATTCAAAAACTTAAAGATAAAATCACCCAGACAAAAGCGGAGGTGAAAGCATGAGCTTCGTAAAAGAACTAACCAAAGGGATCATCAAAGAAAATCCCACTTTCGTGATAGTTTTGGGAATGTGCCCCACGCTGGCTACTTCCACTTCGGTGAATAACGCCATCGGGATGGGACTGGCAGCTACTTTCGTGCTGGTCTGCTCCAATATCTTCATCTCCCTTATCAAGAACATCACGCCGGACAAGATTCGCATCCCGGTTTACGTGGTGGTGATCGCTGCATTCGTGTCCATCGTGGATATGAGCATGGCGGCATACGTTCCCGCATTGCATAAGTCGCTGGGCTTGTTCATCCCCCTGATCGTGGTGAACTGCATCATTCTGGGACGGGCGGAAGCCTTTGCCAACAAGAATAATGTGGTAAATTCCATCGCCGACGGCATCGGCATGGGCTTGGGCTTCACCCTGGCTTTGTCCGTGGTGGCTACCATCCGTGAGATTCTGGGTAACGGCACCTGGCTGAACATGAAGGTCATGCCCGATACCTATGATCCCATGCTGATTACTCTGCTTGCCCCGGGAGCATTTATTACTTTGGGCTTTCTGATGGCAGTGATGAATATGCTGAAGGAGAAGAAATAATGGGATTCCTCGGTCAACTCTTCGCTCTTGCCATTTCGGCAATCCTGATCCAGAATTTCGTACTGTCCCGTTTCCTGGGACTTTGCCCCTACCTTGGTGTATCCAAAAAGCTGGATTCTGCTTTTGGCATGGGCATGGCGGTGATTTTTGTCATGACAATGACCTCCGCCATCTGCTACATTATCTATCAATACCTGCTGGTTCCCTATAAACTGGAATACCTGCAAACCCTGGCTTTCATCCTTACGATTGCCGCTTTGGTGCAGTTCGTGGAAATGGTGATCCAGAAAAACTCCCCGGCGCTTTACAAGTCCCTGGGGGTGTATCTGCCGCTAATTACCACCAACTGTGCAGTTTTGGGCGTGGCGATCTTGAATATCACTCCCCTGGCTGACGGCAGCAGATACAACTTTATCTGGTCTGTCCTCAATGGTTTCCTTTCCGGGGTCGGCTTCACCTTCGTTCTTCTGGCGATGGCGGGCATCCGGGAAAGGCTGGAACTGGTCGATATGCCCAAAAGCATGCGTGGCATGCCCAGCGGCTTGATCCTGGCTGGGATCATGGCTCTGGCATTCTACGGCTTCATGGGCATGAAAATTTGAGGGAGGAGAAGCAAATGAATTTAGCAACCATCATCATCCCTCTGGCAGCCACGAGTGCATCGGCGGTAACCGTTCCTGTGATCATCCTGGGTTCTCTGGGCTTGATCTTTGGATTGGTTCTGGCTTTTGCCTCCAAGGTTTTTGCCATCAAAATAGACGAACGCGTGGAGCAGATCATCGCTTCCCTGCCAGGAGCCAATTGCGGTGCCTGCGGACAAGCAGGTTGCGCAGGCTATGCCTCTGCCATCGTGGAAAGAGGAGCAGCCATCAATCTCTGTGCACCGGGCGGAGCCGCAGCGGTGGAAAAGATCGCCAGGATAATGGGTCAAACCGCCACTGCCCAAGCCCGAAAGATCGCAGCTTATCATTGCAGCAGCGGCGGCTTTAACAACACCAAGTGGAAGTATGCCTATCAGGGCATTGAAAGCTGCAAATCCGCCGTTAATATCGCCGACGGTCCCAATCTGTGCAGTTGGGGCTGCGTGGGCTACAACGACTGCCAGAAAGCCTGTCAGTTCGACGCCATCAGTGTGGACAGTGAAGGCATGCGCCATATCGATCCGGCAAAGTGCACCGGCTGCGGAGCCTGTGTAGCCGCCTGTCCCCGCAAGCTGATCCTGCTGGTTCCCGAAACCAAACACGTGATCATCAATTGCAGCTCCAAAGCCAAGCTGCCTCAGGCAAAACAGCTTTGCGGCACGGAAAAACCCTGTATCGGCTGCGGACTTTGTTCCCGCAAATGTCCGGTGCAGGCGATCACGGTGGAGAACAACCTTGCCCGCATCGACTATGCAAAGTGCATTGACTGTGGACTTTGCGCCACAGTTTGTCCCACCAAGAGCATCACCGACAGCAAAGCCGGCAAGCGACTGAAAGCCGAGATCGAGGCGGAGAAATGCATTGGCTGCACCATCTGCGCCAAGGTTTGTCCCACTCAGGCGATCAGCGGCGAGCTGAAACAAGTCCACAAGGTGGACAAAGATGCCTGCATCGGCTGCGAAACCTGCGTGGCGAAATGCCCCAAGCATGCCATTAAAATGGTGTAAAAAAACCTCATCAATATCAACGCCGGGATCATCCCGGCTTTTTTATGCATATAAAAAACCCCTTCCGAGGAAGGGGCTCAGGTCTTTGACTTAGGAGGTCGCACAATAATAGCCTTTGGGGATCAAGGCTACAAACCGGCAGGGGGTACCGGTTCGAGATTTGCAGTAATATAGAGCAAGAGCCATGCCAAAGCCATGATAAACTGTATGGCTATGCAGGATAAGCAGATAGAGAAAAAGACGGAGCTGCGTAAAGCCAGACCTGTGGATAAAAAGCAAAGAACTGTTGAAATCAATCAACAGCTCTTCAACGGTGATAACGAGGGAAGGGGAATCTACTTGAGGGTCAGTTTGGCGCTTTTCTTACCCATACGGTTGCATTCGGTGGTCACTTCGATGATGTTTCCGGCTTTCAGATTGGGCAGTTTGTAAACCAGGCTTCCGCCGGTGGAGGTTTCCTGGCTGGTCAGGCTTTGTTTGATCGCTTCTTTGTCGCCAAGCTTCACAGTTACGGTGCCGATATAGTGTTCAGCGGGGTTTTTCACGCTGTGATCGAAGGTAACGGTAAGCAGCATGGTTTTGGCGTTGTAGTCCAGAACAACATTGCTGGCGGGATGGGCGAACAGGAGAGTGGCGGCAAAGATCAGCAAAGCCGCTGCGATTATCTTTCTCATGATTGGCTCCTTGGTTTGATACCGATATGATAAGGCTATAATCTGGTGAGGCAAGCGGAATCGGGAGAGGCTTACTCCTATTTTTGGCTTTTTACCGGTACGACCACCATCCTTACGAGCATTACGCTGATCAGTTGAATAATCAGTAGCGCTGGCTTAAGCCGGTCGTTTCACTGGATTAATCCGGTTTTTTCAGGAGCCTTGTATTGTTATATAACTCTCTGTCCGACTATATTATAGCCTGCTATAGAAAACCGACTGAAGTCAGTGAAACAACCGGCTGAAGCCAGCGCTACCAGCATGTGCAATTGTTTTACGCTGTCAATACGCTGTCAATACGGACAAAGAGCGTAATGACTGCGCAATGCCAGCGCAGTTCAGGCAGGGGAAACGCTATTTATTGCCTTTCAGGCTGTCGATCTGGGGCTTTACGTGGGTTTGGTAGCAATCCGGGCAGATGGAATGCGAAAACATGGTGTCGGTATGCTCGGAGATATACACTTCCACTTCCTGCCAGTAATTGCGGTCGGTGCGCACTTTTTTGCAGTAGGAACAGATCGGCAGCAGCTTTTCCAGCGAGGAGATCTTGGCAGCGGCGGCGTCCAGCGCCTGGCGGGCATATTCCAGCCGTAACGCGGATTTTACCCGCAGCACCAGTTCCAGATTGGTAAAGGGTTTGCTGATGAAATCCATCGCTCCCAGATCGAAGGAACGCTTCAGGGGTTCCAGATTCTCGTCCATGGAGATCGCGGTGATCATCATCACCGGAATCTGTTCCAAAGTGGAATCGCGCTTTATCCATTCCAGCACCTCATAGCCGCTGAAGCCGGGCATCATGATGTCCAGCAGCAGCAGGTCGGGGCAATTATGCTTCAGCTCGCCGAGCATCGTTTTGCCGGAAGTGAAGGTGCGGATATTGCTGAATCCTTCCTGCGTAAGCACGGTGTGGATCAGCTTCAGATTGGTTTCATCGTCGTCGGCGATGAAGATCAGCATCTTTTTCAGGATCTCGGTTTTTACCATTTGCCCTCCTAATCCTTTTTCGCCTGCAAGGCTGCATAGTCAAACATATCTTTCAGGGTCTTGAATTTGTCGAACAGGGCGGCAGCTTGCATGAGCTGCTTGTCCTGGCTGATGGTTACTTTGTAGGCTTCCTGATCTCCCTTTACCTTGCGCACCAATTCGCTTTTCAGGGAATTGCGGATATAGGCGGAAGCGCTGTCCAGATCAGCCTGGGTGTATTTGATGTCCTGTTTTCTGGCATAGTCCAGAAAGTCGTTCAGGGTTTTGTCGCTGATCTCGAAGTTATTGTCCAATTGGTGGTTATGATCCACCAGATAATCCACGGTGAAATTGAAGAACACATTCTTGCGGCGCAGTTCGGCACCAAATTGGGTAAGGAAATCGCTTTCCACCACGATGTCGGGCTGGATTCCTCCGCCCCCGTAAACCTTGCGGTTGTTGGCGGTATAATACACCTGGCTGTGGTTCTTTTCGTCTTCCTTTTTCAGGTCTTCTTCGCTAAGTTGCTGACCTTTAAGTAGTTTGTCATTGCTCATTTTATGGATGCAGCGTCCGCTCTTGATGTAATAGTAGGCAGTGGTAACTTTCAGCCCGTTGCCGTTGGAAAGCGGCAGAAGCTGCTGCACGCTGCCTTTGCCAAAGGTGTTTTTGCCCATCACCAAGCCTCTGTCCCAATCCTGCAGGCTGCCGGCAAAAATCTCTGAGGCGCTGGCGGAAGCTTCATTTACCAGCACGACGATCGGATAGTCCCGTTCTTTGGTGGAATAGCGCGTGTAAAGCTGCTTGTTTTCGGTTCTGCCTTTGGTTTCCAGCACCAGGCGGTTCTGCCCGATAAATTCGTTCACTGTGTCCACAGCCTGGTCAAGCAGACCTCCGGGATTGTAGCGCAGGTCAATGATCAAACCCTTTATTCCGTCCGCTTCCAGGGAAGCCAGGGCGCTGCGGAGTTCGACACTGGTGTTTTCGCTGAATTGCGTGATGCGCACATAGCCAACGCCATTGTCCAGCTTGAAGCTGTAGGGCACGCTTTTTATCTTGATGGTCTCTCTAACGATTTGGAAGGTAAGGGGTTCCGCCACGCCCGGACGGCTGATGGTGATCTCCACTTTGGTGCCCACGTCTCCGCGCATTCTTTTGATCGCTTCGTCGGTGGAAACGCTAACCACGGATTCACCGTCCACCTTGATGATCTTATCGCCGGCGGTGATGCCCATGCGATAGGCGGGAGTTCCCTCGATCGGCGAAACCACGGTGATGTAATTTCCGATCTTGTCGATCTGGATGCCCAAACCGCCAAACTGACCCTTGGTGCTGGTGGTGAAATCCTTGAATTCCTCGGCGGTGAAGAAATTGGTGTGCGGATCGGTGGAACCCAGCATGCCAACAATGGCTGCCTTGATCAGCTCTTCGTCGTTCAGGTCTTTTACATAATATTTCTTCAGTTTCTGCAGGACTTCGCTGAAAGTCTGGATCTGCGAATAGAGATTTGCATTCGGATCAGTGTTTTGGGCATAAGCATTGGTAGCGGCGACCAGCAGGACTGCGCTCAGCAGCCAGATACTGATGATCGAGATCAGCGCCAGCTTTTGTTTGGGTCTAATCATTTCCTTCTCCTATAAAGGGTTGCAAGGCATTTATAATCTGCCGGTGAATTTCCTCCGGCTTTTTCTCACCATTTAAAACCACGTATCTGGAACGGCATTTATTGGCAATAAATAAAAACTGCTCGCGCACCCGCTGGTGAAACGCGGAATTCTCTTTTTCCAAACGGTCAAGTTCCCGGCTTTTAATTCGGGATAAACCCGTTTGCACAGGCACATCAAGCAAAAAAGTGAGGTCGGGGATCCTGCCATAGGTGGCAAACTGAGTTAGATAGTCGATCAGGGTTTCGTTCAGTTCCCTCGCCGCACCCTGATAGGCATAGGTGCTGTCGTAATAGCGGTCACAGATCACCACCTTTCCCTGGTTAAGGGCAGGCAGGATAAGCTCTGCGGTATGCTGAGCCCGGCTGGCGCAATAGAGCAGTAGTTCGGTTTCCGGGGTCATCATGGAAAAATCGGGATTCAGTAAAACGCTGCGGATGGCTTCCGAAATAGCCGTTCCTCCGGGTTCACGGGTGGTTACATAGGGTATTGCTCTGGCTTGGAGAGCCTCCACCAGCATCTTTACCTGGGTGCTCTTGCCGCTGCCCTCGATGCCTTCAAAGGTGATGAACAAGCCTTTAGATAATGGTGTCATGTTTATAATTCCGGTTGTCGGTTTCGGGATTGTCGATCAGATAGTGCGCTCCCCGGCTTTCTTTGCGCATCAGGGCACTGCGTACCACGGCTATGGCGATCACCGCCATGTTGCGGGTTTCCACCACTTCCTTGCGGACCGCATTGTGCTGATAGAAATTATTGATCTCGTTGTAGATATTTTCCAGCCGGGACAAGGCGTATTTCAGAAGTCTGCGGCTGCGTCGGATGCCAGCATAACCCTGCATGATCGTGCCCAGGATCTCGCGGTTGTGGCTGATGATCACCCATTCGTTCTCATTGAAGCAATCCATCAGATGCCAGTCCGGGATCACGGGGAAATCCACCTTTTCGTGATTTGAGGCGTGATTGCCCGCCCTGTATGCCACCACCAGGGCTTCCAGCAGCGAGTTCGAAGCAAGCCGGTTGGCACCGTGCAATCCGCAGCAGGCTACTTCGCCGGCAACGAAAAGATTGCGGATATCGGTAAGACCGTCGATGGTGGAAAGCACTCCGCCGCAAAAATAATGTGCCGCTGGTGCCACAGGGATGGGGTCTTTGGTGAAGTCTATGCCACGGCTGAGCAGTTTGGCGTTGATATAGGGGAAATGGCTGCGCAGCTTGTCTGGATCAACGCCTGTGGCATCCAGATAGCAGAATTTCTCGCCCCGTTTCTTCAGCTCTGCATCGATGGCGCGGGAAACCACATCGCGCGGCGCCAGATTGCCCTTGGGATGGTAGTCCTCCATAAAGGCATAACCGTCGGACAGACGCAATATTCCACCTTCGCCTCGCACTGCTTCGCTGATCAGAAAGGTATTGCCGTCGGGGCTCCAGAACGCCGTGGGATGGAACTGCACGAATTCCATGTTTGCCAGGCGTGCTCCCGCCAGACGCGCCATTGCCATGCCATCGCCAGTGGAAACGCTGGGATTGGTGTTGTGGGCAAAGATCTGAGCCGCACCACCGGTAGCCAACATCGTCTTTCTTGCCCTGAAGATGTCCACCTGATAGGCTTTGGTGTCCAATACATAAGCGCCCCAGCAGGAAATTCCGGAGATGAAGCAGTCATCCTGCTTCACATGGTGCTGGGTGATCAGGTCGATGGCGATGCGGTTTTCGTAAATATCTATATTTGGATTGGTTTGGCATTGGCGGATAAGGGCTTCCATGATCTGATGTCCGGTGGAATCTGCGGCATAGGCTACCCGGCGACGGGTGTGTCCGCCTTCCATGGTCAGCGACAGATTTTCCAGGCTGGTGTCATAGCTTTCGTCGCGGCGGGTGAAGTCCGTTCCCAGCTCGATGAGGTATTGGATCAAGGCTGGTCCGGATGAGATGATCTGGCTGATCACCTGTCTTTTACCAAGCTCGGCTCCAGCTTGAAAAGTGTCCTCAATATGCTCAGCGAAAGAATCCTTGGCGTCAATTGCCGCTGCGATCCCACCCTGGGCACAGTCTGTATTGCAGTCGTAAAGACTGCTTTTGGTTACTATCGCCACCTTGCCTGAGCGGGAAACCTGCAAGGCGTAGATCAAACCGGCAATACCGCTGCCGATCACCAGAAAATCATATTCATGGGTCATGATACTTGTTTTCCCATTACGATGGCATCTTCCTCAGGATGGCTGTAATAGTTCTTGCGGATGCCGATCGGTTGAAAGCCGTGTTTTTCATAGAGGGAGCGAGCTTTTACATTGGACACCCTCACATCCAGATAAAAGCGGATAACTCCCTTCAAAATAAGCTGATCCATACTTTTCATCAATAGGTATTCGCCCCAGCCTTTGCCCTGGTAGGCGGGTTTGAGGGCGATATTGATGATCACCATTTCCTCGCACACCCCGTGATAGAAGATATAACCTACGATCTCGTGTTCAAATTCCAAAGTCCATGCCCAGGGCAAAAGAAAATCTGTGAACGCCTCTTCTGGCCAGGGATTGGGGAAGGCTTCCCGCTCGATCGCCACCAGGAAGGGAAAATCTTCCACTATGGTCGGACGAAGCAGGAGATCCTTGGTCAGGGCATCCATTTTACCTTCAGCTGGGGGCTGAGCTACATCTTCTCAGGGGCGCTGATCCCCATCAGTTCAAAGCAGATCGCCATCACGTTCTTCACGGTGAGGATCAGCATCAGCCGTGCTTGCGACAGCTCCAGGTTCTTGGCGCTGACGATCTGATATTTGGCATAATAGCGGTGCAGCATTCCGGCAAGCTCTTCCAGATAGGTAGCCAAACGGTGCGGCTCACGGTGTTGGGCGATCAGGATAAGTAGCTCAGGCAGGTCAGCCATTTTCTGGATGATCGCCAGTTCTTCCGGTTTGGTCAGTTTGCCAGTCATTTCCTTTTTAAAGTGCTTGGGATAAACCTTGTCCTTGCGTGCTTTCTTGATGATGCTGCAGATCCGGGCATGCGCATACTGGCAGTAGTAAACGGGATTTTCATTGTTTTGCTTCAACGCCAGTTCCAGGTCAAAATTCAGATGGGCATTGGCTTTGCGGGCAATGAAGAAATAACGGGCGGAATCTTTGCCTACCACGCCCACCAGGTCATCCATGGTCACGATCTTTCCGGCACGTTTGCTCATTTTTACCCGTTCGCCGCTTTCAAAGAGATTCACCTGCTGCAGGAAAATTATCTCCAGCATGCTGTCGTCATAGTTCAGAGCTCGAAAAGCTGCCCGGATGCGGGGAACATAGCCATGATGGTCGGGTCCGAATACATCGATAAGCTGCGTAAAGCCACGCTGGATCTTGGTTAGATGATAGGCAAGATCGGGCACGAAATAGGTGATGGAGCCATCGGACTTCATCAGAACCCGGTCTTTGTCATCGCCGTATTTGGTGCTGCAGAACCAGATCGCATCCTCTTTTTCGTAGGTGCAGTCCGCTTCCGTGAGGTAGGATAGAACTTCCTCCACCACGCCTTCCATGCGCAGGGTTTTTTCCGAAACCCAGCCTTCGAACACTACTCCGAATTTTTCCAGGGAACTCCGCTGCATTTCCAGCAGCTCGGACAGGGCAAATTCCTTCAAATGCTCCATGCGGTCTTTCTCGGTAAGCATAAACACTCTGGTTCCTTCCAGGGCATTAAGTCTTTGCGCCAGGTGTTTCACATATTCGCCGTGATAAGCTTCGTAAGGAAAATCACCGATCTTTTCGCCGTGGAGTTCACGCAGACGCAATTCGAGGGATTCCGCCAGAATATCCACCTGGTTTCCGGCATCGTTGATATAGAATTCCCGGGAAGGGGCATAACCCACATATTTCATAATGCGGTATAGCGTATCGCCAAAGGCGGCGGCACGGGCACTAACAATGTTCAGCGGTCCGGTGGGATTGGCGGAAACGAATTCCAGCAAGATCTTTTCCTGATTGCCAAATTCGCTTTTGCCATATTCCTCGATTTTGAAGATCTCCCAAAAAACCTGCTGATAAAGGGCGGGGGAAAGATAGAAATTTATGAAGCCGGGACCGGCGATCTCGATCTTCTTGAAGGCTTTGTTCTTTTTCAGCTCTTTGCTAAGCTTTTCCGCCAAAGCCTTGGGACTCAGCTTGTTTTCTTTTGCCAGAACCATTGAGGCATTGGTGGAATAGTCCCCAAATTCGGTATTGTTCGGGATTTCCACGATAAATTCTTTGGCGTGGCTTAGTTTCAGGGCATCCATGGCGGTGGTGATGTTCTGATGCAGGATTTCCTTGATCATTTGTTATCCTCTTCGGATCTGCTGTTTTTCACTTTTTCGAAAAGCTCGTCTATTTTGTAAAAATCCCGGGTTTGGGGCAGAAAGATATGCACTATCAGGTCGCCAATGTCGATCAGCACCCACTGACCATATTCCAGTCCTTCCTTGCTCAGTACCTGCAGATGGTGTTCTTTCGCCATCTCGATCAAATGGTTGGCGATCGCCATATTATGCACATCAGCGCTGCCTTCGCAAACCACTATCACATCGGTGTAGTCGCTTTTATGCTGCACGTCGTAAACGCGGATATTCTCTGCTTTTTTATCGGACAGCCAGGTTAAAATGGCTTCCAGTTTGATATTGCCGTTCAATATCTCCTCCCGTTCATTTCTTGATATACTGTTCGTAATCCCTGCCGACGATGATCTCAAATTCGGCGCTGTAATATTCGTTTTCGGCGCTGGTCCAGCGTTGGATCCCCGTCATTTTCATCAATCTTTTCAGGTCTTCCTGGTCGCCTTTCCGCATCACGATTATGCTTTTGTCATAGATCGGTTTCGGTGTGTCTGACAGGCTGACCACTTCAATATTCTCGTCTTTCAAACTTTCTGCAAATTCGGAAGCCAGTTGTTCATAGCCGCAGCCGTTGGAGATCACCACTTTTATGGCGGGCAGCTTGTCTTCTCCATAGGGAGCCTTGCTTTTTGCCCCGGCGTTGAAATAAAAGTGATACGCCAGGATACCCGCAGCAGCGATTATTCCCAAGGCGATGGGCAACCACAGCTTCCAGTTTGGAGGCAACTTATTTGCAGGCGGTTTGTTTGTCAATTCCAACTCATATCTTCCTATCTGGCTATAGTTTGGAAAATTCCGGAGCCAGTTTGGCATAGACGGATTCAAAGGATTCCGGAATTACCCGCTCTCCAGAGACCACGCTCATGAAGTTGCTGTCTCCCTGCCAGCGCGGCACAATATGTACATGCAGGTGTTCGGCGATTCCGGCTCCGGCGGCTGAACCGAGGTTCAAACCGATATTCAGCCCTTCGCACTTGTAAACCTTTTTCAGGATGGCTTCGGTTTGGCGGATCAAATGGCACATTTCGTTCCAGGTTGCTTCCTCCAGGTCTGTCAGGCAGCTTTTGTGTTCGTAGGGCACGATCATCAGATGTCCGTTGTTATACGGATAGCGGTTCAGCATCACGAAGCACTTTTCGCTGCGGTGCACGATTAGATTCTCTTGATCCCTTTCCGGCTGCAGGTGGCGGCACATCACGCAGTCATCCGCTTTTTCCCCCAGAATATAGTCCATTCTCCAGGGCGAATACAAATACTGCCTTTCCTCAGTCTTTGCCTTTTCTGGATTGGTTTTGGGTTTGGGTTCGGCTTTATTCATAAGGGGACTCTTCGATCACCTGAACTCCGAATTCCACCAGTTCATGCTCATGAATGATGGCATTCACCAGGATGTTAAAACCTTGCAAAACAGTGTCATTGGACACGGTGCTATGTTCCAGATAGCAATTGGGACCGATCACACAACCGCTTTCCAGATTGCATTTCCCTTTGATTATGGCTCCCTGGTGGATTTCCACGTCCGGCTCGATGATCACTTCATCGCCGATGTGCACGGTTTGGGGATTGTGAATCACCACGCCGCTGTTCAGCCACTTTTGTCTGATCTTGCTTAAATAGAGGACTTCCAGTTCGGCAAGCTGTTCCTGCGAATTTACCCCCGAAACTTCCATCAGGTCTTCCAAAACCACCGAACTCACCGTTTTTCCCGCTTTGTAGAGGATCTCGATGGTATCGGTGAGGTAAAATTCGCCCTGGGTGTTCTGATTGGAGGTCTGTTTCAGCGAATTGAACAGCTCACCGGCTTTGAAACAGTAAATACCTGTGTTCCATTCCTTTATCTGACGCTCCAGTTCATTGGCGTCCTTAAACTCCACGATCCCGCAAAGCTTGCCATTGGTATCGCGCAGCATTCTGCCATATTTACCCGGATCATCCAGAAACGCCGTCAGCACGGTGCAGGCAGCCCTTGTTTTCTGATGCTCGGCGTAAAGCCGGGACAGGGTGTGCGAACTGAGCAGGGGAACATCGCCACAGAGGATCAGAATGTCCTGCTCCGGATCGGCGAACCCCGCTTCCGTGATGGACACGGCATGTCCGGTGCCCAGCTGTTCGCTTTGTTCCACAAAGTTTATCCGGTCATCGTCTTCCAGGCAGGCGATCACGGTTTCTTTCAAAAATCCCACCACCACGGTGATGGACTGGCAATTCATTTCCAGAGCTGTATTTACTACCCGCTGGATCATCGGTTTATCGGCAAGTGGGAAGGTAACTTTGGCGCGGGCGCTTTTCATCCGCGTCCCTTTTCCGGCAGCAAGGATTATCGCTGCGAGAGAGCTCATTTTTTTCCTCCACGGTTTCTTAGCATATAGTATAATTCATTTATGGTTTTTTGCATCACGGGATGCAAGGCATTGGGAATCAGTTCGTTCAGCAGTTGCAGGGCGAAAAGGCGATTTTGAAAATCCGGATGCGGGATCGTAACGGCGGGAGTGGAAGCCGGATTTTCAGCCGCGGCGATATTCACGATCCTGTTTTGCGCCAGCAGGATATCAATATCGATGATCCGGGGACCCCATTTCTCCGCTCTGATCCTGCCCAGATCAGCTTCCAAAGCCAGAAGACGGCGCATCAGGATTTCCGGCTCCAGTTCGCTTTCCACTTCCAGAACCTGATTGTAAAAATCGGGCTGGGCGATCCTGCCATAGGGGGCGGTGCGGATGCGGCTGGAGGCTCTGAGGATCGTTATTTCGGGGTCTTGCCGCAAAGCGGAGATCGCCCGGTCGAGCTGTTTTTCCGGGTCATCCAGATTGGAACCGAGGCAAAGATGGAAGATCATGGGTGCGTTTTTCCTTACTTGAAATACGCGGTCAAAACGCTATCAATGCGCACTTTGTCCGCAATGACTGCGCAATGATAGCGCAATGCCGGCAGGGGAGCTGCTTGCAAGGATGCGTAACTGTATATAAAATAAAGCATATTGCGTTAATAGAGAAGGATCAGATCCGGCTGCGGGAAAGCTCCACTTCCACCGCTTTCAAAGTTCCCTGGATCGGCACGGAGGGCTTCTGGATGCAAATCGTAACCCGCTGCAGCAAAGTAAAATCACTCAGCAGTCGGTCGGCGATCAGATTGGCGCAACTTTCCAACAGCAGGAATTGATGCGTTTCCATAATCTCCTTCACCACGGCGTAAACCTTGGTGTAATCAACCGTGTCCTCCAGATACTTGATGCGGCTGTCGAGGGCATGGTCGGTGATCAGTTCCAGGCTGACGATGAAACGCTGTCCCAGGGTGCGTTCCTCTTGGTGCACGCCATGAAAGCCATAAAAAACCATTTCGTTCAGTTTGATCTTCATAATTTCCTCAAAATGCCGATGTTCAGTTTGTTACCCAGCTTTTTGTCCAGCCAGCGGATCGGCAGAAAAGACGCCGCCAAAGCTGCCAGTCCCAACAGAATGGATGCCAACTCAGTCAGCCACTGTGAAGCGATAAGGAATCCCGTAAACAGGCATACCAAGGGCAGACCAAAGATCAGTAGCGAAGCCAGGGTTCTGCCTGCCGGAGAGATATCCAGCTGCACCAGATCGCCGGTCTGCAAAGGCAGGTTTGAGGTTAAGGTGAACCTTGCCGGGGTGTTTTTCTTGAAGCAAAAACCCTGCATGGCGCAGCTTTTGCAGCCTCCGCCCCGCACGATCTCCACCGTTATTTTATTGCCCTGAACCTCGGTAACCACTCCGCTGTCTTCGCTAAATTCTTCCGTCATCCTTCCTGCTTTCCAGTATCCGGTTGATAATGTTGGTGGTGGAAAGTCCGGCGGTAAATTCCAGGGATTGCACCCTGCCGCCTTTCTCCAGCACCAGATCGGCGCCTACGATCTCTTCCACCGCCCAGTCTCCACCTTTCACCAAAACGTCCGGGCTGAGCGCCTTGATCAGCTCGTATGGCGTATCTTCTTCAAAAACAATCACATAGTCCACCATCTCCAAAGCCGCCAACACCAGGCTGCGTTCTTCCTGGGGGACGATGGGACGGCTGTTGCCCTTCAAGCGCTGCACCGAAGCATCGCTGTTCAGTCCCAGGATCAGCACGTCGCCCAGGTTGCTGGCTTCTTCCAGATACAGCACATGCCCGGCATGCAAAATGTCGAAACAGCCATTGGTAAAAACTATGCTTTTGCCCTGAGCGTGTAGGTCAGCCGCCAACTCAGTAGCCCGGTTAAAGGGAATAAGTTTGGTTAAGATCATAGATTATTCTCCCAGGAATGCAGCCAGCTTGACCAAGTCCGCAGCCACAAAGGTCTGGTTTGCCAAACTCCGATTTGGCAAAGGCAACGAAGTAGCCTGTATAGAGACTTTCAGTCGCTGTGGCGATTCGGAGATTGCCACCCCTAGGGCAGGGCTCTCGACTTCACACATCATTAAAGCTCTCCAGAATCTCTTCGCAACTCGCTGTGGCGGTTCCATGTTTTGCTACAACCACTGCCGCAGCATGGTTTGCGATCAGCGCGGAAGTGATAATGTCTTTGTCATAAAGATATGCCGCGGTCATGGCGCTGATCACTGTATCTCCTGCGCCCGAAACGTCATACACGTCTCTGGCAAAGCTGGGCAGATGTTTTTCCAGCTTGTCGTGCCCAAAAATGAACATTCCCTGGCTGCCGCGGGTTACCACCAGATGCCCGATCCCCTGCTGGCGGCAAATTATTCCCGCATAGGCTATGAATTCCTCGTCGTGCAAAAACCTGCGTCCCATGAAGTCCTGCAGCTCCTTGTAGTTGGGCTTCAGGATGTCCACTGCGCAGTAGGAATCGAAGTTCTGCAGTTTGGGATCCACGGCGGTCACGATCCCGTGTATTTGCGCCAACTCCAGCACCTTGAAGATAAAGTCGTTATACAGCAAGCCCTTGTCGTAGTCCTCGATGATCAGGGCATCACACTGGGGCAGGTTGGTCATCAGATATTTCAGAATGGCTTTTTCCAGCTTGGGGCTTGGATCGCTGGTGTCTTCCCGGTCGAGGCGCACAATTTGCTGACTCTCCGCTCCGATGCGAGTTTTCAGGGTAGTGGGTCGCTTTGGGTCGGCAAACAGACCTTCAGTGCCGATTCCCTGTTTTTGGAGCAGGTTTTTCAGAGTTTCTGCCTGGCTGTCCTGTCCGGTAATTCCCACCAGTTCAGCTTTCACACCCAGCGCAGCCAGATTCAAAGCCACATTGGCTGCTCCACCCGGACGGTATTCCATGCTGTTGATCTCTACAATTGGAACCGGTGCTTCCGGAGAAATGCGCTGCACTTTTCCCCACAGGTATTCGTCCAGCATCACATCGCCCAAAACCATGATGCGGCGTGTTTTAAAGCTTTCCAGGATGGCTTTCAGGTTTTTCGGTTTGGTGCTTTTCATTGCGGTGTTCCCAAAGGATAGTCGCCGTTGAAACAGGCATAGCAGTAATGCTGCGGATTTGCCACGCAGCTTTGCAGGTCGGACAGGCTGAGGTGTTTCAGGCTGTCCACACCGCTGCGTTGGCGGATCTCTTCCAGGCTATGCTGGTTGGCGACAAGTTCAGTGGCGTCAGGAGTATCGATGCCATAATAACAGGAATGCGTAACTTGCGGACTGCCAATGCGTAAGTGTATCTCAGCCGCTCCCGCATCCTTGATCAGTTTCACGATCTTGCCAATCGTGGTGCCGCGCACAATGCTGTCGTCGATCAGCACGATGCGCTTGTCCTTGAAGAAATTAGGCAGCACATTGAATTTCTGGCGCACGCTTTCATCGCGGATGGTCTGCTCCGGCTTGATGAAGGTGCGTCCAATGTAGTGATTGCGGATCAGACCCAGCGACAGCGGTACTCCGCTTTGATTGGCATAGCCCTGACCGATGAAATTTGAGGAGTCCGGAACTGGAACCACCAAATCCGGCTGCAGGTCGTTGTCCTGCTTTGCCAGAGCCGCTCCGATCCGTTCGCGCACCCGAAATACGTCCTCGGCAAAGTGATAGCTGTCCGGACGGGAAAAATAGATATGCTCGAAAATGCAGTGCTGTTCTTGCTTTTTGCTTCGGTAAAGGTTGGCATCGTTCTCCAGAACCATAATGCTGTCCAGGTTCACTCTGACAATCCCAGCCGGTGGCACTTCCCGGCGGTCGATTACACCCAAAGTGTCCAGAGCGCAGCTTTCAGAAGCCACCACCACCGTTCCCTGTGGCGTTTTACCCCAAACCATCGGTCTGATGCTGTAGGGATCACGGAACATATACAGCTCGTTGCGAGTGCATAACACACTGGAATAGGCGCCTTTAACTTCCTTCATCAAATGCCGGATCGCATCGCCAATCTCGTCCTGATGGCGCAACACCCGGTAAACGATGTATTTCGCCAATAGCTCCCCATCGTTATCGCTTTTAAAATAAACGTTTTCCGCTTCCAGCCTGGTACGCACCTGGGCATAATTTACAATGTCGCCATTGGAAGCCAGGGCATAGCTTGGTCCGGACAGGGTTTCCACCAGATGCGGCTGAGTGTTGAATTCTGTGGCGCTGCCCTTGGTGGGATAGCGCACATGCCCGATGGCAATGGTTCCGGGCAGCAAAGCCAGTTTATCCTCATTAAAGACTTCCTTCACCAAGCCCATTTTCTTGCGCAACCTGATCACCTTGCCATCGCTGACCGCCATACCGCAGCTTTCCTGACCGCGATGCTGTTCGGCAAACAGCCCCAAAGCAGCCAGAGCGGCAGCTTCGTTACTGCCGAAAACGCCGATAATTCCGCACATTCAGCGATTTCCCTGTTTGGAGAATCTGATCCGGTTCTCGCTTCCGGAGAGCAGTCTTTTAATGTTGCTGCGGTGAGTTATCACTATCATCAGTACCATCAGGGTAATCAGCGCCAGCTTGGCATAATCTGGCTTTCCGCTTTGGCTGGTCACCCAGATTCCGTGCAGCCAGAAACCCAGGGCGGCAAGCAGAGAACCCAATGACACATAACGGGTCAGCGCCACCACGATAACAAAGATGCACAGGGCTACCACCACGCTCAGAGGGGTCAGAGCGATCACTGCTCCGGCTGCGGTTGCTACGCCTTTTCCGCCTTTGAAGCCCAGCCACACGGGGAAAATATGACCCAGCATCACGGTCAGCGCCGTCAAAGCGATAAAGGGACTGGCTTCCGGCAAAACAGCCTGGGCGATCAGTACCGCGGTAAAGCCTTTCACCATGTCCAGCAGTAGCACGATGACGCCGGTAGTGGTGCCGAACAGCCTGAGGGCATTGGTGGCGCCGATATTGCCGCTGCCGCCTTTGCGGATGTCTATCTTGTAAAATAACTTGCCGACCAACCAACCGATCGGGATGCTGCCCAAAAAATAGGCAAGGATCAGCAAGAGCCAGGGTAAATAGCTATTCTGGGGCATTCTCATCCTCGTCTTTGCCTCTGCCCTTAAAGATCAGCTTGATGCTAACTCCCTCAAACTTGAACATTTCCCTGATCTGATTGTGAATGAACCGGCGGTAATTTTCAGTGATCAAAGCCGGAGCATTGCAGAAAAAGATGAAGGTAGGCAGCTTCACGGCTGCCTGGGTGATATAAAATATCTTTACGTGCCGTCCAGTGGGATGGGTAGGCGGACGTTTGGCGATCACAGTATCCATAAAGCGGTTCAGTTCCGAGGTGGGGATGCGCTTTTCGCTTTCTTCCCCGATTTTGGCGATGGTTTCCATCACCCGGTGAATTCGTTGACCTGTTTTCGCAGACATAAAGATCACCGGTGCAAACTGCAGAAAAGGCATCTGTAAGTGCATTTCTTTCACGAATTTGTTAGTGGTGCCGGTCTCTTTTTCCACCAAGTCCCATTTATTGTAAACCACCAGAATTTCCTTCATTTTGCGCTTGGCATAGCTGGCTATCTTGATGTCCTGAGTACTTAGCTCTTCGTCGGAAGTCAGCACCAGCACTACCACATCGCATCTGTCCACCGCTTCGATGGTGCGCATCACGCTGAAATATTCCACGCCGTAATTTACCTTGGTTTTACGCCGTAGCCCGGCAGTGTCCACCAGCACATAATCCCTGCCATGATAGCGGATCGGGGTGTCGATGGCGTCTCTGGTAGTCCCGGGAATTTCCGTCACGATCTGTTTCTGTTCGCCGATCAGCAGATTGACGATGGATGATTTGCCCACGTTCGGTTTGCCTACCACAGCTATTCTGGTTGCCCTGCCTTTTTCCTCGTGGTCGATTTCTTTGGTTTCGGGGATCAGGGACAGCAGTTCATCCAGGAAGTTGCCGGTGTTTCTGCCCTGGGAAGCCGAGATCGGGAAAGCATCACCGAAGCCAAGCTGAAGAAAGTCGTAAAGCTCCCATTCGAATTTTTCGTTATCGGCTTTATTGGCTACCAGCATCACTTTGTCACGGTGCGGAAAAAGGATTTTGGCGATCTCTTTGTCAATATCCGTGGTGCCGGTCATGGCGTCCACCATAAACAGAATCAGATCGCTTTCGTCAATCGCCAGCAGCGCCTGATGCTTGATCATTTTGTCCATGGTTTCGCTGCTGTCAAAAACGATCCCACCGGTATCCACCAGTTTGAATACCTTGCCGTTCCACTCCACATCCTCATATTTGCGGTCGCGGGTGATCCCTGCCTCAAAATCCACTATGGCAGTGCGTTTGCGGCACAAACGGTTGAACAGCGTGGACTTTCCCACATTGGGGCGTCCCACGATCGAGACTATGTATTTTCGCATTTTTTTCCTTATTAACCTAATCAAATCTCAGCAAATCAAGCATTTTAAAGCAGCTAATTTTGTCAACTGCGGCGTCGGTGCCAGGAAACTGAGAACGGGGAGAAAGAAATAGGGAAGACCGTTTAATAATGAGTAACGTTGGCTTCAGCCGGTCGTTTCACTGGATTTATCCGGTTTTTTTATTTTAGATTGTTAAATAAATCTCTGACTGACAATACGATAGCCTCA
>Ga0172371_10003842_pt1 | contig 23121 bp, 20 predicted proteins | sample Lak12m_FD_114543 | JGI IMG/M metagenome (GOLD analysis project Ga0172371, IMG submission 114543) | Freshwater microbial communities from Kabuno Bay, South-Kivu, Congo - kab_022012_12m | ecosystem: Environmental > Aquatic > Freshwater > Lake | place: Democratic Republic of the Congo: South-Kivu...
CGCTCATCGAATCACTCGCCGGTTTCGTCATCGATATCATTTCCGCGCTGGGTTATCTGGGAGTATTTCTGGCCATGGCCATAGAATCAGCCTGTATCCCGCTACCCTCGGAGATAATCATGCCATTCGCCGGGTCGGTCATCGCCGACCCTACGAGCGGCAGCATGCAACCGTTCTCAAGTGACATCGCGAACCTGGTGCTCGTGGGCATAGTCGGCGCCCTGGGAAACCTGGCCGGCTCGCTGGCCGCTTATTGGGTTGGCGCCAGGGGCGGACGGCCGCTGATCGAGAAATACGGCAAGTATGTGCTGCTCTCGCACCACGATCTCGACCTGGCCGACCGCTGGTTCGCCAGATACGGCCGCAGCACGGTATTCTTCACCCGGCTCATGCCGGTCATCCGCACCTTCATCTCATTCCCGGCGGGCATCAGCCGGATGCGGCTGACCACTTTCAGCCTCTACACTTTCCTGGGAGCGCTGCCCTGGTCGTTCATGCTGGCCTACGTGGGCTACGCCCTGGGGGAGAACTGGGAGTCCCTGCGCGACTATTTCCACAAGGCCGACATCCTCATCGGGGTTCTTATCGTGGCGGCCGTGGTCTGGTACGTCTGGCGCCATCTGAACAACCTTAAGAAGGACCGCATTGAGGAAACACAGGAGTAGCGGCCCCAAGAAACACCGGACCTCCAATCAGGAAACATAGGAAACGTACGTCCCGGGTTGCGGTGCGCCGGGTCAGGTGATAAAAAAAGTCCGTGGACAGTACCCTCCTTCTCGTAATGGTCGTGGTAGCGGCCATCGCCTTTGACCTGATGAACGGTTTTCACGACGGGTGTAACGCCGTGTCAACCGTCATCTATACAAAGGCTCTCAAGCCGCACGTCGCCATTCTCATCTCAGCCTGCTTCAACTTCGTCGGACCCTTCCTGGGCATAAAGGTCGCCAAGACGATCGGCGGCGTCATCGACTTCAGCACGGTAAGCGATTCGAACCTCATGGCCCGGCTGGTGATAGCGGCGCTGCTCGGAGCGTTCATCTGGGACCTGGCTACCTGGCTCTGGGGGCTGCCGGTGAGTTCGTCCCACGCGCTGGTGGGAGGCCTGCTGGGCGCGGGCGTAATGGCGCTGGGCATGGATGGCGTCAACTGGACCAAGGTGACCGAGGTGATGCTGGCCCTCATCTTCTCGCCGGTGATCGGGCTAGCCGTCGGCTACCTGCTGATGATGATCTCGCGGCGCATCCTCGCGGCGATAAGGCTCGACATCGAGCGGGCTGACGGCTTCTACAAGAAGATGCAGATCTTCTCCTCGAGTTTCGTCTCCTTCACGCACGGCTCCAATGACGCCACCAAGGTGATGGGCATCATCGCGCTGTTCCTGGCGGCTTACGAGGGTTATTCAGAGATCTACGTGCCGGTATGGGTGATACTCGCCTGCGCGGCCGCCATGGCGCTGGGCACCTACCTGAGCGTCCTGTCGATGCGCTTGATAAGGACACTGGGAGAAGGGATAACGCAACTGCATCCGGTCCATGGTTTCTCGGCCGAGACCGGCGCCGCCGCCGTTATCTTCACGGCCTCGCGACTGGGCCTGCCGGTGTCGACTACCCATGTCGTCACGTCGGCCGTTACCGGTACAGGCGTGGCCTCCGGCTTCGGTTCTGTAGGATGGCGAACCTTCCGTGATATAATTCTGGCCTGGCTTATCACTCTGCCTTTTTGTGCGGGTGCGGCCGCGACCTCCTATTACGTCCTGTCAATCTTCGCGTAGGTAGGTAACCATGGCTTTCATGAGGAAACTGAAGGAGGCACTCACCGGAGCTTCGGTTGAAGGAACGGTGAGGGATCTGGGCATGGCCAGCGAGTCGCGGACCCTCGACCAGACGCTGGAGCTGGCCGATCTGGTCGTCACCATCACCGAGCGCCTGCTTGACGTGGTCAAGTTCTATTGCGCCGACGCCTGCCAGGCCATGGAAAAGGCGGCCGGCGAGCTCGATTCGCTCGAGAGCCAGGCGGACGTCATGAAAGGCGAGATACTGCGCGGCCTCACCGCCGGCGGTTTCTTCCCTATCAGCCGCGCCGACCTGTTCCGGCTGGTAGTCGGACTGGACAAGATAGCCAACTTCGCGACCGGCGCCGCCGACCGGCTGGTGATGCGCCGCTTCGATCTTCCTCCCGAGGTGAATCATCTGCTCGAGGAGATGGCCGAGACCGACCTGCGTGCGGTGCGCAAGCTGCGCGACGCCATCATGACTATGCGCCCCAACATGCGCGAAGCCGAGGAGCTGTCCGAGGAGGTCGATCGCATCGAGAGCGAGGTCGACGACATCTACGTCAAGATTTACAGCATCCTCTTCGAGATGGACACCGACTTCAAGACCTTCCATCAGCTCAAGGCCATCATCGAGCGGCTCGAGGAAGTCGCCGACCGGGCCGCTGACTGCGCTGAGACGATCAGGCTGATCGCGGTGCGGCACCTGGAAATCCAGTAAAACTCAGGGACACAATACTAATTTCTTGCAGGTGTTTTTGAAAATGCCGGGCAATTAATTGGTATGGCGTCCCCTGGTTTTGACATTACTCCTGTGGAGCGGCTGCGCCGGAGCGGCATCAGTCCCGACCGCAGCCTCGGCCAGAACTTTCTCATCGATCCCAACATCCTCGATGTCATCGAGCGCATGGCCGCTCTTTCACCTGGAGATGTGGCGCTCGAGATCGGTCCCGGGCTCGGCGTCCTGACCGCGAGGCTGATCGAGCGCTGCGGCGCCGTGCACTGCGTCGAGCTCGACCGGCGCCTGGCGGCCGGGCTCGAGGAGGAGTTCGGCGCGCGCCCCGGTTTTCATTTACATGTCGCCGACGCCGTGCGCTTCGACTTCGAAAAGCTGGAACCCGCCCCTACGAAATTCGTCGCCAACCTCCCCTATAATGTAGCCGCACCCCTGGTGATCATCAGCCTGGAGCGGCTGCCGTCCGTAGACCTCTGGTGTCTGATGCTGCAGCAGGAGATAGCAGAGCGCCTCTTTGCCGCGACCGGCGGCTCCAATTACGGCGGTGTCTCGGTGATGACGCGACTGCTGGCAGAGAAGATCTCATCGCGCACGGTGCCGGCGTCGGTCTTTTATCCCCGGCCGCGGGTGCGCTCGAGCCTGCTGGTGTTCAGGCGCCGCAAGCCGGGGGGCTACGCCGCGGCTAATTTCGCACGGGTGAAGACCGTCGTCTACGCGGCCTTCGGCCACCGTCGCAAGAAGCTGGTCAACAGCCTGGCTGAGGCGCCGGATGTGTTGCCGGCGAGCCTGGCGGCGGAGCCAGCTACCATCCGCAAGCGCAGGCTGGAGGAGCTGCTCGATGGCGCGGGCCTGTCAGTACGCGCCCGGCCGCAGGAGCTGTCGCCCAAGCAATTCGAAAGCTTCGTGAAGATATTGGACGATGAATAATTCCCGCAAACAATTGGTATGGTGTCCCTGAGTTTATGGACGAAGCTTTTTACAAAAAGATAGCCGAGGTGCCGGCGCCGGCTAAGATCAACCTTTGCCTGCTCGTCGGACCCCGGCGCGCAGACGGGTACCATCCCATCTGCTCGGTGATGGAAAAGATAACGCTTTTCGACACCCTGCGGACCATGCCTGAGGCCCCTGGCACCGGAATCCGCCTGACGGGTTCGGACATACCGCGCGAAGAGAACCTGGTCCTGAAAGCGGCGCAGGCGCTGGAGCGGGAGACCGGTAAGAAGCTCGACGTCGACATCGAGCTGAAGAAGGAGATTCCGGTAGCCGCCGGGCTGGCGGGTGGCAGCTCGGATGCCGCCGCCATCCTCAAGCTGCTCGACTTCGCCTTCAAGCTGGAATTGCCGCCGGAACGGTTGCTTGCCATCGCGCTGTCGCTCGGTGCCGACGTGCCCTTCTTTCTGACTTCCGGCCCGCAGCTGGCCGAGGGTGTGGGTGAACTGCTGGAGCCGCTGCCCGGGCTTCCCGATTATGCGCTGGTTCTGGTCAAACCTAAGGTGGAGCTTTCCACGGCCCGGGTCTACGCCGGGTTTGACGAGTTGACCGCCGCCTTCAGCAGCGAAGGTTCGCCCGCCGGGTCGCCCACAGCTTCGCGCTTTGAGGAGCGCAGCCGCAAGCTGAAGCAGGATCTGGCTGGCATCGACAGCCTGGAATCGCTGCTGATAATCCTGGAAAACGACCTCGAACCGGCAGCGGCGCAGTTCATGGATGTCGAGTCGCTAAAGCAAGAGATTGTGGCTGCCGGCGCTCTGGGAGCCCTCATGAGTGGCAGCGGTTCGAGTGTTTTCGGCCTTTTTGCGGATGCCGGCGCCGCCGGGACCGCAGCCGGGAAACTCCAGCGGCCCGACCGCCAGGTCTGGACCGCTGCCCCGTTCCGGCAGTAAATAAGCCAACCAGACATAATTAAGTAAAATCCCGCCGTTTGCAGGTTAAATTACGTTTTTCACCTGATTGGTCAGGAAAGAGGTCAGGGAAAGCCCCCTAGCTTTATAAGCATATTCCCCGATTCTAATCTTTTTATATATGGGTAGAATGTGCCCAGTTAATAACGGTCCGGGAAGCCGAAAGGCAGGGCCGATTTCGTCGCAGAAGCTAGGGGGCTCTGTGTCAGGTAAAGTTTTCAAAGTTGGGTACCCCCACCCTGGCGGGCAAGGCCAGTCGAGTCGCACGACTCTCTTGGCTTTGCCCGCCGCCCGCATTTTTAGCTAGGCAGGAAGTTCCCGTCAAATCCCGAAATTAACAAGTCCGGGGGTCTTCGACCCCCAAATAGGACCGGGAAGCAGAACCCGGCAAGGGGCAGGCAAGCAGCAGAAAGGAAAGTGCACGGATGAACGAACAGAGTTTTCTTTCGACGGTGAAGAAGCTGGGCGGATATGCCTCGCAGGGTGAGGCGAGCCGCGCGGCGCATGCGGTTTTCGGCACGATCAAGGTATGGCTGACGCCGTCGGCATCGGACCGGCTGCGCCAGGCGCTTTCGGGCGATGCCTCGCAGTTGTGGCAATATGCCCCGGTCGCACCCAGCACCATGCCGCAGGCGAGTGAAGCCTCGGCCCGGCGGAGCTATTTCATCATGAAGGTGCAGCAACTGGGCGATTACTGCTCTTCGGGAGAGGCCAGCCATGCCGCCCGATCGGTATTCGGCGCTCTGACCCTCTCGCTGAGGCGGGAAGACCTGCCGCAGGAAGCTGGCCGGCTCGCCGGTGAGGTCGTAGGGGCATGCCGCTCCGGTTCCTGGAGGGCCGCATGATGTAGACCTGGCGGCAATAGATCAAACGCACTTTTAAGACGGCCGGCTCTCTTAAGAGGGTCGGCCGCACGATTTTCCGGTAGAAACCGGGCGAGGGCCGCAAGCAGGTGGCCTTACATAAATACATTGCCTTTTATATACATATATTTACATAACGATTTATCCGTGCTATCCTACTTGCGCAAAAATTCGCATCAATTCGACTCTGAACAAGGGGAGCCAGGCATGAAGGTAAGCAAGAGCGGCAGTCTCGACAGTGGTGTGCGCAGAATCACCGTAATCAGTTTTCTCATTCTCTTGACAGTCATCATCAGCCTCACGTTTTCGGGCATTGCCACCGCGGCTGGCCCCGCAATCAGCGACCTGGAATCTCCGACTCATCCGGACCCGGATATCTGGTACGCCAATCACAACCCTTCCTTCAACTGGTCGGTTCTGGGAAGCCTGTCGCTGGCGGGTACATATAATACGTCCGGCCATGCCTACGCGGTGGCTATGTCCGGCAGCTATGCCTTTGTGGCCGATTACGAGTCCGGAATGCAGATTGTCAACGTTTCCAACCCGGCCAGCCCGACGCTGGCGGGGTCGTATGATACCGCTGGCAATGCCACCGACCTGGTGGTTTCCGGCAACTACGCCTATATAGCCGACGGCGCCGACGGCCTCGTGGTCGTCGACATCTCCAACCCGGCCAGCCCGACGCTGGCGGGTTCCTATGACACGCCCGGTGACGCCCGTGGCGTGGCCATCTCCGGCAACCATGCCTACGTAGCCGATGATGGCGGCGTGGGACTGCAGATCATCGATATCTCCGATCCGGCCAACCCGGCCTTCACGGCAGGATATGACACGACGGGCATAGCCTACGGTGTCGCCATCTCTGGCAATCACGCCTATGTCGCTGACGCCACTTCCGGCCTGCAGGTGGTCAATATCAGCAACCCGACCAGCCCGGTCCTCGAGGGTACTTACGATACGGCGGGTTATGCCTATGATGTGTCAGTGGCTGGCACCATCGCCTGCGTCGCCGACGGCGTCGTGGGACTGCAGATCATCGATATCTCCGATCCGGCCAACCCGGCTCTCATGAGCACCTATGACACACCGGCTACCTCGCTGGGCCTGGATGTCACCGGCAATCACGCCTACGTGGCCGACCAGACTTCGGGGCTGCAGATAGTCGATATCACAGATCCGGCCCATCCGTCCCTTGCGGGCAGCTACAACACGCCCGGCTACGCCGAGGATGTGGTCGTCGCCGGCAGCTACATCTACGTGGCTGACTATGCTTCCGGCCTGCAGATCGTTAGGCAGAACGGCGTGACAGGATATTCCTACGTGCTCGACCAGGCCGCGGCTACATTGCCGGATACCACCGTGGACGGCACTGGGGCCAGCGTTTCCTACACGGGGGTCGCTGACGGTGAGTGGTACTTCCACGTGCGCGCCAAGGACAGCACCGGCGCCTGGGGCACGGCCTCGCACCTGCGTATCAGGATCGGCGGCCAGTGCAGCGGCGCCGCGCCTGCTCTAACGCTTTCTATGACCAGGGCTTACTGGCCCTCATATGCCGAGTATTCGGCGGGACGGCTCAGCGTCGACTTCCTCATCGACAATGCCTCCAGCCCGGACGCCAAGAGCGTCGCGGTTACGGACGCGGTGAACACCAACAGTGTGACGCTGGCCACAGCCCTGCCGCTGGCCGTGGGTGACATCGCCACCGGGGCCAACAGCGGGCTGACGCTGGTCTACAACATCCCGGGATCGAACCCGCCCGTGTTCAAGACATCGCTCCACGGCTCCGCCCAGGATGCCTGTGGCTCGTCTTTCACCTATCCGGCTTCATAACAGGCGATCCGCCGGTCGGGAATATGTCTGAAACGCCGGTTTTTCCGGGCGATTGACTCATCCATGCCCTTTTCAGGCGCCATCACGCTTTCTTGACGTTTCTTGCCTGCTCCACTATACTTTTTCCGCCTTCGTTGGCTGCATTTGGGGCGTAGCCAAGTGGTAAGGCAACGGGTTTTGGTCCCGTGAATCGGAGGTTCGAATCCTCCCGCCCCAGCCATATATGATCAAAGACAGAGCGAGGGACTCGCTCCTTTTTTTGTCCGGCCTCAAATGGGGCAAGAACAGGAATTTTCCAATCCATGCAGTCTGCTTCAGACGAAGAATCAAGGCGAAAACTGGCCGTGATCGTACTCGCGGCCGGTCTTGGCACACGCATGAAATCGAAGCTGCCAAAGGGGCTGCACGAGATCTGCGGCAAGCCGATGATCGTCTGGGTCAGCGAGGCGGTTGAGGCGGTCAAGCCGGACCGGACGCTGGTGGTGCTCGGTGACGGCGTCGAGCAGGTGCACCAGGTCCTGCCGCAGTCGACCGAGGCGGTAATGCAGGAGAAGCAGCGGGGCACCGGCGACGCCGTGCGCTCGGCGCGCGAGGCACTCGAGGGTTTCGAGGGCGACATCCTGGTGATGTACGGCGATACGCCGCTGGTCACCGGGGAAGCCCTGGCGGGACTGCTGGCGGCGCATGCAGCCGGGGAGCCTGCCTGCACGCTGATGACGGTCGAGCTCGATGATCCGTCGCATTTCGGCAGAGTTGTGCGCGACGCCGACGGGCGCGTCACGCGCATAGTCGAGCATCGCGACGCCAGTGAGACGGAACTGAAGATTTGCGAAGTGAACGCGGGCGTCTACGTTTTCGAGGCGCCGGCGCTGTGGGAGGCTCTGGCCGATGTGGGCAGCGACAACTCCCAGGGTGAGATCTACCTGACGGATGTCGTCGGTATCCTGGCCGGTCACGGTCAGGCGGTGCTGGCACATGAGGTGAAGGACGCCAGCGTGGTTCTGGGCGTGAACTCGAAGTCCGAGCTGGCGCGCGCCGGGGCAATCATGCAGGGGCGGATCCTCGAGCATCTGATGGCGCAGGGCGTGACCGTGCGCGATCCGGGCTGCACTTTCGTCGATGCCGGCGTCAGGGTGGGACGGGACACCGTGCTCGAGCCCATGACTATGCTGACAGGCGAGAGCGTCATCGGCGAGGACTGCGTCATCGGCCCGTCGACGACGCTGGCCGACAGTTCGGTAGACGACGGCGCCGCGGTCATCTCGTCATACGTAACCGGCGCCGAGATCGGCACCGGTTGCAGCGTGGGACCGTTCGCCTACCTGCGGCCCGGCACCAGGCTTGAAGCCGGAGCCAAGGCCGGGGCGTTCGTCGAGCTGAAGAACAGTATCGTGGGCGAGGGCGCCAAGGTGCCGCACCTGAGTTATATCGGCGACACCGAGATCGGTTCCGGCGCCAACGTGGCCGCCGGCAACATCACGGCCAACTATGACGGCGTGAACAAGCACCGCACGGTGATCGGCAGTGACGTCAATACGGGCGCTGACACCGTTTTCATTGCGCCCGTGAACGTGGGCGACGGCGCCATGACCGGCGCCGGATCGGTGATAACCGACGATGTGCCGCCCGGTGCGCTGGGTATCGCGCGGGCGAAGCAGAAGAATATCGAAAACTACAGGCAGAAGCGTAAGGACCGGGAGAAAAAATGACGCCTAGCAGCATCATGGTACAAAACAGCAAGCGCCTCATGCTTTTCTGCGGCCGCAGCATCCCTGACATGGGACAGAAGATCGCCGACAACTTGGGCATCAAGCTCGGCGATATCGAGATAAAGACTTTCAGCAACGGGGAGATATATATGCGCTACCGCGAGAACGTGCGCGGCAGCGACCTCTTCCTGATCCAGTCCACCTGCCCGCCGGTGAACGACAACCTGGTCGAGCTGCTGATCATGATCCAGGCGGCGCGGCTGGCATCGGCCCGGCGCATCACCGTGGTAATGCCCTGGATGGGCTATTGCCGGCAGGACAAGAAGAGCGCCGGCCGCGAGCCCATCAGCGCCAAGCTGATGGCCGACCTCTTGCAGGTCGCCGGCGCCGACCGCGTGCTCACCATGGACCTGCACCAGGGCCAGGTGCAGGGCTTCTTCGACATACCCGTAGACCACATGACGGCGCTGTCGATCCTGGCGGGCTATTTCCGGCTCAAGCAGATCCCGGAGAAGGACCTCGTTGTCGTGTCACCGGACGTCGGCGGCTCCAAGCGCGCCAAGAAGTTCGCCGACAAGCTGGGCATCGTGGACCTGGCCATCCTCAACAAGACGCGCCCCGAGCATAATGTCGCCGAGATCATGGAGGTCATCGGCGACGTGGACGGCAAGGTGGCCATCATGGTGGACGACATGATCGATACCGCCGGCACCATGACCGTCGGCTCCCAGGCTCTCATCGAGATGGGCGCCCGCGAGGTCTACGTGACCGCCACGCATCCGGTGCTGTCCGGCCCCGCCTATGAGCGGTTGAATGAATCGCCAATCAAGGAAGTGGTAGTTACCGACACGCTGCCCTTGAATCCGGAGAAAGATACCAGCAAGATAAAGGTTCTGTCGATCGCCCAGACGCTGGGGGACACCATCCAGAGCGTCTTCAGGGACGAGTCGGTGAGCCGGCTGTTCGAAGGTAACGACCAGCTGTTCTAGGGACAGGGAAACTCGGCGGCGAATCCGCAGAGGAATCCAGTTCCGGCGCGGCGGGAAAAATTAAATCCAGAATGATCCGGGAGTGAATTAGATGAAGAAAGTAGAAGTATCAGTCAAAGAGCGGGAAAGCTTCGGCAGCCCCGAATCGCGCCGTATGCGCAAGGAGGGCTGGATACCCGGCGTTCTGTATGGCAGCGGCATCGAGAACACGCCCCTGTCGGTCGAGGAGAAGGGCCTCAAGGCAGCGCTGGGCCATGAGCGTGGCAACGTCATCCTCGATCTTACATTCGAGGGCAAGAAGAAGGTGCATCCCGCCATCCTCAAGGAATACCAGAACGACCCCATCAGCGGACATCTGCTGCACGTTGATTTTCTCGAAGTGCGCATGGACAAGCCGATCGACTCCACCGTGCACGTCGAACTGGTTGGCACGGCCTTCGGTGTGCGCGAGGGCGGCATCCTGGACCACGGTCTGCGCGAGCTGCACATCCGCTGCCTGCCGACCGACATGCCCGGCCAGATCGAAGTGGACGTCGAGGCGCTCAATATCGGTGACTCGCTGCGCGTGAGCGACGTGACCGCGCCGGCGGGCGTCGAGATCCTTGATGATCCCGATGCTCACATCGCTGGCGTCATGGCGCCGAAACTCGTGGTCGAGGAAGTCGCGGAAGAGGTCGAGGAAGGCGCAGAGGGCGCTCCGGCTGCCGAGGGCGAGGGTGCTCCGGCCGAGGAGAAGCCTGCCGAGGGCGGCGAAAGCGAAGGATAAGCTGCGGGAGGTCGGACCGCTGCGATCATACCGGGAGCCAAGTTGTCTCTGATCCGGCGGCCAGCCAGCGTCGATTTCCTGGTCGTAGGCTTGGGGAACCCCGGCGACGAGTACTCGCAGTCGCGGCATAACGCCGGCTTCATGGTCGCGAACGCGCTCATCCGCAAACACGGGCTCAAGCGTCCGCGGCGGCGCTATGAAGGCCGCTGGGTCGAGGGCGAAGTGAGCGGCCGGACGGTCGCCGTGCTCATGCCGCAGACCTATATGAACTGCTCCGGCGATGCCGTCTCCCTGGCGGCGAAGCGCAAGCACATCCCCACCGAAAACATCATCGTGGTCCATGACGACATGGACTTCCCCTTCGGCGTCATCCGCGCCCGGCAGGGCGGCGGCACTGGCGGTCACAACGGGCTCAAGAGCATCGTGTCGAGGCTGGGTGGGGAAGGCTTCAGCCGCGTGCGCGTGGGTATCGGCCGGCCGGAAGATGCCGAGGTCGATCCGCGCGACTGGGTGCTGACGCCGTTCGATGAGTCTGAGGAGGAACTGGCGCCTATTTTTGATCAGGCGGTCCAGTGCGTCGAGATGATTTTGTCAGAAGGGATCGAGGCGGCGATGGGGTTGTTCAACCGGCGGGATAGCGGGGTTGAGAATGAGGAATAAGGGAAATTGTGTTAGCACACTACTTGTCTTAATTTCTTTTTTATTGGTGGCCGGGTGCGCCAACGATAATGGACAAGCAACTCAAACTACATCGATAATCAAGAACATCGATCTTTCTCAAGGTCAGGCGGTTACACTTCATACGGGAGATGGAAGCAAAGAAATTACTTGGAATATCAGAAGTATGCAAAGGAGAAAAAATTTTCTTGATTCCTCCTTACAATTAGTCCAGGGTGACGCAATCTACATAGAAGGAGACGGAACTGTAAGTTCAAGAGAAGCATTTGTCACTGGTGATTTTCCCTATTTTCAACTTGAGGATACCTCTGGCAATATTTTCAACCGCGGGACCCAAACCCTTGAGGGAGAGAAACTAAATTTTACCTACAATGTCTTTTTTCAGCTTTCACCAGATGGCTCAATAAATGAAAGTGTAAATACGGGTGAAGATTTAATCGTCGCAGATCCAAATCCGACTTTACGCGAAACGCCCGGTCATCTTGTTGGCCTGACTCCAATTGGCGACATCAGCCCTTGATTAGTGTATTAAGCTCCGTTAAGCCGGCTTCTCCCTGGGATTAAGAATCCCGTAAACTTGGGACAAGTACGTAAGCTTTCTCGATATTTGCCCAAGTCCACTCTGACAGAAAACGAGATCTTCAACGCCCTGGCTTCGGCGCTTGGCGAGGGCGGAGCTCGCGCTTATTCCCCTTCCTTCTTCCAGGGCATCCTGCTGGCGGCGCTGCGTGAACAGGTCTGGCCGGATGAGAGTCTGCTCATCGTGGCTCCCGGTGGAGCCGAGGCTTCACGGCTGGCTGATGACCTGGCCGCATATGCCGGCGATGTGCCGGTGCGGTTGCTGCCTGCTCGAGGTTCGTCGCCAGGGAGCCGTCTGATCCCTTCCGTCCAGGCTATCGGTCTGAGGCACGCGGCTCTTTCGGGGCTGCTGGGCAAAGATGGTTCCGCCAGCGGTGGGCGAACTTGTTTCGTTGTCGCCGACGCGGCCGCGTTGCTCGAGCGCCGGCTCGATCCGGGCATGTGGCCTGAGCCGCTGACTGTCAGCCGTGAGAGCGATCCCGGTTTCGAGGCGATCGTCGAGCGACTGGCAGCTCTTGGTTATGACCGGGTGCCGCAGGTCGAGGACCGGGGCCAGTTCGCCGTCCGTGGCGGCATCATCGACTTTTTCCCGTCGACTGACTCGACTCCCGTGCGCCTGGAATACTGGGGTGACGAGTTCGATTCGCTCAGGCGTTTCTCGCCCTACACTCAGCGCTCGCTGCAGCAGGAGGAGACGGTCACCATCTATGCGGCGGCGGAGCCGGACGGGGTTGGTGCGTCGGCAGCGCGCGATGCTGCCGATGAGGACATACCGCAGAGCAAGAAGGACATCGCCGTTGGTGAGGCTACCGGCGTCCTCGCTTCCAAGAATTTTCACGCGCGCATCTGCCGGCTCGATCCCTTCCTTGCCACGAAAGCCCTCACGATCTTTTACGAGGAGATGGCCGAATCCGACGGCGACGGTGAGGCGTCTGACTACTATCTCACGCCGGATGAACTCGAAGCCCAGCTCGAACCCGCCACTTTTTTCCTCGAGAGCATGCCGGCGGACCAGCCCTTCCAGTTCAGCGCCTCCAGCTTCACCTTCGCCTCGCGCAAGCCGGACGAGGCGGTCAGGCAGCTGCGGCGCATGGTCAAGGAAGGCTTCCGCGTCTTCATCCATTTTCCCTCAGAGGGAGCCGCGCGCCGCGCCGAGCATCAGCTCAATGAGGAGGCGAAGCTCCTCAAGCGTGGCGATCTGCTTCCCCAGAAACCGGGCGCCTACTTATTGGTAGCGCCGCCGCCAGCCGGTTTCATCAGCCGCGACATGAAGCTCGCCATCTGTGGAGAGCGGGCGCTCATCCGGCCCAGCCGCGCTGCCCGCAGCCAGCAGCTGACCATCGCCGGCCGCGCGATCATGAGTTTCCGTGATCTGACGCCAGGCGATTACATCGTCCATGAGGACCACGGCATCGGCGTCTTCGAAGCCGTCGAGACCAAGACGGTCTCCGGCGTCACCCGCGACTACCTGCACCTGCGCTTCAAGGGCGACGACCGCCTGTTCGTGCCGCAGGAGCAGATCTCGAAAGTCTCGCGCTATGTCGGCGCGCAGGCGGGAGAGCCGCCGCTCAACAAGCTCGGCGGCCGCGCCTGGGAGCTGGCGCGCGCCCGCGCCCGCGGCGCCGCCAAGGAGATGGCCGGCGAGCTGTTGCAGCTCTACTCGGTGCGCCAGAGCCTTCCCGGGCATCAGTTCGGCGGCGACGATCAGTGGCAACTGGAGATGGAGACCGCCTTCCCGCATGAGGAGACCCCCGATCAGGCCACGGCCATCGAGGACGTCAAGGACGACATGGAGTCGCCGCATCCCATGGACCGGCTCATCTGCGGCGACGTCGGCTACGGGAAGACCGAGGTGGCGCTGCGGGCGGCTTTCAAGGCGGGCTCGCAGGGCAAGCAGGTGCTCATGCTGGTGCCGACCACCATCCTGGCGCTGCAGCACTTCAACACTTTCCGGGAGCGCTTCTCGCCCTACCCGGTGAACGTCGAGATGATCTCGCGCTTCCGCTCGCAGGCCGAGAGCCGGCGCATCGCCGCGGCTTTCCGCAAGGGGGAGATCGACGTGCTCATCGGCACACATAGACTGCTTTCGACCGACGTCGTGCCGCACGACCTCGGCCTGGTCATCGTCGACGAGGAGCAGCGCTTCGGCGTGGCCCAGAAGGAGATGCTCAGGCAGCTGCGGCTACAGGTCGACGTGCTGAGCCTCTCGGCGACGCCGATACCGCGCACGCTGCAGATGTCGCTGGCCGGCATCCGCGACATCTCCATCATGGAGACGCCGCCGTCCGGGCGCTATCCTATCCGCACCAGCGTCGGCGAGTACGACGACGAGGCGGTCAGCAAGGCCGTCAGGCGTGAGGTCGACCGCGGCGGGCAGGTCTTCTTCCTGCATAACCGGGTGGAGAGTATCGAGGAGGTCGCCACCGGGCTGAGGTCGCTGATGCCGGAAGTACGTTTTTTGGTCGCGCACGGGCAGATGCACGAGAAAGAACTTGAGAAGGTGATGATGTCGTTCCTGGAGCGCGAGGCCGACGCGCTGGTCTGCACCTCAATCATCGAGAGCGGGCTCGACATCCCCACGGCCAACACGCTGATCGTCGACCGCGCTGACATGCTGGGACTGGCGCAGCTCTATCAGATACGCGGGCGCATCGGGCGCTCGGACGTGGTGGCGCACGCCTACCTGTTCTATCCGCCGTACGCCGAGCTGACCCGCGAAGCGATGGCGCGCCTCTCGACGCTCAGCGACTACACCGAGCTGGGCTCGGGCTTCCGCATCGCCATGCGCGACCTGGAGATTCGCGGCGGCGGCAACCTGCTCGGCGACGAGCAGTCCGGGCACGTGGCGGCGGTCGGTTTCGAGATGTACTGCGACCTGCTGGGGCAGGCGGTGGCCGAGCTGCAGGGGCAGCCGGTCGAGCAGTTGAGGACCGCCCGGCTCGAGGTTGATGTGGACGCTTATATCCCGGCGGATTATGTACCCTTTGAAGCGGCGCGGATCGATGTGCATCACCGCATCGCCGGCGCCCGCGACGAAGAGGCGCTCGAGGCCATCGACGGCGAGCTGCGCGACCGGTTTGGCCCCGTGCCCGATGTGGTAGAGAATCTTCTGGAGATGCAGCATATCAGGCTTAAGGCGGGCGTTCTGGGAGCGGCGTCGGTGGTCTATCGCAAGGGCCGCCTGGAGCTTGGGGACATGCAGCTCGACGGCGCGCAGCGCCAGGATCTCGAAGAAGCCGGGCACAAGTTCGCCTACCATCCGTTACGGCGTCTGCTGGTGCTTTGGCCGCCCGAAGGCGAGGACGGCCTTTCTGTTGTCAGCGGGACGCTTGATGCTATAATTGAACGTCTTTTCACACCGATGGCAAAACTCTGACCCTATTAGTCTGATGGGAGATGTCTGATGATAAAGAAACTAGTACTGGTCTTGTTCCTGCTGGCGCTCGTGCCGGTCTGGATCGGTTGCGGCGGTCTGCCCAAGAGCGCCGTCGCCTCGGTCAACGGCAAGGTGATCACCCAGGAGGATCTGGATCAGCGTATCCAGGACCTGCAGCAGCAGTACGGCCAGAGCATTCCGGCGCAGGATTCGCCGGAGTACGCCGAGCTGCAGAAGCAGGTGGCGGAGCAGCTGGTCAACGAGACCATCCTGCTGTCCTTCGAGGCTCCGAAGATGGGCATCGAGGTCACCGATGAGGAGATCAACCAGCAGATCGACCTGTACAAGCAGCAGTCCGGCGGCGAGGACTCCTTCAACCAGAAACTGCAGGAGAACAACCTGACTTTGGACCAGCTCAAGGACCAGGTGAGCAAGAGCCTGCTATTTCAGAAGATCTATCCCGAGGTTACCAAGGACACCCCGCCGGTGACCGACGAGCAGGCGCTCAACTACTACAACACGCATCCCGAGGAGTTCCAGCAGCCCGAGACGCGCCATGTGTACCATATCCTGGTGGCGGACGAGGCGACGGCGAACTCGGTCGAGGCCAGGCTGGCTGCCGGTGAGGACTTCGGAACCGTCGCCCAGCAGGTGTCGACTGACCCGGGCAGCAAGGAGAAGGGCGGCGATCTGGGTTCGGTCCCGACCACGAACAGCGGTTTCGTGCCGGAGTTCGAGGCCGCGATGAACGCCCTGGCCGTTAACCAGGTCTCGGCGCCGGTCAAGTCGCAGTTCGGCTACCACATCATCAAGGTGACCGAGGTCAAGCCCGCCGGGCAGCAGACCTTCGAGGAAGTTAAGGCTGATCTTGAGCAGGGGCTGCTGATGGAAAACCAGCGGACCACTTTCGAGGAATGGTTCAACAGCATAAAGGGCGATTATGATGTCGAGTATGCCGAGGAGTTCAGGCCTACTCCGACCGCGACGACGCCCACCACGGGAACAGCGACGCAGGCGCAGCCGGCGGCGACTCCGTAGCAATGCGGTGAACCGTTCCCGAGGCGGAACGGTAGTGATATTCGTCAGGGGCGCAAGCGAAGCTTGCGCCCCTGTTTGTTTGTCCTGAAGTAGAGGTGAATCATTTGACCGATGACATCGAGGGCCCCGATCGCGAGCAGCTGGCAGCCACGCTGCTGGAGCTCGACGCGGTAGTGCGGCGCCTGCGGCGCGACTGCCCCTGGGACCGCGAACAGAGCGTAGAGGATATTGTCACCCACACGCTCGAGGAGACCTTCGAGCTGATAGACGCCGCCCACGCCGGCAACGGCGAGGAAGTGACCGGGGAGCTGGGCGACCTGCTCTTCCATATCTTCTTCCTGGCCTACCTGGCCGAGGAGAACGGCTGGGGCGACCTGGACGGTATCACCCGCGGCATCATCGAGAAGCTGGTGCGGCGCCATCCCCATGTCTACGGTGAGGCTGCTGCTGACAACGCTGCCGAGGTGGTCGAACGCTGGGAGCGCATCAAGCGTGACCAGGAGGGGCGCGAAGGCATCTTCCATGATGTTCCATCTTCCTTGCCTTCCGCACTTTATGCGCAGCGTATGCAGATCAGGGCCGCCGCGGTCGGGTTTGACTGGGCCGAGGCGGAGCCGGTCTTCGAGAAGATCGTGGAGGAGACAGCCGAGCTCAAGGAGGCGCTGGCCGCCGAGGAGTCGCAGCCCGAGGGCACCGACAAGAAGCGCGGCACCGACACGGCGGCTTATCACGAGGTGGGCGACATGCTCTTCGCCGTGGTGAATCTCGCGCGCAAGCTGCGGGTGGACCCGGAGCTGGCCTTGAGAAGCGCCGCCGGGCGCTTCCAGCAGCGAGTCGAGCATGCGGCCGAACTTGCCGCCGGTGACGGCGAGGACTTCAGCGGCTTGCCACTCGACCGCCAGGAAGAATATTATCAGCGGGCAAAGCAGTAGAAGCAGGGACGTACGTTTCCTATGTTTCCTAATTCAGGGGAAGCTGGGAAACTTCATCCCGTAATCGTGAATTAGGAAACATAGGAAACGTACGTCCCTTAAGGAGGGTTTTTTATGTCGATGATCGTTGACCTGCAGGCGCGTCAGATTCTGGATTCACGTGGCAATCCCACGGTAGAGGTCGAGGTCGAGTTGGCCGACGGCGCCACCGGCCGCGCCGCTGTCCCTTCGGGAGCCTCAACCGGCGTCTTCGAAGCAGTGGAGCTGCGCGACGGTGTCAAGAAGGTCTACGGCGGCAAGTCGGTGCTCAAGGCCGTAGCCAACGTGAACGGTCCCATCGCCGAAGAGATCGTCGGCCTGGAGGCGAGCTCCCAGCGCGAGCTGGACGAAATCCTCAAGGAGATCGACGGCACTCCCAACAAAGGCAAGCTCGGCGCGAACGCCATCCTGGGCACGTCGCTGGCAGTGGCCCACGCGGCCGCCGAGAGCGCTTGCCTGCCGCTGTGGCAATACCTCGGCGGCGTCGGCGCCCACGTGCTGCCAGTGCCGATGATGAACATCCTCAATGGCGGCGCCCACGCCGACAACAACGTCGATATCCAGGAATTCATGTGCGTGCCTGTCGGCGCCTCCAGTTTCGCGGAAGCGCTGCAGATGGGCGCCGGCGTCTTCCATGCCCTCAAGGACGTGCTTAAGAAGGACGGCCTGAGCACCTCCGTCGGTGATGAGGGCGGCTTCGCTCCCAATCTCAAATCAAACCGCGAGGCGGTGGAGTACATCATCAAGGCGGTCCGCAAGGCCGGCCTCAAGCCGGGTAAGGACGTTGCTATTGCCCTGGACCCCGCTGCCAGCGAGTTCTACAAGAAGGGCAAGTACGTGCTCGCCGGCGAGGGCCGCACGTTGGCACCGGCGCAGATGGTCGACTTCTACGCTGAAATGGTGGACAGCTATCCCATCGTCTCCATCGAGGACGGCTTGGCCGAGGATGACTGGAAGGGCTGGGCGATGCTCACCGAGAAGCTTGGCGATCGCGTGCAGCTTGTCGGCGATGACATCTTTGTCACCAACACCGAACGACTAAAAAGAGGAATTGACGAGGGAATAGCCAATTCTATCCTCATCAAAGTGAATCAGATCGGTACGCTATCGGAAACCCTGGACGCGGTTTCGATGGCAGTAGCGGCAGGATACACGGCGGTCATCTCGCATCGTTCGGGCGAGACCGAGGATACGACCATCGCCGATATCGCCGTCGCCACGAACGCCGGACAGATCAAGACCGGGGCCCCATCCCGTACCGACCGGGTTTGCAAATACAACCAATTGTTGCGCATTGAGGAGCAGCTGGGCGATGCGGCGCGCTATCCAGGCAATGCAGCGTTCCCCCAGTCCCAGTAGCTCGGCGCGGCACTGACGGCTCGTTGGCCGCCGGTTCCGTCCGGGAGCTCCGAGGAGCCGGAGGCTGAGGTTGTGATACCCGCACATGACCGCTTGGGGCGGTTAGCTTCCTGTTCCCTGTCTTTCCGCGCGCAATGATTGCCTGTCAGACGCGTATGCGGGGAGAGAAGGGGAAAGGAGGTGTTTAATGTCGGGTGATAACCTGGTCGAGGTCACGGACGATAATTTCGAATCCGAGGTGCTCCAGTCAGACCTGCCCGTCGTCGTTGATTTCTGGGCCGAGTGGTGCGCTCCCTGCCGGATGGTTACGCCGGTGATAGAGGAGCTGGCCGAGGAGATGCTGGGACAGATCAAGGTCGCCAAGCTCAACGTGGATCAAAACCGCCAGACGGCCGCTAAGTATGACATCATGAGCATCCCCACGGTGATTTTGTTCGAGACCGGCGAGGTCAGCAAGCAGGTCATTGGGGCCTTACCCAAAGAATCGCTCGTGAAGGAGCTGGGGCTGGTAGCGAGCTAGCTGAACTGAGCAAAACGGCAAGACAAAAGAGCTTATACGGTTGAGCAGAATTTAACGGGCGGGCCTTCGGCCCGCCCGCTGCTATGCTAGAATATTTCTGGAATGAACTGCGTCAACCATCCCTCCGTGGAAACCAATGTTTCGTGCAGTAATTGCGGCGATCCCATCTGTCCTGACTGCATGGTTTATACTCCCGTGGGCGTCAAGTGCGCCAGGTGCGGCCACATGCCCAAATCGGCCCGGATCCGCGTCAAGCCCGAGCGAATGGTGCTCACCGTTCTCGCTGGCCTGGGTTCGGCCGCGGTCGGGGGTTACGTCTTCGGCCTGGTGATCTCGATGATCAGCTTCTTCGCCATCATCGTGGCCTTCGGGCTGGGATATGGCGTCGGGGAGGCGGTCTCCTGGGCCAGCGGCCGGCATCACAGCCAGCGTCTGGCGACCTGGGCGGCAGCCTGCGCGGGCCTGGCGGTGCTGTTCCCCTTCATGCTGCTCGGCTTCTCGGTCTACGGAGCAGGGGCGGCGGCGCTCAGCTACGCGCTCACGGTCGGCGGCATCTGGAAACTTCTCTGGATCGCGGCGGCAGCCTACGGCGCCTGGCAGCGCAACGACTAGGCTTCGACCGTGCTCCGCTCCCGCTTTCTCGTACCAGCGGAATCCTCGTTCTCCCACTTGCCGCAGCGGCCGCCCCAGCGGGCCAGGGTCTTGCCGTCCACTTTGATGCGCACGACCTCACAGGTGTTAGAGCAGCCGTTGCATCCGAAGGTCGAGGTCTCGTAGACCAGATCACTCACATCGAAGCTCTTGAAGTTGGTTTCGCCGGGCTCGAGCTCGAGCTCCATGGCCAGGATGGCGCTACCGATTGCGCCCATGACGTTGTGATGCGCCGGGATGACCACATCGATGCCGAGAGCGTCCTCGAAGGCCCGCTTCATGCCCGCGTTAGCGGCGACGCCGCCCTGGAACACGACCGGCGAGGCGATGTCCTTGCCCTTGGCGAGGTTGTTGAGATAGTTGCGTACCAGTGCGTGGCAGAGTCCATAGATGATGTCCTCGACGGCGACGCCCACCTGCTGCTTGTGGATCATGTCCGATTCGGCGAAGACCGAGCAGCGGCCGGCGATATGGGCCGGGCTCTCGGAATTCATCGCATAGCTCCCGAAATCCTCGATGGGGATGCCGACGCGGGCCGACTGATGATCGAGAAAAGAGCCGGTGCCGGCGGCGCAGACAGAGTTCATGGCGAAGTCGGTGACGATGCCGTCGCGCAGGATGATCAGTTTGGAGTCCTGGCCGCCGATCTCCAGCACCGTGTTGACGTCAGGCACTACCTGTGAGGCAGCCACCGCGTGGGCGGTGATCTCGTTCTTGACCACGTCGGCGCCGACGATGATGCCGGTCAGGTGCCGGGCGCTGCCGGTGGCGCCCACGGCGCGCACATCGATCTCCTGGTCATCCAGCAACGCGGTGAGCTCCTTGAGCCCTTCCTGCACCGCCTTGATGGGCTGGCCCTGGGTGCGGCGGTAGATCGCCGCCAGCACACTGGCGTGCTCGTCGAGGATCACCAAGTTGGTGCTCACCGAACCGACGTCGATGCCGAGATATCCTGTTTTTACCTGCTCAGACAATTTCTCTTCTCCTTAGGTCGCTTCGGGGACGTTGGTAAACTTAATCAACTAACTTCTCAGATCTTTGTCCCCTTACTTCTCTAGCTCGTCAACCGCTCAGGTTTGTATCAGACGCTGATCGTCAGTTACGTACCTGGGTAATGTTCCACAGTGTTAGTTGACTAAGTTTACCAACGTCCCCGGGCTCCGCGCTGCCACCAGCCGGCTGCCGCGCCTGGCTGCCAGCAGATCAAGGAAGGCCTCGACCCTGGTGATCATGCCGGCGCGTCCGGTCTGCTCGTCGAAGGCCAGCGTCAGCACGGGTATGTCGTGGTCGCGCTGCACCTTGGGGATGATGCTCGTGGCGATGTTCTCCGGCATGCACCCGAAGGGCAGCAGCTGGAGGATGCCGTCGAAGCCCCGCTCGGCCATCATCACGATGCCGCCGATGGTCTCGCGCCCTTCGCCGCCCACGTTATGGTTGAGATATGGCGCGGCTTTCTCCTCCACCAGCTTCTTGGGAAAGCCGTAGATCTTGTTGTCGCGGTTGGGCGCGATCCAGTCGGTCACCCAGACGCTGCGCTCCAGGTAGACGCCCATGTGCCCCAGGATCTCCTCCAGCCCGAAATTGCTGAAGGGCTCCAGCAGCAGGAAGAACTCGCCGACGATGCCGACCTTGAGCACGTCGCGCTCCGGGTCCTGCGGCACCGCCTCGATAAGGGCCAGGGCCTCGCGGCCGGCCTCTTCGATTTCCTCGGGCGTGTGCGCTGGCACGAGCAACTGCTCGGCCTTGCGCAGGGCGCGGGTCGTGTCGCCCCGCTCGAGCTCGTAGGCGCGTATCTGTAGCGAGCGTTTGTAGAGCTGGTCGAAAGCGCGCCCCTTGGAGAAGGAAACCTTGAGGATCTTCCACAGCTTGCGCAGGGTGAGCCCCGGTGAGAGCGATTTGAAGGTGTTGTAGAAGGCCAGCTTGCCGTCGTTGAAGGGCTCGAGCATCAGGAACTGGAAGTCGTAGCCCAGGTCGCGCAGGATGCGCTCTTCAACGATGCCGTAGTAGCCGAAGCGGCAGGGGCCGTGGCCGCCCGCCATGATGATGGTGTCCGCGCCCAGATCCAGCCCTTCGATGAAGTTGCCAATGTTGATCTTCAGCGGCAGGCAGGCGAACTCGGGGCTGTGCTTGGCGCCGATGGTGAGCGTGTTGGTCGTCGAGGGCGGCGGCTTGACGTAATCGACCCCCAGGCGCTCGAACAGGTCATCGAGCATCCAGTGCAGGTGTCCCATGTGGGGGCAGGTCACTTTCATGCGACTACCGCCGCGGCCGTCTCGGCTGCTCCGTCGCTAGCCGTGGGTTTCTTCCTCATCAGCATGTCCGTGAAGGCTTCGATGCGCGTGACCAGCCCGGCCTCGCCGCTATGCTCGTCGATCGTCAACGACATCAGCGGCACCTTGTGGGTGCGGGCGCGGTGCTCGATCAGCACCTGTACCAGCGAATCCGGCCCGCAGGCGAAGGCCAGCACGTAGATGACGCCGTCGACCATGCGGTTCTCGGTCCAGTGGTTCACGGCCCCCATGATCTCTTTCTCGTAGGTCCAGTAGAGCTGTTTGGGGACGTCGGTCGCGGCTTCCATGAGCACGTGGTGGTCGGTCATCTCCGGCACTACCAGCTCGGCGCCCATCTCCTCGAGGCGCGCGATGAGATTCTGGGTGATATAGCCGTCATAGATGTTGTAGGGATGCCCAAGCAGGCCGATGCGCTTGCGCTCTTTCTGCTTCTTCTTCCAGCGCGGCCGGTTCAGCCGGCTGGCGGGCAGCAGGTCGAGCGGCGTACGGCCGGCGACCAGGCCATCGTGGTAGCGCTTCTGGGCCAGGCGGGCGGCCTCCAGGGCCGCGACCGCGTCCATGGTTTTCAGTCCGAACTCATCGCGGGCGAAATTTATCAGCTGCCACTTGAACTCGCTGGGCTTCTCGCGCTGGTTGAGCTTCGGCGTCAGCAGCGGCGGTAGCTCGAGTTGGTCGGCCACGGCTGCGACCATGTCGGGCAGGCCTAAAAACTTGGGACAGGTGTATTCGCGCTCCTCGACGCTTACCACCCGCGGCACGAACAGGGCGTCGACCTTGCCCCGCAGGTCCATGCAGTGTCCGTAGAACGCCTTGACCGGCACGCAGAGCTCGTTCTCGGCGACTTCGACGCCCCAGGAAAGGATACGCTTGTTCGTAAGTGGGGAGGTCTCGACCTCCAGACCCAGCTCGGCGAGGAAAGTCTTCCAGAAAGGAAGGTATTTATAATAGAGAAGCGATCTGGGAATGCCTACGCGCATGGCTCCGAAATGGTTGGTGTGCAGGTACCGCGCCATCCTCCACCGGAGGGGGACAGCCCGTCCGGTCTTAAATCTTGACTTCCCACCAAAGGCGCGTGTCTAAACCGGACAGCCGGGAA
>Ga0172371_10003843_pt1 | contig 23117 bp, 21 predicted proteins | sample Lak12m_FD_114543 | JGI IMG/M metagenome (GOLD analysis project Ga0172371, IMG submission 114543) | Freshwater microbial communities from Kabuno Bay, South-Kivu, Congo - kab_022012_12m | ecosystem: Environmental > Aquatic > Freshwater > Lake | place: Democratic Republic of the Congo: South-Kivu...
AAACGCAAAGACGCTTGCACAGTCGTTGAAGCGAATGGGCTGGAGAATTGTTTCGGGAGGGACGGATACACATCTGCTTCTTGTCGATACATTTGCGCGCGGAATTACTGGCAAGCAGGCGAATGATTTGTTAGAGGAAAGTGGTATAATAGTAAATAAGAATACCATCCCGTTTGATCCGCGCCCTCCCATGGATCCGTCGGGTATACGATTGGGGACACCAGCGCTTACTACGCGGGGCATGAAAGAAAAAGAAATGGTAGTAGTGGCGGAATTCATTCATCGTATTCTTATGGAAAAAGTAACTATAAAAGGGGAGGTACAGAAGCTTTGTAAAAAGTTTCCTATCCGTGCTTAATTATAACTTTAATCCACGATTTCGTTTCGTTAAGGCGTCCACTCTTATGGATCTTAAAACCCAGCTTAGTTATGTTGTTCAGGGTGAGGTTGATGATGCGATAGAAACACGCAAAAAGTATAGTAATGATGCAAGCATATTCGAGGTAGTACCTCAGATTGTAGTATATCCCAAAGACGTTGCAGATATTGCGCGTCTTATTTCCTTTATAAACCAATCTCCAAACGAGTCTTTGTCTCTTACCGTGCGTTCGGGGGGGACGGACATGGGGGGTGGGTCTATCGGTGAATCCATCGTTCTCGACGTAACACGTTATATGAACCGCTTAAAACGTATTGAGCAGGGGGTTGGTGAGGGAACTGCAATCGTCGAGCCAGGAATGTTTTATCGCGATTTTGATAAAGAGACACAGAAACACAATCTTTTTATGCCTTCATATCCCGCTTCACGCGAGATTTGCACCGTGGGGGGCATGGTGGCAAATAATTCAGGGGGAGAAAAGACGTTAGTCTATGGACAGACAATTCGTTATGTGAATTCACTCAAGATAGCGCTCCAGGACGGAAATGAATATACATTTCGCGCTTTAAACAGAGATGAACTTGGGGGAAAGATGCAGCTTCATACGTTTGAGGGAAAGGTGTATCGAGAAGTGTATAAACTTTTTGAAGAGAACTACGAAGTGATCAAAAACGCGCGACCCACAGTTACCAAAAATTCGGCGGGGTATCAGATATGGGATGTGTGGGACAAAGAAAAAGGCGTGTTTGACCTTACAAAGCTTTTTGTTGGGTCTCAGGGGACACTTGGGATTATCTCAGAGATTGGGTTTCGGCTTGTATCGCCAAAGAAACACTCGACACTTCTGGTGATATTTCTTAAAAACCTCAATGAGCTTCCAGAAATTATCAAGAGAGTGTTGGCACATCGTCCTGAGAGTTTCGAATCGTACGATGATCACACGCTTGGGCTTGCAATTAAGTTTTTCCCGGATGTTTTAAAATTCTTCAAAGCCAATATTATTAAAATTGCATTTCAGTTTCTTCCTGAGGCATGGATGTTTCTTACTGGTGGTATGCCAAAACTTGTTTTGATGGCGGAGTTTACGGGGGATACGTTGGAGGAGGCGCAATTAAAGGCATCTGAAGCGATGAAAAGCGTTGAGGGATTACATCTTAAGGCGCGCGTGACAAAATCGGAAGAAGAGGCAAAAAAATACTGGGTCATTCGCAGAGAGAGCTTTAGTCTTTTACGCAAACATATTCACGGGAGCCACACCGCGCCCTTTATTGATGATATGGTCGTACACCCCAATGATCTTCCGGAGTTTCTTCCTAAGCTCGAAGCTCTTCTGAAGCCTTACAAGCTTACGTATACCATTGCTGGTCATGCGGGAGATGCAAATTTTCACATAATCCCTCTCATGGATTTTCGTAATCCAAAAATGCGTGAAATTGTGACGGAACTTTCAAAAAAGGTGTATGAACTTGTTTTTGAATTCAAGGGTTCTATGACGGGGGAGCACAATGATGGTATGGTTCGTGGACCATTTTTGCGTGATATGTATGGAGACAAAATTTATGGGATTTTCAAAGATATCAAAACCATTTTTGATCCAAAAAATATTTTCAATCCCCACAAAAAAACAGATGCCACCCTCGAATACTCAATGCAGCATCTCCGCAAGGACTAGGATTTTTTAGATAGTACATACAAATACCCATACGCTCATTCTCGGCAGTCCAGCGACTGCCTCCGAGGGTTCGGTTGTTTTATCCGCCCCATTTGCGGAACCATGCTAAAACAACCTCTCATACCGCTTTGTGGGATTTGTATGTATTATCTTGTGTGTATCGATTTAAAAATAGAAAACCCCTGGACATTGCCAGAGGCTCTCGATATTCGATTGTTTGAGGGGCTCTAGAGCCCCATGATGCAGAAGGTCAGGATCCAGGTGACGATTGCCGCCGGAACGGTGACCTCCCCCAGAAAGAGCCCCGCGATCGCGCATGGCAGGAAGGGGACGTGCACGGGGGTGTGCTGAATGTAGCTTGCCCAGTGCTCGACCACGTACTGCGTAGCGACGCCGCCGATCGTGATGTTTAGAATCAGGATGATGAGGAAACACCCCATTGCTCCACCAGCTGCTGTTGCTCCTCCACGCATTGTAATATCCTCCTGTTTTTGTTTTGACAAGGTTGCCCATGTTATTTTTCTAAGCTAGCATATCATCATCATCATCATGTCAATAGTTCCTATTTATTTGGTTTGGGGTATTATGTGTGAGTATTGGTTATTAGAATATGCATCAAGATAATAAAATCGATGGAAAAGGGATCGCGAGGGAGATTGTCGAGGGGCTAAAGAAACGCGAAAGGTCTGAGAAGTTTTTGGCTGCTTTTTTGGTGGGGGAGGATTCTGCTTCTCTTAGCTTTTTAAAGAAAAAAGAAGAGGTGGCTCTCGAGCTCGGGCTCGAATTTCGTCTCTATCAATTGGTTCCTTCTGCTGGTGTGATTCAGGTGCGTGAGGAGATTATGCGCGTGCAGGAAGAGGAGGACTGTGGGGGCATATTAGTACAGCTTCCTCTTGCCACGCATCTTGGGGCGCACGATATTTTGAACGCAATTGATGTTACAAAAGATGTTGATGTGTTGGGGGAATCGGCACGTGGGGTTTTTTATAATGGAGACAGTATTATATTGCCTCCCGCGGTTTCGGTGGTCGAGGAGATTTGTGTGCGTCAGAACATAGAGCTGGCAAAGGCGCGTGTTGCCGTTTTGGGGGTTGGGTTTTTGATTGGGAAGCCAATAGTAACGTGGCTTATGGGGCGCGTGAAGGAACTCACGGCGCTTACGCGCAAGAGTGGTCTATCTGATCCCGCATGTGGACTTCGCTCTGCCGATCTTGTCATCACAGGCGCGGGAAGTCCGGGGGTTATTCACCCCAGCATGTTGAAAGCGGGTGCGGGAGTAATCGACTTTGGAACAACCATGGTTGCAGGAAAATTAAAAGGAGACTTGGATATCTCCTCTCACGGTATATCGCAATTATCATTTTATACTCCAACACCAGGAGGAACAGGACCCATCTTGGTCGCTAAACTTTTTGAGAATTTTTATACATTAAACAATCACCGCTATGACGCGTCATAGTGGCAAACTGCTTTGTTTTTTTAAATTTAGAAATTATGTAGGGTTTATGTTTTATGTTTCAAGTTTTATGATTTATCGTTATGTTGTTTGATTCTCATACTCATCTACAATTTGCCGGTTATGACGAAGACCGTGATGCGGTAATTGCACGCGCGAAGGAAGCGGGTGTTTTTATGGTTAATGTGGGGACTGATGTAAAAAGTTCTCTTTTTGCGCTCGAGCTTGCGAAGAAATATAACTTTGAGGGGATATACGCGACGCTTGGATTTCATCCCACCAACATCGAGAGGCGGCACGATGTTCAAGAGAAAAAAGAAGAGTACTACGAAGAGTTTGATAAAGAGCAATTTGTGAATCTCGCTAAGGACGATGGGTTTTCAATGATTGGAGAGTGTGGACTGGATTATTTTCACATAGAAGATGAAGTATTACGAAACAAAGAAAGGGAGATCTTTTTGGGTCAACTCGAAGCAGCTATCACGTATAAAAAGCCACTTATGATTCACTGTAGGCCCAAGGTAGGCAGTGATGCGTATGATGACCTTTATGATCTTTTGAGGTCAGATGTTATTAAGTTGCCAGCGAATCCGGGAATCGTCCATTTTTTTGTAGGCGACAATGTGGTGGCACAAAGGTTTCTTGATCTCGGATTTTATTTGGGTTTTGGTGGTGCGATAACCTTTAAGAGGGCGGAGGACCATAAAGAGCGTGTGCGGTACGCACCACTCGACCGGATTGTTTTAGAGACAGACGCGCCCTACGTAACTCCGGAACCGCATAGAGGCAAACGAAATGAGCCAATGTATATAAAACATGTTGCTGAGGCAATTGCGCGTATAAAAGGAGTTTCTCTTTTGGAAGTTGAGGGGCAGACATTCAAGAATACAAAGACTGTTTTGGGAATTTGAATCTAGGGCACACCACCAATACCCCCCGCTCATTCTCGCCGGCCCAGCCGCCGGCTCCGAGGTGTTTCCCGTTTTGTCCGCCCGAAGAGCGGAACCATGCCAAAACGGTCAACAATTCTGCTCAGTTGGTGTTGGTAGTGTGCCCCACATCGTGCATGTTTTTTTGTTTTTCTTAGTAATGTGATAGGACTGAGGTAGGAGTTTGAAAAAGGAAAGGGTGAGTAAATGTGGAAAACGGGCTAGCTCCCTTCGTGGTAACCCTCTTGATTGTCGTGTGGGCGGTGTGGGTGTTACAGGAGTGTTTATATGTATGGTATCCCGCCTTTGTTTTTGGGATGCGATATTGCGCCGTAACCGCATTAGTGAAAAAGACGTGTGTGTATGAGGAATCTTTTTCCGGTGCCCGTATTTCAGTATATGTAGAAGATGGAGTGACAATTTGTAATTCTGAGTTTCTGCCGGAACTTATTAATGAAATTTATGAAGACTTTGAAGATTTTGTTGATTGTTTTGAACTTGATGAACTTTGTTCCGGAAAGGTAGCTTATAATGTTATGCTTGTATTCTATAAAGAGAATACGTATGGAATTCTTGATCATATCTACCATATGGACACACGCGGGTTTTATGTTCCGTTTTTGCGGGTTATGTCAATACGAACGGGTCCGAAATTGAGTGACCTTAAAGGATGTTTGGGAAAAACGGTGCGTCATGAGTTTTTTCATTATTTTGCACATGCGCTTTTTACAAAAGGCGCCCTTACAGAGCAGCAGGAAGAGGGGTGCGCTCGTGTGTTTGAGGAGTGGCGATCGGTTGTTGGATAGTTTTCATCATATATGTCCTGCGCAGGCAGAATTTTGTTTTTTCTCTGTTTTATGACATAGTTACAGTGGTATGCAGAAATATAATCATGAAAAAGTAGAGAAAAAATGGCAGAAGGAGTGGGCGCGAGACGGCTTTGCTTTGTGGCGTGCGGAAGAGGGGGGTAAGAAAAAAAAGAAATATATCCTCGATATGTTTCCTTATCCTTCGGGCGACGGGTTACACGTTGGGCATATTGAGGGATATACCGCCTCTGATATCGTGAGCCGTTTTTCTCGAATGAATGGGTATAACGTGCTTCATCCTATGGGGTGGGATGCTTTTGGTTTACCCACTGAGAATTATGCTATTAAACACAAGATTCATCCCGCGAAGGTAACAGAGAAGAATGTGAATAATTTTCGCGCGCAGTTGCAACGTATGGGGTTTAGCTATGATTGGACGCGCGAGGTGAATACGACAGATCCCGAATATTATAAATGGACGCAGTGGATTTTTTTGGAACTTTTTAAGCGCGGACTCGCCTATGAGGCGGAGGTGCCAGTTAATTGGTGTCCAAGCTGTAAGACAGTACTTGCAAACGAGGAGGTGATTGATGGAACGTGCGACAGGTGTCATTCCGAGGTTGTTCATAAAAATTTGAAACAATGGATTCTTAAAATTACCGCCTACGCTGATAGGCTTATTTCTGATCTCGACGACCTTGATTGGCCAGAGCGCATTAAGGAGATGCAGAGAAATTGGATAGGGAAGTCTTACGGGGCACTTATAAAATTTCCACTTGTAGATTTCAAATTCCCTGTTGAGGTTTTTACGACACGACCGGATACTTTGTTTGGAGTGACGTATGTTGTGCTTGCTCCAGAACACAGGCTTATTGGGGAGTTAAAAGAATATATCACCAACTGGGATGAAGTTCTTGAATATACAAGTGTGGCAAAAAATAGAAGCGAGCGCGAGCGACAGGAGAAGAAGGAAAAAACAGGGGTTGAGCTTAAGGGGATTAGCGTGATTAATCCTGTAAATAAAAAAGAAGTTTCTGTGTGGGTGGCTGATTATGTGCTTATGGGGTATGGCACGGGAGCGGTGATGGCGGTGCCGGCGCATGATGAGCGTGATTTTGCTTTTGCGAAAAAATATAGGCTTCCTATCGAGACAGTAATTCAACCAGATTCTTATGATTGGGATGGTACCGTTGCGGCGTATATAGAGGAAGGGAAGATGGTTAATTCAGGCGAATTCAATGGGTTGGGTTCTGATGAGGCGAGAGAGGGAATTGTTTCTAAACTTAAGGAACAAGGGTTCGCAGAAGATGCTGTGAAATACAAACTTCGTGATTGGGTATTTTCAAGACAGAGATATTGGGGAGAGCCGATACCACTTATCTTTTGCGAAACGTGTGCAGGAGGGATAAAAAACAAAACTCTGAAGGCAAAAAATGATGGAGAGGCGTTAAATCCAGGGTGGGTTGCTGTGCCAGAAGGTGATTTGCCACTAACATTGCCTAATGTAAGACACTATGAGCCGACGGGGAACGCTGAGTCTCCACTTGCTGGGATAACAAAATGGGTAAATACCACATGTCCCAGGTGCGGTGGGAAGGCACGACGCGAGACGAATACTATGCCACAGTGGGCAGGCTCGAGTTGGTACTACCTCGGATATGTCCTCGGAAATAAAAAACCAAATATTAAAAATCAAAAAGACTATTGGAATAAAAAAGAATTACAATATTGGTTGCCGGTCGATATGTATATTGGGGGAGCGGAACATGCCGTACTTCATCTTTTGTATGCGCGTTTTTGGCACAAGGTGCTTTACGACGCAAAAATTGTTCCTACTAAGGAGCCATTTTACGCACTGAGAAACCAGGGTCTTATTCTTGGTCCTGACGGGGTAAAAATGTCAAAGTCGCGTGGGAATGTTATCAATCCAGACGCGGTGGTTAAGGAGTATGGAGCCGATACGCTTCGCATGTTTGAGATGTTTATGGGGCCTCTTGAAGATTCAAAACCATGGGATGTGCGTAGTATTATAGGGATACGAAGATTCTTGGAGAGAGTATGGGTGCTGCAAGTAAAAATACAAGACAAGGGTGACCACGACGCGGAGAGATTGATGCATCAAACAATAAAGAAGGTGACAGAAGACGTTGGGGCAATGCATTTTAACACCGCAATTTCTTCCCTTATGGTGTATACGAACGCCTTAGCAGAACAAGAGACTGTTTCGACAAAAACATATAAGACATTGTTATTATTACTTGCCCCTTTTGCGCCACACATTACAGCGGAGCTGTGGCAACTAATAGGAAACGAGAATTCCATTCATGGAGAAAAATGGCCGAACTATGATCCGAAGCGTATCGTGGAAGAACATACGATTCTCGTGGTACAGGTAAACGGAAAAACGAGAGATTCTCTTGGGATGGTAAGGGGGATGTCTGAAGAAGATGCCTTGGCGGTCGTCACCAAAATGGAGCGTGTCGCATTTCATATTCAGGGTAAGGAAATTGTACGTGTGGTGTATGTACAAGACAAGCTCATTAACATCGTAGTCAGATAGTATATTTATATGTCTTTGGATGCGTGGGTTGTTGTGGGGTTAAATAGTATTATTGGACATTCTCGTTGGGTTGATCTCTTCTGGATTTTCATAACAAGCTATTTCGGGTATCTTCTTATGATAAGCGTGGTGGTGTATTGGATATTACAAAAAAGCGAGAATCAGAACGCATATCGAAATCTTCTCTTCATTTTTTGTGTTATAGTGCTCTCGTCTCTTATATTTACGGAGGGAATTCATTATTTTTGGTATCGTCTAAGGCCCTTCCTTGCATTACCAAATGTCTATGTTCCTTTTGTTCAGACAGGATCGTCATCGTTTCCCTCGGGGCATACGGCAACCTACTTTGCGCTTGCCTTTGGAATGTACGAGTTTAATAAGAGAATAGGGGGGTTGTATTTTGTTGGGGCTAGTTTTGTCGCTCTTTCTCGTGTTGTTCTTGGTGTACATTATCCAAGCGATATCGTGGGAGGGGTTGTTGTAGCTTGGGTATCGATACTCATCGTGAAACACGCGATGAAATATAGGATTGAATGATGTTAATGATAAATTTATTTTCGTGGGAACGACACTTTTACTTTTAATTTATGATTATATTTCATATCATTACTATTTTTCCTGAAGCACTTGAGGGGTATTTAAATACATCTATTATTAAGCGCGCGCAAGAAAAAAAACGTATTAAGATTGTGATGCACAATTTGCGTGATTTTTCGACAGATAAGCATAAGTCGGTCGATGATCGTCCTTTTGGAGGTGGGCCTGGTATGGTGCTTATGGTAGAGCCTCTTATGGGGGCATTAAAACATATTTTGAAGAAAGATTTTAAGTTTAATGAATTAAATAAGCTCGACGTAGACCCTAAAAAATATCGTATTATATTCTTTGACACTCGCGGTGAATTTTTTACTCAAGAAACTGCTCGGTCTTTTGTATCAATGAGACATGATTCAAGATCCAAGATTCATATCATTTTGATTTGTGGTCATTATGAGGGCATTGATGAGCGCATTAAGGAGTTTTGCGCAACAGATGTTATTTCCATAGGTAATTATGTGCTTTCTGGTGGGGAGGTACCGGCAATGGCAGTGGTGGATGCGGTTACACGTCTTGTTCCTGGTGTTTTGGGAAACGAAGAGTCTGTGGAGGAGACGAGGGTGGTTAAGGGGTATGCGGTGTATACGCGTCCACGCGACTATTCTCCGAGGAAAAATATGGTATGGCGTGTCCCCGATGCTCTTATTTCTGGAGATCCAAAAAAGATCGACGAATGGAGGAGGGAACATTAGGGTTTGACTTGTTCTTCCTTCTGGGGTAAACTTACAAAATCTAGTTCTTTGTGGGTTCGATAAACTCACCACGGGAAATTAGGGTAAAGGTCATAACTAGTTCCCAATGTAAAAAAAGAGAATCGTAGTTTCGTTTCGTTTTTTGAATATTGTGAGAACACAATAATGTACTCCGATAATAATGGTGGTGGCGGTTTCGGTGGTCCACGTCAGATGTATGACATCAAGTGCGCGGATTGCGGAAAGGACGCTCAAGTTCCTTTTGAGCCACGAGGAGATCGACCTGTGTACTGCAGAGATTGCTTTTCAAAGCATGCTCCTGCACGACCACCACGTCGTGATTTCCGAAGATAAAAGACAAAACAAATATCCCCCTTGCGGGGATTTTTGTTTTGTGGTATATGAAGGTTAGTTCGTTGCAAACAAAGTTATTTCTTTGTCGGTGCGCGATAACAAGAAAAGGAGAAATGAACAAATGGGTGTCTTGTTTGATGGATTGAAGAAGGGTGCTGTAGAAGCGAGAGATAATGGCGCGGTTTCTTTTGAGAGGATATTTGAAGATCAACGACGAAATTTCGGAAAAGGTTATCAGATTCAGAATGATCTTATTCTCGCTTCGAAGCGTGGGGTTGTTGCGTTGAAGTCCGGAGACGCAGTCGAAGTGGAACGATGTCGACAAAGGATGTTTCAGTTGTGGGATGAATTGGATCGTATCAACGTTCCGATGGATACGTGGTGGCAGTTTTCGGGAAACGCGGGACAAGAGTTCGTTGAATTTCTTGGCGTTATGATGCTCTGGCCTTACGTAAGTGGAGAAACAGAAGAAGTGGGGACAATTCCTTCGGTTGACGAGTTGCGTATGCGTCCGCAGACGTGGCTTCGTGGTTTGGGTGACGTGCCGGGGGAGCTTGGCAAGATGGTTTTGGATAGACTTCTTGAGATAGATTTTTCGAATAATGTGGAGCGTCTTGCTATTCGGCGACGTCTTGTCGAAGTTGTTCAGCAGATTTACGATTTTCTTTCTTTGTATGAAACAGCATACCCTCAGGTGATCAATGATTCTCGTATGCGAGGATATAGAAACACTTTTCGTGGGATGTTGCAGAACGTTGGTTTTTTGCTTGAAAAAATGAAGCACGAACTTCTTGAAGCAATGGAGAGAAATTAAAAATTAAACTTTAAACCGAGACATCTCGGTTTTTATATTTATTTTTGAGAGTTGTATTTTTTTGAAATATTGCATAAAATTGGTAAATACGATAAGAAGCCCCTATAGCTCAGCTGGTAGAGCAGCTCCCTTTTAAGGAGATGGTCGTAGGTTCGATTCCTACTGGGGGCACAAAGTGAATTTTTAATTATTAATTTTGAATTTTTAATGAATTTCTAATTTTAAAATTTTTTAATTAAAGAATTGTTTAGAAATTGGAAATTAGTAATTAGAAATTTTTTAGAGATACCATGCAGAAAAAAAACATATTTATTTTATTCGTTATCTTGGTGTTAGCTCTTGGTGCTGCTTTTTATGATTATCCCGCGGGGTGGGACAAGGGCGCTGATTACGTGACTGGTAAAATTCGACAGACTCCTTTTGCCTGGGCGAAACAGATTTCCGTTCCTCATTTTTTGAATAAGCCTTATGTGTTTGGGTTAGATGTGGCAGGTGGTGCGCATCTTGTGTATAAAGCAGATGTGTCAAAAGTTCCTTTTGGTGATCAGGCGTCTACCATGGATGGGCTTAAAAACGTAATTGAACGAAGGGTGAATGTGTTTGGAGTAAGCGAACCACGTGTAGAGACACAGAAGGTAGGGGATTCGTGGCGTCTTGTAGTTGAGTTGGCTGGAGTTAATGATGTTGGCGCGGCTATTAAAGCAATTGGTACAACACCATATCTTGAATTTAGGGAAGAAGAGGTTCTTCCGAGCACGGTGAGCGCATCTGGTACTGTGGAAATAAATGCTGAACAAGGTTTTAGGGCGACTAATCTCACTGGTAAGTATCTTTCTCGCGCATCACTTGATTTTGATCAGACGACATTTCAGCCAACAGTACAACTTCAGTTTAACGCTGAGGGGTCAAAACTTTTTGAAGAGATCACGGCGCGTAATGTAGGGAAGCGCGTTGCTATAGCAATTGACGGAGTAATTATTTCTGCTCCTGTCGTCAATGAAAAGATCATTGGGGGCCAGGCGGTTATTTCTGGAAATTTTGGTCTGGATGAAGCGAAGGGACTCGTCTCCAACCTAAATGCAGGTGCGTTGCCGGTGCCCATCGATCTTATTGCGCAACAAACGGTGGGTGCAAGTTTGGGAGAGAGCGCATTGGCTCGTAGTGTAAAGGCAGGGTTTGTCGGGCTTGTTGCTATCTTCATTTTTATGCTTCTGTATTATCGTACGCTTGGTTTTTTTGCCTCAATTGCCTTGCTTATCTACACCATATTAGTGCTCGCAATATTTAAGACGATTCCCGTTACGCTTACTCTTGCGGGTATTGCTGGATTTGTACTTTCTATCGGTATGGCAGTCGATGCGAACATTCTCATTTTTGAGCGTATCAAGGAGGAACGAAAGAGGGGGAAGGGTAAGGCGCAGGCGATTGAAGAGGGGTTTCTGAGGGCATGGACTTCAATTCGCGACTCAAATGTCTCAACTATTATTACTAGTCTCGTATTGTATACGTTTACAACTTCTATCGTCCAGGGGTTTGCATTAACGCTTCTTATTGGTGTACTTGTTAGTATGTTTACGGCAATTACAGTGACAAGAACGATGTTACGAATTTTTTTAAAGGCATAACAATTCTATGAATATCATTGGATATAGAAAAATATACTATAGCATTTCGTTCGTAATTATTGTCACTTCCCTTCTTGCAATGGGGTTGTGGGGATTCAAATTGGGAATTGATTTTACAGGAGGATCATCGTGGCAAGTGCGCGCAGGCAATATTGATGTCGCTGCTGTGACGAAGCTTTTTAATGAGAATGGCGTAGCGAATGTAATCGTGGAACAAGGTGCTGGCAATGAGCGCACCCTTAGATTTCAGGAGGTTACAGAAGAGAAGCATCAACAGCTCGCATCTCAACTTAAGAACGCATATCCAGATTTTGTCGAAGAACAATTTTCGGTGATTGGGCCTACTATTTCCGGCGAGCTTCGGGAAAAGGCTCTGTTTGCGATTATGTTCGTGTTGTTCGGTATCTCTCTTTATATCGCGCTTGTCTTTCGTCAGGTGTCACGTCCACTTCCTTCTTGGGTGTATGGTGTGGTTACTTTGTTTACGTTATTTCACGACGTGGTTGTGCCGGCAGGGCTCTTTGCTATTCTCGGACATTTTAAGGGGGTTGAGATCGACTCTAACTTTGTGGTTGCCATGCTTGTGGTGATGGGTTTCTCTGTACACGATACTATTGTTGTATTCGATCGCGTACGAGAGAACCTCAAACGTATTACGGGCAAGGTTTCATTTGAAGAGCTTGTGAATAAGAGTATGCTTGAGACGTTTGCCAGGTCAGTGAATACATCGCTTACTGTTGTCCTTGTTCTTGTGGCAATGCTTTTCCTGGGGGAGCCTAATCTTGGATATTTCATCCTAACGCTTCTTGTTGGAATTCTTACAGGAACCTACTCCTCTGTATTTATTGCCAGTCCAGTCCTTGTCGATATTGCACTTGCGAAAGCGAGGAGGGGATAAGTTTGACTTCAAAATCACTCTGTGTTATAAATACGAGTGAGCAGTAAGCTAAAATTTATTATGCAAAACAAAACTCTTATACAACTAATTCATGACGCGTTAGGGATCTTGAACAAGAGGTCGAGAATTATTCTCGAAAAGAGATACGGTTTGAAGACGGGTTCTTTTGTTACCCTCGAGGCGATTGGAAAGGAGTATGGTATTACTCGTGAACGCGTGCGTCAAATCGAGGCGGCCGCTCTCGCAAACTTAAAAAAGCATCGCGTATTTGAAAGTCTTGAGGAACCTATTCAAAAGACAAAGGATTATCTTACACAATTGGGCGGGGTTTCTAAAGAGGAGGTTCTTCTTGCTACAGCAGCCCCTTTCTTTGGTGTAGAGGATACTAAAAAGTTAAAGAGCTTTTATCCTTACTTTTATTTTGTAATGGAGCAGTCGGGGTTGAAGCATTTGCCAGAAAATGAAGAGTTTCATCCCGCGTGGTATTTGGATACTGCGTCTTTTGTGCGTGCAAAGGATACTATCAAGAAATTTGAAGCTTATCTCGAAGAGGTAGAGCGTCCTTTGGCTGCGCACCTTGTTTCGGAACACATCAATCAATTTTCAAAGAAGGGCGTAACTGTTACTGATGAATATCTCAAGAATCTTATTTCTCTTTCGAAATTATTTGGCAACAACGTGTTCGGAGAATTTGGGCTTGTTTCATGGAAGGAGATTGCCCCTCATGGCGCACGAGACAAAGCGTTCCTTGTACTTAAGAAAAACGAGAAACCGCTTCATTTCCGTCATATTACTCAACTTATCAATGAGGCAAAGTTTGCCCCCAAGAAAAGCCACCCTCTCACCGTTCATAACGAGCTTATCAAGGACGATCGATTTGTGCTCGTCGGGCGTGGAGTATATGCGCTTAAAGAATGGGGGTATGAGGCAGGCACTGTACGTGACGTTCTCAAAAACCTTATTAGAAAAAATGGAGCTCTTCCGCTTGACTCACTTACGCAGCTGGTAAGGGCGCAGCGTATTGTTAAAGAAAACACTATTTTACTCAACCTCCAAAATCGTCAACATTTTCAAAAAAGTCCTGATGGGGTGTATACTGTAAAAGGCGACAACTCTATTAAAAAAGCGTAATGCTCGAGGGAATTTGGTTTAGTATACTTATCGTATGGGGATATGTATGGTGGCTTGCAACGCCACTTATACTTTTTTATATTTTTTCTGATCTATGGATGACGTATGTAGGAATGAAGTACGCGAGCAAGATTGAATGGATCACGCTTGAGGTACGTATTCCACGTGAAATTTTAAAAACTCCAAAGTCAATGGAGCAGATTTTTAGTGGAATGCATGCCATACAGGCGTTTATTTCAAATTCGGATAAGATTCTTAAGGGTAAATTTCAGGAGTGGGTGAGTTTTGAAATTGCCGGAACGGGAGGGGGGGTTAATTTTTATATGCATACCCCAGCCCAGTTTAAAAATCTTATTGAGTCACAGATTTATTCACAATATCCTGATGCCGAAGTGATGCCTGTTGATGATTATACAAGTCTTATCTCTCATAGCATTCCAAACGAAGATTACGATATTTGGGGTGCCGATTATATATTCGTAAAACCAAATCCATATCCGATTAAAACATACCTTCTTTTTGAGGACATGAAGGACGAACGCCGCGTGGATCCTCTCGCGAGCGTTATTGAAACAATGAGTCAATTAAAGAGTAACGAGATGGTGTGGATACAACTTCTCGTTAAACCTGCGCCAAAAACATTTAAGGAGGAGGCGGATGTGGTTATTGATACCTTGGTGGGTAAAAAACCCAAAGTTAAGAAGGATTCATTCGCGGCCTTGTTTGATGGATTTATTGAGTTTATGTGGAATCTTGCAAAGGGTCTTATTGATTATCCTACATGGAAATCACAGGCAGATGCGCCCAAAGACGCTGATGCTGCAAAACTTACTCCCGGCAAAAAGGAGGTCCTTGAGGCGGTGGAGCGAAAGGCGTCACACCTCGCCTTTGAGACAGGTTTGCGTATGATCTACATCGATCGCAGAGATTCTTTTACGCGCGTGAATGTCGCGGCGCTAAGTGGCGGATTTAAAATTTTTAATACTTCGAATATGAACGCTTTTAGACCGGATGCGAATACACTGCCTAACTCTAAGGGGTGGTTTTGGTTGTTCAAGAAACAGAGAGAGTATATGATGAAAAGGAGCATTGTTGAAGCATATCGATTGCGCCTGTTTCCTAAGAAAAGCATGGTGATGAGTAGTGAGGAGCTTGCGACAATCTATCATTATCCTAATTTGAACGTTGCTGCTCCATTTTTAAAGAGACTTGAAACAAAGAAGGGGCAACCTCCACCAAATCTTCCTATCTAAAATGTCTGACGCACAATTTGATTTAGCTATAGGTGAAACAAATTTTCGCAACCAACGCGTGAGGTTTGGTATTCGCCAGGATGATCGCACTCGCCATACTTATATAATAGGGAAGAGTGGTATGGGAAAGAGCGTACTTCTTGAGAACATGGCTATCCAAGATATGGAAGCAGGGCGTGGTCTTGCTTTTTTTGATCCTCATGGAGACACCGTGGAAAAGCTTTTAGATTTTGTTCCAGAGTCCCGTATCAAAGATGTCATTTATCTTGACCCCTCGGTTCTTGATCATGCCATCGCGTTTAATCCAATGGAAAATGTCTCTGTCGATCGACGCCATCTCGTCGCCTCGGGACTCATGAGCGTGTTTAAGAAAATCTGGCCTGATGTGTGGTCTGCGAGAATGGAATATATTTTGAATAATTGTCTTATGGCACTTCTGGAGATTCCTGATGCAACCCTTCTTGGTGTCATGCGTCTTTTAAACGATAAGGATTACAGGAAGTATGTTATTGATCAGCTTACCGATCCTCTTATTCGAGACTTTTGGACGAAGGAGTTTGCGCGTTATAAAGATCAGTTTCAGACAGAGGCGATTGCTCCTATTCAAAATAAGATAGGTCAGTTGACCATGAATCCGCTCATCCGCAATATCATTGGGCAACCTAAGTCTACGATTGATATTCGGAAAATAATGGATGAGGGAAAGATTTTTTTGGTAAATCTTTCACGCGGGAAAATTGGTGAGGATAACAGTAGGATCATTGGTGCATTGCTTGCAACCAAGCTTCAGCTTGCCGCGATGAGCAGAATCGATATTCCTCGCGAAGAGGATAGGAGAAACTTCTATTTATATATTGATGAGTTCCAGCATTTTGCAACAGAGTCGTTTGCCTCCATCCTTGCCGAGGCGCGTAAATTTCATCTCAATCTTATTGTTGCCAATCAGTATATGACACAGATGGATGAGACGGTGCGTGATGCAGTGGTTGGAAACGTGGGGACTATGATTGTTTTTCGTATTGGTGCGGATGATGCAGAGTTTTTTGAAAAGGAGATGTTTCCTGTTTTTCTTATGACGGACCTCGTAAATCTTCCGCGCGCGCAAGTTATTATGAGGCTCATGATCGACGGTGCCACCTCACCGCCCTTTTCCGCCATAACGCTTCCGCCGATGCAGCGACCGGAAGCTAGTTTTCGTGATGAAATTCTAAAACATTCTTATTCTACGTATTCTATATCACGTGAACGTGTGGATGAGATCATAAACGAATGGTTAAGTACTAATTTTGTTTCTGACAAAGAGGGAGGTGCTGATAGTGCCGCCCCCGAAACAGTTTCTCGTGAAGGGGGAGAGAGGAGTTTTGGTGCTGGTGCCGTGCCACAACGCGAGATGTTTAATGCTGTATGTTGGAATTGTACCGCAGAGACCCAGATTCCTTTTCAACCAGACCCCAAGCGGGCGGTGTATTGCAAGAATTGCCTTAAACTTATTCAAGCCGGGAAGATCCTTCCTCCAACGCGTCCAAGAGGGGGGAATGTGGAGGTGCCTATGCCAACACAACAGAGAGTTAAGCCTCCTATTCCACCGACACCGCGTGAGACTCCAATCGTTCATCGGGAAGCCCCTATCGCGAGAGTGTCCGAGCAGCCTGTACGAACACAACCCCAACCATCGTATCTCGATACAATTCTTAAGCAATCTCCACCACGCGAAGAACGCAAATTCGCTCCACCCAAAAAGGAGGTAAACTTAGAGGAGCTAAAAAAAGCGATTGAAGAATCACTGAAGTCTGTGAAGTAGCTATTGATTAAGTAGTACTACCTGTAGTATATAGATAGGTGTCTTGTGTTTTATCTACGTAATTCAAAGTTTAAAAATCAAAGTGTAAAATTTAGGTATTCCTTCGGAATGATTTTAAATTTTACATTGTCATTTTACATTTTGAGATTTACATTTTAATTTTTTTCTTATGCTTACGATCAACGACTTAGAGCCTAAATTAGTTGTGTCTATTGAGGGGGATCCCTACGAAATTCTTGAGGTATCCCACCAACATATTGGTCGTGGGGGGTCAAATGTTCAGACACGTATTAAAAACTTAAGGACAGGAGCGGTGTTGAGTCGTAATTTCAAGCCCGCTGATAAGTTCGAAGAAGTTGATATTGATAAAAAATCAGTAGTTTTTTTATATGTAAATAAAGGTGAGTATTGGTTTTGCGAAGAGGGGAAGCCTGCTAATCGATTTACGTTGGCTTCAGAGGCTTTGGGAGAGAGCGCTAAATTTCTGAAGTCTAACACTCTTGTCGAGGCAATTATGGCGGATGAGAAACTTCTCAATATCGAACTTCCTATTAAAATAGATCTTAGGGTTGTCGAAGCACCTCCAAGCATTCGTGGTAATACGGCACAGGGGGGGACAAAAATTGTGAAATTAGAGACGGGTGCTGAAGTTGCCGTGCCGCTCTTTATTAACGAAGGCGACACGGTACGTGTAAATACACAAACAAGGCTTTACGTAGAACGAGTAGAGAAGAATTAAGTGTCTAAAATAGTACCTGAGCTTGTCGAAGGTATACCACAAGGAAGCCCTTCGACAAGCTCAGGGGATATCTGGAATTGCCATTGACTAAGCCACGTTGTTTGTGGTATTTTTGTTTTAGCACATAGACAAACCCGCCTACGTTTAAAACTACGGCGAGGCAAAGGGAGAGATAGTGGAATGAAGAAAATGTGGAGCCGAGTGTTGAGTGAGCGGATTCACGATAAGAGTGTTTTGAGGGGCAAGATTGAAGGAGTTGTTGAAGGATACCAGGGTGGTCTTGGTCACGTTTCTGTTTTTTGTGTCCCCATCCGCATAAGACGGACTGGTATCAATATTGTAGAGCGTATTTCGAATCAAAGGGGTCTGTCTCCTCAAGATCTCGAGGTGTGTCTTGTTTTTGAAAAGAAAGATAAATTTACTAAGGCAGATGGTACTGAAGTGGTAAAGCCAGAGGGATGGGGACTTGTCGGTGGTGGTGTAGATATCAGTGACATCCTGAATGACGGTGGCAAACGAGAACTTTCTCTTACAAAACAGTCGAGGAATGCTGTGGTCTGTGAGCTATTGAAGGGTCTTAAGACCGACGATCTTCTTGATGTGATTCAGAATGCATTGTATCGAGAGGCACGTGAAGAGGCGGGGCTTACCATTGCTCCATTTTGGGGGCTGTGCAAGGTTGATTCTAAGGAAGAAGATGACGGGGCTGTGAGTATCGTGGTAACAGTGCTTGCAGAGGTGTTGGAGATTTCTGAGGCGATTGATAAAAAAGAGATCAAGGAGAAGCGTTTCTTCCTCCCCGAAGAAATCATTGCCAATATCAAAGCGGCCCCACCCATTAAGGGGATGCCTCGGTGGGTGTATGTCTCGCACGCGAGGAGGCTTCGGAAGATGTTTACCTTCCTCGGTAGGGGATTTGAGGGGCTCGTGAGCTCACTCGAGCACATGTTCGGTAAGTATTAAAAACATAGGAAAAACAAGGCTAAACGCCCCTACGGAAACGTAGGGGCTTGACTTTTTCCGTAGATTTGATATAATGCTATTAGAAAATCAAATAGTAGTCCCTGAGCCTGTCGAAGGGTCGAACCTATAATAAGTGGATGAAGAATACGGAATATGATAGATGTGACGTTATCGTATGAATACTAACGATTGCACGACGATTTTTGACCCACTTATTACAGGCTTGACAGATTTATCAGGATGGTGTATAATGGCACCATAGAACATTGAAATTTAAGGAAAGCCCGCCTACGTTACAAACTACGGCGAGGCAATGCAGGAAGGGCGCGTTCGAGATATGTGAATCTAGCGTAAGCAAAAGGATCATATCTCGAACGGGCTCTTTCTGTACTAAACGTGAAAACGTAAAGGAATGATTGAGTACTAAAAAAAGGAGGGCAATCAAATGCCTGCCAACAAGCGAAACAACACCAACGCCGAGGAGACCCTGACCCGCGAGGAGAAGGCTGCCGGCAAGGGCGACGAGAAGAAGCCGAAGCTGCTGATGAGTTCGGAAGCCTACGACGCCTACAAGCGTCTCGGGCTCTGGGTCTTCTTCAGCCACAAGAACCTTGCGGCCTACGCGCACGCGGAGGGAATCAAGCAGATCGGCCTGTCCGACCTGCAGAAGCTCTTCACCGAGCAGAAGGTCAGCCGGTCCTGCGACTGCGGCTGCGGCAAGTCCGTGGAGAGCCTGGTCGAGGTGAAGCAGGTGAACGAGGACGGCATCGTCCAGACCGACGAGGAAGGTAACCCCTACCTGGAAGGCCAGGCGATCCGCGCCAAGCTCGCGGACGGTCAGCTCGGCATGCTCGTCCTGCACCCGGACTGCATCGAAGAGATGCGCCGTTTGGCAAAGTACCCGAAGCGCGACAAGCAGGGCAAGATCCAGTTCTGGCCCGACGGGAAGATGATGATGAACACCCCCCACCGGCAGACCATCGCGGCGGTCGAGGCGAGCTTGGCGCGCAGCGCGGAGGGGAACCAGGAGCGCACTCGCAAGAGCAGCGTCCTGTGGAACCCGAACGCCCCCGCTCAGCGGACGGTTTTCGGGGGGAATGACGACGGTGATGTCGGCAACCGCCCCCACCGCGCCAGCGACCGCGACAACCGTGGCGGCGGCGGCAAGAGGGACCGCAACTGGCGCTAGAGCGCCAGAGGAAGCGGGGGCCTCACCCCCGCATGACAACGGTGCGCGTCCAAGGATGGGCGCGTGAAAAAGTAAGTCCGTAGAGTACGGCAAGGCTCGAGCAACGCTCGGGCCTTTTTCTTTTCTCAAAAGAATTTTTATACCCTAACACCCACACTTTTTTTAAAAAAATCTTATCTATCAAAAAACATACAACACATCCACTATGACGCGTCATAGTGCCTTGCGTTTCATACACATGTTATTTATTTTTCCTATCTCGTTTTCTGCTTTTTTATATAGGTATACAAACTCTATTTATAGCTCCACAACCCGCTATGACACGTCATAGCGGGTATTGTGTTTTTTGTTTAATAGGGGAGGGGTATGGTTATTGTTCCAAATTTAGTACGGTGTTTTCGTGTGCGGGTTTGTTTTGTTTGAGATACTGGAGAGTATATTTTTTTCTTTCGCTCTGTCTTTCCACGTTCGCGATAACTGCGATATTGTTGGGTGTCCAACGCTCTTTTTAGTGAACTTATAGTTTGCGGAGTGAGAAATAATTCTTTACGTATCTCTCGATAGCTGTGTCCGTGCGCTAATCTACTTAGTACTGCCGCGCGACGTATCATTGCCCGTTGTTCATAGGGAGTACTAATTAATTCTAGAAAAGACTTAAGTGTCGTTATCTCTTTGAGAGTTACACAATAGGCAAGGAGTGTTTCCCATGCAGCATCATTCCATGCGGCACGAGAGGTGTGGTGTTTGATAAGAGGAATGTCTAGGTTGTGGAGAGAGGATAATTTTTTCCGCATATTTTTGTTTTTAATTTTTTATATATTTGAAATATCATGAGTATTATATCATGGCGCTATGACGCGTCATAGCGTGTGTACTAAATATATTCTAGATACAAACACACGGAGATTATAATAATGAGTGATGTGGTGTGCTTGGAGGTAGAGAAAATTGATTTTATAGTATTATATTTTTGGTGGTGTGGTAGAGATAAAAAATTTGCGTCGTTCTGTGAGAGGGTTTAGAATATGACTATATTATATTATTTTCTATGAAATTTGGTTTTCCTTTTTTTGCGAAACAACCAGAGTCACCAAAGAGAACTCCTGAGGACGAGACAGAGGCGAAGCGACGAAGAGAGACAGAGTTTAAAAAAGAAAGTGGTGCCGCGCTTCACCAGGCAAATGTAAATGTTGGGGATCCATCACGACGCGCAGAGGCACGCAAAGAAGGGGAGAGAGAGGCGAGTGAGGCACATACCCTTTTTGAATCTTTAGAGCTTGAGGAACAGAAAGATCTATTAAGAAAAGCGCGTGAGGAGAGTCAGGATTATCTTCTTGAAATGTATCTTACTTCTGAGCAATATAGAGAATTTAAAGAAGGGGACTTAACCTTGAAGCAGGTAAAAGAGTTGGTGTATCAGGCTCGTGAAGGGGGAAAAAGGAGACATGAGTTTTATGATCTTTACCTTTCTCAGGACGAGTTGCGTGAGTATCGAAGGGCTTCGACATCAGAGGAACGCAAGACAGAGCTCTATGAAGTAGTGATGGAACGACGCGCCGCGGCACTCGCTATGGAGGTTAAAAATACAGAGGATAAGGCTGATCAAATAAGGCGAGAGAACGCGTTGTTTGATGTGTTGGAAGAACGAGTATTCCAAGCGGCCGCGCTTGCCGACGAGGAGAAGAAGGTCGGTGCAATGAAAAGTATTCTAGGCGCCATAGGTGCTCTTGGGGACGAACATGCGGGTGATCTCCTTGAGACACTTTTGCACGACAACGCCTTTCGGGTTCTTATTACAAAAGACAAGGATGTTTTTCAGGGGGTTGCCGTGGTGCTTGGGCGTATTCCTGAAGAGTATGCTACAGAACTTTTAAAGACCCTCGCAGATGGTGAGGGTGTTAAAGACAAGGAGACAAGAGATGCCCTCGCTGCTCTTCCTGGACGGTTCAAGGAATACATTAAGGAGCTTGGCGAAGCGGAGGTTACTCGTCTTCAGCAGGAGATCGAAAGAGGCGTGGTTAATGGCGCCGAGCTTCGTGATATTGAATATAAGGCAAGACGTCGCGCACAGCTTGTCGATAAATTTGCGCTCACAGAAAAAAATCGTAATGCAAGCCTTAAATGGGAGAAGTTTGGTGACACCTTTCTTGGCGGTATGGGGAAGGTTGGTGTTGGGGGTTTGAAGGCTCTTGGGTGGGGTGCGTTGGGCGCAGGCGTGCTTGCCGTCATTGCTGTTCTTGGCCCTATCGCACTCGCGTTTTTTGCTGCTAAATATATTGTTGAAGGGGGTTTAAGGGGTGCGGGAAAGGGAAAACACTAAACATGTATGAGTTGGGATTTTCTTGCTTTTGTACCAAACGAAATTTTAGATCAGTTTAGCAACAAGATGCTACACATTCTTTTGAATCGTTCTTTTGCGAGGCTCTATGAGATATTGCCCCCTGACGACCAAAAGAGATTCGATGAGTTTCTTAAAATTGAAGAAGTGAACGAAGAGAAGTTATTGCGTCGTACGGCATTTTTAGAAGGGCATAGTGTAGCATTTAAGAAGGTTTTATTGGATGAGGCGCGTGCTATTGAAAGCGAGTTTGCGGACTTTATTGAGAACGAGGAGGGAAAAGAATAATTGTTTATGATAAAGGAATTTTTTTCTCACTGGGATACTCCGAAATTACGGAGGACTGCTACTTACACGACTATGATTTTGGTCATAGTCGTAGTGTTATACTCTTTTTATACTATAGGAACACAGATTAAAGATGTTACTGAACAGACTGAAGTGTTGGGAGATAAAACATCTCGTCCCGCAGCCGAAGAAGATAAACCATCTCCTTCGGATTCATCACAAAAAAATTCTATCGGGAAGATCCCCAAAAAGACAGTGGGGTCTGGTGATTCGTTTCAGGTGACACAAAAATCTACTGGCGCATGTAGTGGCTTAATTCCAGAAGGATGGAATTCTTTTTCTTCTCCACGTTCCGATGCGGCAGATTTTGTGAGTGGTGATAAAACAATGTATGCAGGATATGCTGCGCTGGGTGTGAACCCTGCGTTGCAGATATATGATGCGGAGTTGTATAGTGCGACACCCGAGGTGTCTATAAAGAGACTCGGGGACGCCATCATAAGTGGTACGTTTGGAGATGGGAGCAGACTTGTTTATACGAACGAATATAATCAGCGGGTTGGAGATTATACGTTACGTTCTCTTGAATCACAGGGGAGCAAGGGGGTTGTGTTTTATCGTATCTTTCCT
>Ga0172371_10003844_pt1 | contig 23112 bp, 20 predicted proteins | sample Lak12m_FD_114543 | JGI IMG/M metagenome (GOLD analysis project Ga0172371, IMG submission 114543) | Freshwater microbial communities from Kabuno Bay, South-Kivu, Congo - kab_022012_12m | ecosystem: Environmental > Aquatic > Freshwater > Lake | place: Democratic Republic of the Congo: South-Kivu...
ATTTTTTGCGCCCGAGCATTTTTCGGTTTTGCTTTTCCCCCGCCGCCAAAGGCGGCGGGCAACTAAATTTCAAAGTCAGGATTTTCTTGGAAAAAAGTTCTAACTTTGACTAAAACAGACCGCTGATTTGTGAAAAAAGTAATTATACTAAATAAAAAAGAGGGGCAAACTCCGCTTTTGGCGTTGGAAAGTTATAAAAGAAAGAATCCAAAGTATGCGGATATTCCTATGACCTACGCAGGAAGGTTAGATCCAATGGCGTCTGGGGTTTTGGTTATACTTGCCGGAAAAAAAATTAAAGATAAAGAAAAATATTTGTCTTTAAATAAAGAATACAGTTTTAGTGTGCTTTTGGGATTTGGCACTGACACGTATGATATTTTAGGTAAAGTTGTAAAAAGCAAGGCCTATGATGAAAAGTTTAGGCGTGAATTAGTAAAAAGAATAAAAGATAATTTAAAATATTATACTGGCAATGTTAAACAAACATATCCAGCATATTCGTCAAAAACAGTGAAGGGAAGGCTACTTTTTGATTATGCAAGAAACAACGAAGAGGTTATTTTGCCTGAGAGAAATGTTTTTGTAAAAGAGTTGATTTTTAAGAATATGATAAAAATTTCTGGAGAAAAACTAATGGTAGATATTAGTAAGCGAATTAAAAAAGTTGTAGGAAATTTTAGACAAGATAAAATACTGCAAACGTGGAGTGAAAAATTATTAGCAGTAAAAGATAAGTCATTTTTTGTTGCAAGCTTTTCAATAAAGTGTAGTAGCGGAACATATGTAAGAGCATTGGCAAATTCTTTGGGAGAAAAATTAAGAATTCCAGCTTTGGCGTTTTCTATTAAACGCACAAAAGTTGGAAGATTTTTTATTTAAAATGGAACTTGGATTTTGGAAAAAACTAAATCCTAAACGGACAGGAAAACCAATAATGGCTACAGCTCCAATGTCTGGAGTAACAGACAGGGCTTTTAGAATGATGTTTTTAAAGTATGCCAAGCCAAGTGTTTTTTGGACAGAGTTTGTTTCAGCTGAAGGATTATTTTCAAGAGGAAGAGAATATTGTTTAAGAATATTAGAAAAATCAAAAAATGAACGTCCAATTGTAGCTCAACTTTTTGGATCAAATCCTGCTGATTTTGAAAGAGCTGCAAAGCTTGTTAAGGAGCTTGGTTTTGATGGAGTAGATATAAATATGGGTTGCCCCGATAGGGCTATAGAAAGGCAGGGAGCAGGAGCTATTTTAATTAATAACCCAGATCTTGCTGTAGAAATTATAAGAGCTACTAAAAGGGGCGTAGGGAAAATTCCGGTTTCTGTTAAAACACGCCTAGGTTATGATAAAATTCAAACCAAAGAATGGATAGGAAAAATTTTATCAGAAAAACCAGCTCTAATTACTATACATTTACGTACAAAAAAAGAATTATATTTTGCTAAGCTTCATTGGCAAGAGGCAAAAGAAATTGTAAAGCTAAGAAATAAAATTTCTCCTAAAACTTTGCTTTTGGGGAATGGTGATATAAAAAGTTTTGTTGAGGCAAAAAGATTAGCAAAAGAAAGTGGGTTTGACGGGGTTATGGTGGGCAGGGCGTTAGTGGGTAATCCATGGTTTTTTTCTGACAGAGAACCAGATATAAAAATAAGATTAATGGCAATTTTAGAGCATGCTAAAATTTATAAAAAATTTGGAGGCGTTCATTATGAAACTTTAAAAAAACATTTTCATGCTTATGCTAAAAATTTTGTAGGAGCACGAGAATTAAGAGATGAGCTAATGGCCAGTCATAGTTTTGAAGAGTTAGATAGTATTGTAAAAAATGCATTAATGGTGTATAGTAAGCGTATTAATAATTAATACTGCTGTTCCGCCAGAGGCGGATAAACCCGCAGCAGAACCCCGCGAAGCCTTGGCGAAGTGGGGGAGCAAAATTAACGGGGCATTTTTAATTTATGGAAAAAAATATAATTAAGGGCAACCCAAACCATCTTTCAGTTGGTTCAACTGTTGAAGGAAAGGTTGTTGCCAGAGATAGATCAGCATTATTTATTGATCTTGGTGTTCATGGCACCGGCGTAATTTACGGCAGGGAGTTTTATAATGTAAAAGACATTGTAAAAAATCTTGAGATTGGAGATAAAGTTCACGCCAAAATAGTTGAGTTAGAAAACGATCAAGGATACAGAGAATTATCTTTGAGAGACGCAACCAAAGAAATGAGCTGGAAGCGTTTGAGAGATTTAAGAGAAACAGGACAAATTTTAAACATAAAAATAACTGGAGTAAACAAAGGTGGACTTTTAACTTTGGTAGATGGCATTCAGGCATTTTTGCCTGTTTCACAATTAGCCCCAGAACATTATCCTAGAGTTGCTGATGCTGATAAGCAAAAAATTCTAAAAGAATTGCAAAAATTCATTGGTAAAACAATGGAGGTAAAAGTTTTAGATTTGTTAGCTGAAGAAAACAAATTAATTTTGTCTGAAAAAGCCAAATCTGAAGAAAAAATAAAAGAAGTTTTAAAGAGTTATAAAAAGGGAGATGTAATAGATGGAGAAGTTACCGGTATTGCTGGCTTTGGAGCTTTTATAAAATTTGGCGAGATAGAAGGATTAATTCACATTTCAGAACTTGATTGGCAACTTGTTGAAAATCCTGCCGAGGTTGTAAAAGTTGGAGACATGGTAAAAGCTCAAATTATAAACATAAACAACAACCAAGTTTTCCTTTCATTAAAATCTTTGAAAACAAATCCTTGGGAAGAAATTGAGAAGCAATATAAAAAGGGTGATGTAATAAAAGGTAAAGTTTCTAAGTTTTCTGTGTTTGGTGCATTTGTTGAAATAGCTCCAAAGATAAGAGGCCTTTGCCACATTTCAGAATTTGAGTCTAAAGAAAAAATGGAAGAGCAACTCAAAGTGGGTGAGACCTATGAATTTACAGTTGTAATGGTAGAACCAAAAGACCACCGCATGAGCTTGAAATTAAAAGTATAAAAATAAAAACAGTTTCGCATGAGCGGGGCTGTTTTTTTATGTCACGCTATTGACATTTATTGTTATATAGATATAATGAATAGTGCTCATTGACATATCTATATATATCCAACAACAATCACCGGGAGGTGAACCATGACGTGGCCGTTCTCCAGAAAGCAGCCTCCCAGGCAAAGCGGAAAAGTTCTTCTGCTGTTAGACTGGGACAACATTGTGTACGGATTACTTGAGAGATTTGGTCTTCAAGGCATGGATCTTGAGGTCAGAATTAAGAAGCTTAATAATTGGGTGCTTAGCGAGATCGGAACCCCATTGGATGGATTTGGGTTTGTTTTTGCTCCTGAGCACCTGAATGCTATTCATCAAGCAATATGCGTTAGAAACAATATGCGTTTGATAACTTGTCCCAAGAAAGAGGCGCAAATTGGTAGCAAGCCAGAAGACACCGTAGACGCAACCTTGATGTGGTTTTCTGATTTAATGCTTAAGCATCAGGAAGTTCAATTTGTGTGTCTTGTTTCAGGAGACGAAGATTATGAGCCGATGGTGAAGGGCGTGAAGAAGGCCGGAGTCAAGATGGCCTTAGTAACTCCTGCGCTCAGGTCTTTGTCGAACCAGGGTGGATTGAGTCGTTTTGCCGACAACCATCCTGTAACAGGAAAGAAGATGTTTATTTCGTTGGATACTCTATGAGATTGCAGTGTTTGAAAGCACTGCTATTTTTTTGGATAAAACTATTGACAAGATTTTACAATATGCTATAATGTATGCAGAACGTTGAAAAGGGTAAAAGCCTAGAAAGGAGGTGTAGGAACGGTTTGGCTTAGATCATCGGGTGATGATTTGAGTGTTAGTGTTCGTGTTTGTAAGGTTTGTAAAACGTGCCCGCTTTGCGGAGCACATTGGGGAGATGGACAATGAAGAACGGTGGAAAGAAGACAGTTGTGATCACAGATATCTCGCAGCTCGGTGAAGCCGTCAAGGCGATCTCTATTAAGATACCGGAGTTGAAGGCTCCGGATTTGGCAGGGGTTGAAGGAGATGTGGATGCACTCGCGAACGCCATGAAGGCGGCCCGTGAAGGCGTCAGCAACGCGCTGGCAATCAAACGGCAGACAGACGGTTTGCTGGCCAAGTTTGCTGGCGACAAGGACAAACTCAAGGCTGCGAAACTGCAGGTGGCGACAAGTCTTGCCGGGATTGAACAGTTCCTGACGGACATTCTTGGCCACGGTCATACGCTGGTCAAGCAGGCTGCGGCCATTGCCTACATACAGGCTTCGCTGTCAGTGGACTTCAAGAACGAGCGGGAGGCTCACGCCGCCCTCTACGACTTGGAGAATCCGCGTGGCATCATGGCTCCGGTCAAAGATGGACCCATTTTGATTGGGTACAAGCGCTACAGCTTGGACCCCAAGTGGAAGTTTCAGCCCGAGGACGTGGCCGATATCAGCGTGGCGATCGATCAGTTCGCTACCCGGCTGCAGAAGCTGGTCAAGGACCAGCGGCAACTGGATGGAGCGATCCTCGAGAAGCGAGCGACGATCTCTTTCGAGGACATGCTGGCCGGCGACAACGGCACCTGCGTCATCGATGTTCCCCCCGAGCAGATTCGCAATGATCAGTGGCTCGGAGGTGGTAAGTTGTTGGTGGAAGCCAACAGCCAGAACGTCACACCTGTCGCGGCGGTGGGAAGTATTGAGCGCGTGGTTGCCGAGATGATCTCGCGCCGCGTGAAAGTGTTGCGGCACCAGATCGACTGGGCCTTCGCTCCTGCCAGCGGGAAGTCGTTCGAGAAGGTCCGGTACGCTGTGGCCTGTCAGTTGCGCATCAGCGATGATGACGCGGAAATCTGGGTCAACAAGATGAAGTCGCTCTGGCACATGATCGACCGCGCCCGTAAGGAAGCGGAGGTCAAGATCAGGGCGGCTGCCCAGAAGGAGGGGATGCGTGCGGAGGCAACGATCACGCCGGCGCAGTTCTTCGGACTCAACGGGGCCAATGGGGTTCCGCAGGAAGGTCTGGCCTTCCTTGAGTTCATGGGCGTCTTCCGGACAAACGGTCAACAGCCGATCTACGACCTCTTTTTCACCTGCGCCTACTCGCAAGAGAGCGACACGGTGAAGTTGGTCGGAGTTCCCGATCACCTGCAGAACACCGAACTGGGTGAGATGCAGGGAAGGGAGTTCCCAGCGGACAACAACTACCGGGATATTCCCGAACCGCTCGGGCGGATGCTTCGGGCCATTCGCGGCAAGGCTGATCAGACCGCCCACATCGAGGGCGACGGAGCTCAGGAGCCGGCCGAGGCTCCCGCTCAGGCCTAGAGGTCTGGGCTAACAGGGCGACCATGGTCAATTGGTCGTCAAGAACAACCGAGGAGGTATTGTGGTTCTAATCCACTTGCCTCCTCTTTTATTTTGCAAAAAAGTATGGTAAATTAGATTTATAAAAACATTCACCATGAATTTACTTTTAAAAAATTTTGTATACGTTGTTTTAATTCTTTTTTTGATGGGCGGGATTTTTAGTTTGCTTTACACGCCAAACAATCAAGCAAAACAAATTTCAACAACCCAAATAGTTTCAGATATAAATGCAAACAAAATAAAATCAATTGAAATTTCAGGAGATTCTTTAAATATTGTTTACAATGATAAATCGCAAGCTGTTTCAATGAAAGAAGGCGGAACCGGCCTTACAGATTTATTAATAAACTTAGGGGTAAATAAAGATAGTTTGCAAAAAGTTGAAATTTTAAACCAGCCAATAAAAGAAAGTTTGTGGTCATGGTTTGGCCCACTTTTAATTTATGGAATCTTACCTTTGGTTTTAATAGGATTTTTCTTTTGGTCTATGACACGCCAAGCCAAATCTGGAGCAGTGCAAGTGTTTGATTTTACAAAAGCCAAGGCCAGATTGTTTGGAGCCGAAGGACATGGGAAAGAAAGAGTAACTTTTAAAAATGTTGCAGGCTTAAAAGAGGCAAAAGAAGAATTAGTAGAAATTGTTGACTTTTTAAAGTTTCCAAAAAAATATTTAGCAATGGGAGCTAAAATTCCAAGAGGAGTTTTGTTAGTGGGTTCAGCTGGAGTTGGAAAAACTTTGTTAGCTAGAGCTGTAGCAGGGGAGGCCAATGTGCCATTTTTGTCAGTATCAGGATCTGAATTTGTAGAAATGTTTGTTGGAGTAGGATCTGCCAGAGTAAGAGACTTGTTTGCTACTGCAAAAAAAGCAAGCCCATCTATTATTTTTATTGATGAATTAGATGCTATTGGACGTCATAGGGGAGCTGGAATTGGAGGGGGGCATGATGAAAGAGAGCAAACATTAAACCAAATTCTAGTTGAAATGGATGGTTTTGAAAAAGAAACAGGAGTTATAATTTTAGCTGCCACTAACAGGCCAGACATTTTAGACCCAGCTTTATTGAGGCCTGGCAGGTTTGACAGAAAAATTGTTTTAGATCCGCCGGATGTTCATGATAGAGAAGAAATTTTAAAAATTCATCCAAGCAATAAGCCAATGAACAGCAATGTTCATCTTAAAGAAATTGCCGAAAGAACTCCTGGATTTTCTGGAGCAGATTTAGAAAATGTTGCCAATGAAGCTGCACTGTTAGCTGCCAGAAGAAATCAAACACAAATTTACCAAAAAGAATTTTTAGAAGCAATCGAAAAAGTTTTGTTAGGGCCTGAAAGAAAGTCACACGTGTTGTCTAAAAAAGAAAAAGAAATTGCAGCTTATCATGAAGCTGGTCATGCTTTAGTTTCTACATTTATGCCAGAAACAGAGCCAGTAAGAAAAATTTCTATAATTGCTCGTGGCATGGCAGCTGGTTACACTTTGCAGGTGCCTTCTGAAGAAAGAAAAATGAAAACAAAAACAGGATTTGTTTCTGAAATTGCTACTTTGCTTGGTGGATGTACTGCTGAAAAAATAAAATTTGGCCAAATGACAACTGGCGCTTCAAATGATTTGCAAAGAGCTTCAGAGTTGGCAAGAAAATTAGTAAAAGAATATGGAATGTCTTCTTTGGGGCCAATTTCTTTTGGTGAAAAAGAAGAGCTTGTATTTTTGGGTAAAGAATTTGGAGAACAAAGAAATTATTCTGAAAAAATTGCTGAAAGAATTGATGAGGAAGTAGATATGATTATAAAAGAAGCTCAGAAAAAAGCTGAAGTAAATTTGATTAAGAAAAGAAACCTGTTAGATAAGGTTGCGTTGGCCCTTATAGAAAGAGAGACAATTGAGCGTGAGGACTTTGAAAAATTGATAAATAGTGGTAAAACTAAATAGTAAAAGGGCATGTAGCTCAGTTGGTAGAGCGCGGAGCTTATACCTCCGTGGTCCTAGGTTCGAGTCCTAGCATGCCCACCACGTAATAAATTCGCTTTGGCGAATTTAAACGTGGTAGTCGCGTTTCCCGCTTTGCGGGATTACGCGACACCATAAATAGGGCGGTTAGCTCAATGGTAGAGCATTCGCTTGACGTGCGAAGGGTTATAGGTTCGAGTCCTATACCGCCCACCATGAAAGTTATATATGAAGATAAAGATTTGTTGGTAGTAGAGAAGCCAGCTGGAATGGTGGTTTTTGAAGAAGGAAGTATGAAACAAGAAGTACGGAGCACGGTGATTGATGAGTTAATAAAAGAAAAACCAGAACTAAAGGAAGCTGGTCAGGCCCCAAGATATGGTATTGTGCATAGGCTAGATAAAGATACGTCAGGGGTATTGCTGGTAGCAAAGAGCGCCCAGGTCTTGAATTTTTTGCAAAAACAGTTTATAAATAGAGAGGTAGATAAGAAATACATATGTTTGGTAGAAGGAGCACTTGAACAAGATTCTGGTATAATAGAAACGCTAATAGCCAGAGCCAAAGGTGATCCAAGAAAGCAAAGAGCATATACAGCGTTAAATGCACCCAAGTCTGCCAGAGAAGCGGTTACTAAGTATAAGGTTTTACAAAGATATAAAGATTATACGTTAGTAGAAGTTAAAATAGAAACAGGAAGACGTCACCAAATAAGGTGTCATTTTTCTTACTTAAAACACCCTGTGGTTGGAGACAAATTATATAGTTTTAAAAATTCAAAGTGTCCTACAGGTTTAAATAGACAGTTTCTTCATTCAGAATATTTAAAGATAAATTTACCCAACGGCAGTATTAAAGAGTTTAAATCCAATCTGTCAGAGGATTTGCAAGAAGTATTACAAAAATTAGAAAAATAACATGACAACATTATTAGAAAAATTTAATAAAGAACAAGAGAAAAATTTGCCACAACTTAAAGTGGGAGACACAATTAAGGTACACCAAAAAATAAAAGAGGGGGATAAAGAAAGAATTCAGATTTTTGAAGGTATAATAATTGCCGCAAAACATGGCAAGGGAATTTCTGGAACTGTGACTGTAAGAAGAATAGTAGATGGAGTTGGAGTAGAAAAAGTTTTCCCAATTCATGCTTCTTCAATTGCAAAAATAGAAGTTTTGAATAATGCAAAAGTTAGGAGATCTAAACTTTATTATTTAAGAACTGCAAAAGGAACAAAATCTAGATTAAAGAAGAAAGAGTTTGCTGTTGCAATAGCGCAAGAGCTCGTAAAGGAAGAAGTAGTTGCAGAACAAGTACCAGAAGCAAAATAAAAGTAGGCGAACTGCAGGCGGACGTGGCGAAATTGGCAGACGCACTACCTTGAGGTGGTAGCGCTCGCAAGAGTTTGTGGGTTCAAATCCCACCGTCCGCACAGGATCGGACGCTTAGCTCAGCGGTAGAGCACTTCATTTACACTGAAGGGGTCATAGGTTCAAATCCTATAGCGTCCACACTTCACTGCGTTCAGTGCAAGCATGCCTGGATAGCTCAGGTAGTCTAGAGCACAGCTCTGAAAAAGCTGGGGTGGTCAGTGCAAGTCTGACTCCAGGCACAAGTAGGCGGGTGTGGTATAGTGGCTATTACACGTCCTTGCCAAGGACGAGAGGGCAGTTCAATTCTGCTCACCCGCTCATTTTTATCGCGATAAAAATGAGCGAGGTCCGTCCCAATCTTTCAGATTGGGCGACCCGCTCTAATCAAAATTTTAGCGAAAATTTTGAGCGAGGCTCGCTCCAGCCAAAGGCTGGGCGGCCCGCTCCTATTTGCGAATAGTGCGAGGCCAGTATCGCTCATAAAATGAGCGGACGACCCGCTCACAAATATGTTTTATATCTACATATTAAAAAGTTTGAAAGATAATAAAACATATGTTGGCTATACTAATGATTTAGAAAGAAGGCTGTCGGAACATAATTCTGGACAATCCAAGGCAACAAAAAATCGTAGACCGTTTGAACTAATATTCTCCGAACAATTTGAAGTTTCATCAGAAGCTAAAAAAAGAGAATTGTATTGGAAAAGCGGCGGAGGCAGGAGAAAGTTAAAAGAACTATTAAAAGATAAATTCTGAAGCCACCCTTTTAATTGGGGTGGTTTTTTGGTAGAATTGAATAATATAATTAACAAATAGAAAATATGGAACAACAAGATATAGTTCAAGGTAGTGAAAATATTATTGCTCCTTCGAAGTTTAAAGATGTAGGCATGGAACCTTTTTGGTTAGGTGTGGGATTTTTTATATTGGTTAATGTTATAGGAATATCTTTAGACCAAGTTATTTCAGAATCATTATCCAATAGATTAAATGGTCTTTGGGAATTATGTATTGGATTAATGGTTATAGTTAGTGCTATTTGGACTTATAAAGATGCTAAGAAATTAGAAATGAACAAATATAAAAGTTCGAGAATACTTCCAACTAATAAAAGTCTTCTAACAGCTTTTTTGGTTTGGATTCTATGGATTATTGCTTTTCCAGTATATCTTAATTATAGAAGGAAATTAATAAATGGGAAAATTCCTTTTGCTAACTAATCTTAGTCTTTATAAACATAAGCTTGAAATGAACGGTCATTTATGATCTGTTAATAGGTAAAAGTCACCCAGAAAAGATGGGTGATTTTTGTTTGCCAAACTATTGACAATGGTGCTAAAATATGCTAAGATGTATGTATACTCCTGAACTGGGAGTTTTTAATTAGAAAACATATGAGTATATCAAAAATTGTTAAAAAATTAGCTATATTGGGTGGAGAATCTTATATTGCCAAAGCAGTCTTTTCAGGTATTTTGGTTGCCATTTGTGTTGTTGGAATCATGACCCCTCATGCTACAGACGCTGATTACATTGATAGCAAAAATGCTATTTATGTAGAAAGGGAAGTAGCTAAAAAGGTGAAGGTTGTGCTTACAGCTTATTCAAGCACCCCAGATCAGACAGATGATACTCCTTTTATAACCGCTAATGGAAAACACGTCATAGACGGCATAGTTGCCAATAACATGTTGCCATTTGGTACAAAGATAAGAATCCCAAGCATTTATGGTTATAAAATATTTACAGTTGAAGATAGAATGAATGCAAGAAAAAGCAAATATCACGTAGATATTTGGATGCCAGACAGACAAAGCGCTATAGATTTTGGAGCTAAAACAGCAGAAATAGAAATATTGAAAAACTAAACAAAAAAATCACCCCGTTAGGGGTGATTTTTATTTGTGTGCCCGGAGTGGGAGTCGAACCCACATGACCTTTCGATCAAAGGATTTTAAGTCCTTCGTGTATACCATTCCACCATCCGGGCATATATAGTGCTGAGGCACGGGTGGGAATTGAACCCACGTATAAGGGTTTTGCAGACCCTTGCCTTACCACTTGGCTACCGTGCCATTGTTTATAATATACTCTATTTTTCTTGTTCTTTCAACTGTGAAAGCAATTCTTCTATTCTGCCAGCTTGGCTGGTAGCTTTGTCTTGCGCAAACATTATTCTGGGAATAGGGCGCATATTAAGCTTTTTATTGATTTTTTGTTGAATACTAGCTACTTCGCTATTTAAAATTTTCAAAACTTGATTAAATTTATTTTCTGGTAAAACAGAAACAAAAACTCTAGCTTCTATTAGGTTTGCAGTTGCTTGCACATGAGTTAAAGTTACCATTGTGTTATTTGGAAAAGCAACTTCACGTGAAATTATTTTGCCAATTTCGCGTTCTAATAATGAGTTAACTTTTTGGATTCTGTTTGACATTAAAGTTCACCTTTTTTTCTTTCTTCAACATAGGCTTGCAGTATATCTCCTTTTTCTATTTTTATATCACCTTCAAAAAGTATTCCAGCTTCATCACCCTTTCTTAACAAATCAATATCTTTTTTGTCTCTTTGCAAATTTACAATTTTACCATTTCCAACTTTTTTATTCTCACGATAAATTTCAAGTTTTAGTCCGCGTTTTAATTCACCCTCGGTTATTTTGCCACCAACGATTTGTCTTTTGCCTTCTGCCCAAAAAACTAAAATAGTTCTAAGCTTGCCAATGTCTTGCCTTACAACTTCTGGCTCTAAAGATTTTTCTAGACCTTGTCTTACATTTTGAATTAATTCGTAAATTATATCAAAGGTTTTTATTCTTAACTTATTGTTGTCTAAATCATTTTTCATAAAGCGCATTACAGCAGGTGTAATTTTTACTCTAAAGCCAATTATTTGAGCTTTAGACATTTCAGCTAATTTTGCGTCAGATTCAGAAATGTTGCCAACTTCCGATTTCAAAATTCTTAAAGCAACTTTGTCTTGTGGTAGGTTTTTTAACATTCCTTCAATTGCCTCTAAAGATCCAAAGACATCTCCTTTTAAAATTATGTTTAGTATTTTTTTGTTAGAATCTGTTTCTAATATTCCTGTAGATAATTCTCTTTTTGGTTTTTCTAAATTAATTTGTAAAAGCGCTTCTTCAGCAGTTTTATAAAACTTAAATTTTTCTCCAACAGCTGGAACTTGTTCAAAACCTAGCACAATAACAGGTTGAGAGGGGAGAGCTTCTTTTATTGGGAAACCCCTAAAATCTTCCAAGTGTCTTACTTTAGCTAAAGCAATATCTGTAGCTATTATGTCTTTATTTTTAAGTATTCCTTTTTGCACTACAGCTGTGGCAACAGGGCCTTTGGTCGAATCCATAAAAGATTCAATAATAAGTCCTTCTGGATTGGCGCTTGTGTCGGCTTTTAGTTCTTGCATTTCAGCTACCAGCAAAATAACATCAAGCAATTCGTTTATGCCAGTTTTTTCTTTTGCAGATACTTCTACAGAAGGAATTGTTCCGCCATAAGATTCAACTAGAACGTCAATTTTAGAAAGTTCACCTTTTATTTTGTCTGGGTTTGCGGTGGGCAAATCCATTTTATTTAGCACCACAATCATTGGAATTTCAGCTCTTTTTATGGTTTGGGCAGCTTCTTTGGTTTGGGGTTGTACAGATTGGGCAGCGTCAACAACCAATAAAGCAACATCAGCAACTTCGGCTCCTCTGGCCCTCATTGCCGAGAAAGCTTCGTGGCCCGGAGTATCAATAAAGGTTATTTTTTTACCCTTTTCCTCAATTTCATAAGCTCCAATGTGTTGGGTAATTCCACCCGATTCTTTTGAGGTAATTTTAAAATCTCTAATTGCCTCTAGTAATGAGCTTTTTCCGTGATCAACATGACCCAAAACAACTACCACTGGGGCGCGTGAAGAAAGTTGGGCGTTTGGTTGTTTATTATTTTTTGTCATTTTGATCTGCCGAATTAATGGCTCTTGTTAATGCCTCTTGTTCTTCTTGTGAAATATTGTAGTCTGGTTTTCCTTGCTTTATTGTTTTAGCGTAAATTCTTGTTCTTTCTCTGTCTGATAAGCTAGAAATTAAAAAGCCATTGTTTCTATTATCTAATAATGCTATTACAAAACTTTGGTTTCCGCCCATGTCATTAAAAGGATTATATCTGACAATGCCAATTTTTCTAATAGTTATTTGACTAATGTTTTCTAAGTTTTTTACTCTTAAAATGGTTTCTTTAATTTGGTCTTCTAGGTTATCGTTTTTTTCTTTTTGTTTTATGAAAATATCTTTAAAATCTTTTATTTTGCCTTTTTCTAAAAGTTCGTCTATTTTTTTGTTAGTAGATCTATTTTGTAAAAACAAAACTACATTTATTGCTAATAAAGTTAAAATAATTACCCCAGAAGATATATAAATAATTATTTGCAAATCCATGGCGGAGGAGGTGAGACTCGAACTCACGAACCCCCGAAGGGGTTCCGGTTTTCAAGACCGGTGCAATAGCCGCTATGCGACTCCTCCACATAGATATATTTATAGCATAGATTTGCAATAGAATCAATTGACTTTGGGTGTTTTTAAAGTTAGAATAAAGACTATTGGAGAGGTCGCATAATGGTTATTGCAAGAGTTTGCTAAACTCTGACGGTTTATAGCCGTCTTGTGGGTTCGAGTCCCACTCTCTCCGCCAACACAATTTACTATCGGAGCGACCCGAGTGCTCTGAAAACATCAATAAAAAAAGAGCGAAAAATCGCTCTTTTTTGTTTACTAAGCAATCATTGTAATCTTTTTGTCTTTGTAACTTAATCTGGTTCTCAGGTTCCCAAGTAGTTCGCGCTTGTCTGATTTGCTTCCCTCTTTGAGTAAGTATTTTGCATACTGCCGTATATTTACTTCATTTCCCTCAACCAAGGATTGTCCGGATTTGCCGTTCACAATTTTTTGTAATTTGTTGAATCTGCGAATCTCGTCTTCAAGTTTAGTTCTCATACCGAACTCGTTTATATCTAGCACGTCAATAATTTTAAGTAGTTCATCGATTAACTCTTCTTCTCTAATATATTTATTCTTGCAGTTCCTATCTTTAGCTCGTCCGCAACCATAATATATATAGTGAGCAGAGGTCCCATCTTTTAACACTTTCCATTTTTCTTCGGCACATATTGTCGATCCACAGTAGCCACAGGTAAAGAGTTTTGTGAATGCAAATTCCTTATTCTGACGCACAATCTGGTCTCGTTTTAATTGAGCTTTCGCTTTTTCAAATAATTCTTGTGTAATCAGCGGTTGGTGTTTACCCTGATACCAGTTGCCACTATCTTTAGGAAATTCAAACATTCCATAATAGAAGGGGTTATCAAGAATTCGGTATATTCCTGATAATGTTAATGGTTTATTGCCACGAGTATAGAAATTCAGTTCAAATTTTAGCCAGTTGTACAATTTTCTGCCCGAGTAAGATTCATAAGCCACCCGCTCGAACATCTTTTTAATTACCGGCCCACGTAATGGATCTATAATCAGTTGGCACTTTTTGTCCATTAGTTTTTGGCCTAAATATCCAAGTGGTGGCATGGTTGGCCACAGACCCATCTCAACTCGTGTCCGGAGTCCGCGTTTTACGTTTAAACTTTTATTATCGTTTTCCAGCTTTGCCTGAGATCCTAAAATCATCAGTAGGAATTTTTCGCTTGGTGAATTGGTAAACTTCTGTCCGTAAGTTCGTATTTCAGCCAATCGCCCAGCATCCATAAGGTCTACAATTTTTCCGAGATCACCAGCATTCCTGCTTATACGATCTGGCGCCCATGTTAGAATTCCATTGAATTTACCTTGATTTAATTCCTCGATAATCTCATTGAACACCGGGCGTTGCCCGGTTTCTTTGGCCGAGTGACTTTCGCGTTTGATTGTAATCACATTCAGATTTTCTTTCTCGGCCAAGAGAAGCATCTCTTTGATTTGAGAGTCAATGGAAAGCACCTGTCTTTCCTCAGACTCCGTGGATTTCCTTGCGTAGAGACAGTACCTTACCGGTGGAGCTGCCACTGCCACATTGTTTTTTGTTTGTATTGTTTGTTGCATAGTTTTGTATTTGGCTAATAGTATATTCGACCTTTCAAGTATAAGGAATGACGCAAAAACGCCTAAGAGTCCAGAGCGACCCAGTTGGTAACTCTCTAGCTCAAAATTACCCAAAAAGGCCAAAACATCTGTATAATTTTAGTTTACGCTTGACAACTGATTTATAATTTGCTACAATGACTTATTAACACTTTTAATAACATGAACAACGAAGAATATATTTCAACAGCTGACTTGGCGCGGATTTTAGGAGTAACTCGTCAAGGCATAAAAAAAATGCTGAAAGGTCAGCCAGTAGAAATTAAAGAAGTCGGCACCGGTTTTTTTTATAAAAAAGAAACCTTGCCTGAAGAAATAAAAGAAAGAGTGGCTCAAGAAAGAAAAGAGGCTGTTGATAAGCTAAAAAGTATTAAACCATCTAGCGGAAAAGATATTGATTTTGAGAAAGAACTTTGGAAAGCCGCCGATAAACTAAGAGGAAATATAGATGTTTCAGAGTATAAGCATATTGTTTTGGGGCTTTTGTTTTTAAAATATGTTTCGGATTATTTTTATCAAAGGCGTGAACAGCTCCAGGAATGGGTGGCTGATTCTAAAAATAAAGAATATTACATTGCCGATGAGAAATCGAGAAAATTTATAATTAATGACAAAGATTATTACAAAAACGAAGGCGTTTTTTACATTCCAGAAAAAGCAAGATGGGATTATTTAAGAGAAAGAGCTTCGCATACTGAAATTGGAAAATATATTGATGAAGCAATGGAAGAGATTGAAAACGAAAACCCAAAAGAACTAAAAGGTGTTTTACCTAAAATTTATACACAGGCAAAGTTGGAAAGCCATATTTTAGGAGAGCTTGTAAATATTTTTTCTAAAATAAAGTTTGACCACGATATTGATAAAGAAAAAGATATTTTAGGCAGAGTTTACGAATACTTTTTGGGACAGTTTGCCTCGAATGAAGGAAAACGCGGAGGAGAGTTTTATACTCCACGATCTATAGTTGGCCTTATTGTAGAAATTTTAGAGCCTTTTGAAAATGCCAGAATTTTTGATCCTGCAGTGGGAAGCGGAGGTATGTTTGTACAGTCTAGAGAATTTTTGAAAATGCATAAAAAGGATCCAAATAGAATTTCTTTTTACGGCCAAGAAAGCAACCCAACAACCTTAAGGCTTTGCAAAATGAACCTTGCTATAAGGGGTATTGTTGGGCAGATAGAGCTAGGTAATTCTTACTACGATGATAAATTCCCAGATTTAAGGGCAGATTTTGCGCTAGCCAATCCTCCTTTTAACGCAGAATGGGAGCCTGGAAGATTAAGCGACAAAGACCCAAGAACAAAATTTGGAATTCCGCCATCGGGGAATGCTAACTTTTTGTGGATTCAGCACTTTATTCATCATTTAGCGCCAAACGGAATGGCTGGTTTTGTTATGGCAAATGGAGCTTTGGCTGTAAGCGGGAAAGAAGGCGAGATTAGAAGAAAAATAATCGAAGCAGATTTGGTCGATGTTATTGTTGCCTGCCCACCTAAAATGTTTTATAGCGTGGCTTTGCCGGTTTCACTATGGTTTATGACAAAGAATAAGAAAGAAGGAAAATTTAGAGATAGAAGTGGTGAAACGCTTTTTATTGATGCAAGGGAAACTTTTGAGCCAATTTCAAGAAAGCAGGTAAAATTTAGCGATGAGCAAATTCAAAAAATTGCCAATACTGTTCGTGCTTGGCGCGGAGAAAAAGGAGCCGGGGAATATAAGGATGTTGCAGGTTTTTGCAAATCAGTTACAAAAGATGAAATTGCTAAGAATGGTTATGTTTTAACACCAGGTCGTTATGTGGGCATTGCCGAGGAACCAGATGACGGAATTCCATTTAAAGAAAAAATGGAAAAACTGACCAAAGAATTGAAGGAATACTTCAAAGAAGGTGAAAAATTGGAAAAACAAATAGAAGATAATTTAAAAAAATTGAGATTATAATATGGCGCAATCTTTTAATTATATTTTTATTGACGAGTCTGGAGACCCGGGAAAACCATTTGAAACAAACGAAGCGGGAGAAAAAATTTCCACAGGATCAAGCTTGTTTTATATTCTTTCTGCCGTATGTTTAGATTCTAAGAAATTGTTTGCTCTAGAGAATAAAATGTTGGAAGTTAAAAATAAATACGGGTATCGTAACGAGATTAAATCAATTAACATTCCCTTAGAGCTTTATAAAGATTTACTGAATATTATAAATGATTTAGAGATTAAAATATACTACCGCTTGATAGATAAAACAAAATATAAAGGAGTTTTCGCGGTTGACGGTAAGAAGAAATTGCACAATGTCTTCGATGAATATAATCTTGCAAAATTGGTTTCTTTTTCAATAAATAAATGTTTTTCTGAAAACGTTGAAGTTATTATTGATAGAGCCGATAGAAGGTTGCTTGACAGCAAATTTGATAATTTCAATGATTATATTATGAGCAAGGTTAACACAAAAACAATAAAGAAAATTAATTATGTTACCCATGTAAATTCGGAATATGTTAATGCGATGCAAATATCGGACTTGATAAGCGGCGCCTTGAAAGATTGGTTTACTAAAAGAAATACGGAACTGAAAAAAGTTATAGATAGAAAGTGGTTGATTAAAATTTGGTAAAAACAAAAAAGCGGGCACCCAGACCTGGGACACGCTTCAAATTAATGATATCTCAAGATATGGGCGGTTGTCAAGGGACAACCTATTAAATACAAAAAATGACAAAAAATAAAACACAACCTAAAAATTGGCGTAGAGTAAAACTTGGGAATATCGGGAAAATAATTACTGGCAAAACCCCATCGACAAAAGAGCCGAAAAATTTTGGTGGCCGTTTTCCGTTTATTACTATTCCAGATCTAAAAGATCAGCGATTTATTTCAAAAACTGAACGCACTATCTCGGAAAAGGGCGTTCAAAGCATGAAGACCTTGAAGCTTCCAGCCAATTCTGTTGTTATGTCGTGTTTGGCCACTGCCGGAGAAACGGGGATAACCATAAAAGAAAGTTTTACCAATCAGCAAATAAATTCGGTAATATGTAATCCAGAAATAATAGATTATAGATTTTTGTATTATACATTTCGTCGTTTAAAGAAAGTAATGCTCAGCTATGGGGGTTCGGTTTATACAAACATTTCAAAGTCTAAATTTTCGGAGCTTGAAATTGAAGTCCCGCAAATTATGGATCAGAAACAAATTGCAGATATTCTTTCTGCGTTTGATGATAAGATTGAGTTGAATAATAAAATTAATCAGAATTTGGAGCAAATGACTCAGGCGATTTTTAAGGAGTGGTTTGGTAATAAAGAAAAAAATGGTAAGGTAAGCGATTTGATGAGTATTATTTCAGGGTTTCCTTTTTCCAGCAAGATTTATTCAAGAAGTGGGTTGGGTGTGGTAACTATAAAAAATGTTCAAGATGGAAGTTTTGTCAGAAATTTTGATTCCTTTATAAAAGAAGAAAATCTACCGAATAAACTAAGTGCAGATTGCCTACTGAAAAACGGAGATGTTTTGCTTTCTTTAACCGGAAATGTTGGTCGTGTATGTTTTGTTTATGGTGGTGAATACTTATTGAATCAACGAGTAGCTAAAATAAAACCAAAAAATAAAACCGATTTAGCATTTTGTTATTTTCTATTTAGGCAATCAAGTATGCAAAATTATTTAATAAACATGGCAAAAGGAAGTGCACAGCCAAATTTAAGTCCAGTTGAAACCGGGAAAATAGAGATTTTTGTTCCTGAAAAAAATGTTCTAGATAGTTTTAACGATAATGTTGCTCCAATTTATCAAACAATTGTTAAAAACGCAGAAGAAAATCAAAAACTAGCATCTCTCCGCGATTTGCTTTTGCCAAAGTTAATGAGCGGAGAAATAAGAGTATAAATATGATTATTGATTGGAAAAAATTATTGCCGTCAGATGCAGATTTTACTGCCCATCAAAAAGAGGGGCAAATTAAGGTTTCACCATTCGGGAAAGATCCAAATAGTAAATATATTTCTACGGTTTCTGATTCTGAAATTACTTTGGAAGAAAATAGCCGATTTAAATATTTGGCAACTTATATTTCTAACAAGGATAGAATTGTTGGGATTAAGGTGCAAAAATTTGAAAAGAAGGGTGGAAAATTGCAACCAGGACCATTTGTTAATTTGCAGTTTAAGCAAGCTGACTCCCTTGCCAATTTCTTGAAATTTTTATTAGAAGCTAACTTAGGGACATTGGCTTCGGGAAAATTTGTTTTAGCAGACGACCTTAATCTTGACCCCAATCTATATTCAAAATTGATAACGCTTGCTGGCGATGCAAATGGAAAAGTTTCGTTAATGAAATTATTTGACTCCGGATATCTTACAGAAGGGTTGGATATATCAGACTTGATAAGGCGTGGCTTATCCCAAAATAAGATAGAAGAAAAATTTAAAGCAATAGATGAATTTGAAAAAATAATAAATGACGCGAATGTAAAAGAGGTTTCAGATATTCAATCATATCTTTCAAAAGTACCCTGGATATTCGGTCCAGAATATGTGTCGCTTGATGTTCGAGATGCTGGCGATGCGGGCATTCCAGATTTTCGGCTAAAAAGGATTGATGGATTAAGCGACATTTTAGAAGTTAAATTGCCAAATGTTGAATTATTAAGAAAAGATAAAATTGGAAGGCATTTTATTGCTCCAGATTTGTCGGAAGCATTAGGACAACTTATGGGGTATTTGGAATACTATTATAGCTCATATACAGAAGAAAAAGAGGATGCAACTGGTAAAGAAATTTTAGAGGATAGATATGGAAAATATTATAAACCCAGGGGAATTTTATTAATCGGCAGAAGAAAAACAGTAAAAGGTGTCGGAGGAAAACAGACAGATGATGCACACTCGAAGTATCTCCGCAGATTGCTGTCTTATTTTCATTGGGTAGAAGTTTTGACATACGACGATTTAATTGAAAGAGCTCGCAATGGGCTAAATAATTTAACAGGTGAATAATTATGACTAAAAATTTTAATGAGGAAAATTTAGCAGAGGTGCCAGTGATAGAATGGCTCAAAGAGATGGGCTACGACTATGAGTTTGGGCCGGATTTGGCGCCCGGTGGAAGCTTGCAGGAAAGGAATTCTTTTCGCGAGGTAGTTTTAGTTCCGCGACTGAAGCGGTCTTTGAAGCGATTGAATGCTGAGCTTTGTGATGAGGCAATTGATGAGGCAGTGGCAAGAATTATGGGTGTTGAGCATCCCAATTTAGATGTTGCGAATAAAGAAACATATAAGTTGTTAACCGAAGGGGTACGTTTCGAAGCTAGAGATAGGCAGGGCGTTTTGAGAGGAAGAATTGCCAAGGTTTTTGATTTTGAAAATCCTGTAAATAATGAATTTTTAGTTGTAAACCAATTTGCAATACAAGGAAACGAAACCGTAAGGAGACCGGACTTGGTTGTTTTTGTGAACGGAATTCCGGTTGCCCTTTTTGAAGTAAAAAGCCCAACAGCAGAATCAGGCACAATAAGATCTGCATTCTATCAGTTGCAGGATTACAAAAAAGACATTCCTGAAGTTTTTAAATATAATCAATTTTTAGTTGTTAGCGATTTGATAGAAGCAAGGCATGGAACAATTTCGTCAAATTGGGAATGGTTTGCGCCATGGAAGGGAAAAGAGAGCGAAGAAGAAAAAAACGAAGGTGTTTCGCAGTTGGAAATTTTAACTCAAGGAATGTTTCATAAGGCACGCTTAATGGATATTGTAAAAAACTTTATCGTTTTTGAAGCAGATAGCGAAAAAGACACAGCTAAAATTACAAAGAAGATGTGTCTTTATCATCAATATTTTGGAGTGAATAAGGCAGTGGTTCAAACCTTGAGAGCCGCTGGACCAAAGGGAAACAAAAAAATTGGAGTATTCTGGCACACACAAGGAAGTGGAAAATCACTTTCAATGGTTTTTTACGTAAATAAAACCAAGCAACTTTCTGAACTAAAAAGTCCGACTTTTGTATTTTTAACAGACAGAAATGACCTTGATGGGCAGTTTTATAAAACATTTCTAAGAACAGGTTATCCGTTGGCTAAACAAGCAGAGACAATTAAAGGACTAAAAGAAAAGCTGAAGAACGCAGGAGGTGAGCTTATTTTTACTACTATTCAAAAATTTGAAAGCGAAAACGAGGTTTTGTCTGAAAAAGAAAACATAATTGTTGTTGCTGATGAAGCGCACCGCTCGCAATACGCAAAATTTGCCGGAAACGTAAGAATTTCTTTGCCTAGTGCGTCATTTATGGGTATTACCGGAACGCCAATAAGTTTGCAGAATAGGAACACGGGTTTAGTTTTTGGTGACTATATTAGTTCTTATAAAATAAATAAGGCAGTTGAAGATGGCGCAACTGTGCCAATTTATTATGAGGGAAGACTTGTGCCTCTGCATTTAGCAAACGATTTTTTGGATGAAGAGTTTGAGGATTTAGTGTCAGAGCACGAATTTGGTGTTAAAGAGGGGTTGAAGCGAAAATGGGCCAGATTAGAACAGGCCATAGGTTCTCCTGACAGATTGCAACAAATAGCAAAAGATATAGTAGATCACTTTAATAGCCGCGGGTTAGAAGGCAAGGGTATGATTGTAACAATGAGTAGAAGAATTGCTGTTGAGATGTATAATTATATTTCTAAAATATCAGGGGCGCCGAAAATAGCAGTTGTTGTATCTAAACCCGAAGATTTTACGGGGAAAATCCAGCAAGAGATGAATTATAGGGAACTTGAAAAACAATTTAAGAATCCAGAAGATCCATTAAAAATGGTTATTGTTTGTGATATGTGGTTAACCGGTTTTGATGTGCCACCGCTTCATACAATGTATATTGATAAGCCGTTGAAGAATCACACTTTAATGCAAACAATAGCTAGGGTTAACAGAGTTTTTAAAGATAAGCCAGGAGGTTTAATTGTTGATTATATTGGTATTGCAGATAATCTTAAAAAAGCGCTAAGCATTTATAGTTCTGATATTCAAAAGCAGGCAATGGTTCCATTACAAGAGATTGTAGACAAGATGAAGGAGAAGTATGATGTGGTAAAGAATATGTTTGCAGGTATTGATTTTTCAAATTGGAAAAAAATGTCAAAATCTGAAACAGCTAGTTTATTTCAAAAAGCTGTCAATGCAATTGTAACAGATGAGAAAACTGAAATGCCAGATGAAGAGGGTAAAAAGAGATTTTTGAAAGAAAGTGAAATTTTGTTTAAACTTTTTGCTTTGGTTATGCCCAACCACGAAGCTGTAAGAATTAGGAACGATGTTGAGTTTATGCAGGCCGTGAAAAAAGCTATTGCTAAGAGAATAGTTGTTGAAGGGGTTAGCGAGGTTGATTTGAAAGTAGAATCAGCCTTGCGCGAACTAGTATCTAAAAGTATTGCGGCCGAAGGCGTGATTGATATTTTTGCGATGAAAGATAAGAATAAGCCGGACATTTCTATTTTTGACGAAAAGTTTTTGGAAGAAGTTAAGAATATGAAGTTTAAAAATTTGGCAATTGAAGCGTTGAGAAAACTTTTGCGCGATGAGTTGAAATTGAGGATGAAAAAGAATTTGGTTAAATACAAGACACTTTTAGAATTGTTAGAGCAAATAATTGAAGAGTATGAAAATAATATTATAAATTCTACTAGGGTTATTCAAAGATTACTTGAGTTGGCTAAAGAAATAAAAACCGCAGAAAAATCTGGTGAAGCTCTTGGCCTATCAGAAGAGGAAGAAGCTTTTTACGACGCTATTTCGGTTGGTAAGAAGAAGTTTGGGAAAGATGAAAAGACTAAAAATATGGTTAAAGATTTGGTAAAATTAATAAAAAGGGATATTGCCATTGATTGGACCAATAATGAAATAATAAAAGCTAGAATTAGAGCAGATGTTAAGCTATTATTATTAAAGAATAGTTTTGTCCCAACCGAAAGCGAAATCTTATTGGAATCAATTTTTCAACAAGCAAAGTTTTTATACGTAGATTACGTAAAATAAAAATTAACTAATGAATAGATACAAACAGAGAATTAGAAACTTATACAACCCGAAGGAGAAAGAGCCGTTTAGGTTGAGCAGATCTAGGGTAGACCTATTTTTAGAGTGTCCGCGTTGTTTCTATTTAGACAGAAAGCTTGGCCTAGACAGGCCGGGTATGCCTGGCTGGGCATTAAATAGCGCAGTGGACCATCTACTTAAAAAGGAGTTTGATTTATTAAGAAAGTCCGGGCAAACGCATGAATTGATGAAGCAGTATAAGATTG